>Ga0209341_10000449_pt1 | contig 42623 bp, 41 predicted proteins | sample RifCSP13_2_FD_184020 | JGI IMG/M metagenome (GOLD analysis project Ga0209341, IMG submission 184020) | Soil microbial communities from Rifle, Colorado - Rifle CSP2_sed 13_2 (SPAdes) (version 2) | ecosystem: Environmental > Terrestrial > Deep subsurface > Rock core/Sediment | place: Rifle...
GCCGCTGGACTGCGAGGCATACAGCCGGTTCGGGTCAGCGGGTGATCCCTTGAGGTGGTAAATCTCCCAGCCCGCAAAGTGGGGGCCGCTGATGTCCCAACGTTCGCGCTTGGCGTCCGACGTCAGAACAAACGCGCCTTTGCGCGTGCCAACCAGGACTCGTACTCCGCTCATAGCTTGTTTCTCCTTTACTTGATCGTGCACAACGCCTGCCGAATTTCGCCCAGGTGATACGCAGTATGGACGACGGTCGCGATTGCGCCGCCGATCTGCGACTCGTCCGGCCATTCTTGCGAGTCACGAATGAGCGCCTTGATGCGATCGTAACTCTCGCGTAGCCCTATCTTCAGTGCTTCCCACTCGCTCGGGGTCACTTCCTTCGTGGTGCGCCAGATTTCACCCCAATCTACGCGTTCGTACGTGCCAGATCGCACGTTGCGTTCGAGCACATCCAGATAAAACGCCACATGCTTCACCTGCGCCGCCAACGTCGCGCACTTGCCGCCGACCGGGATAGACGCTTCCTCGGCTGAGATCGTCGCCAGCGTCTCGAACAGGGAAGTGCCTTTGTCCAAGAAGAAACCGTGCACGTTGTCGAACGCCTCGTCGAGCAATGCGTACAACGCCTTGGTGAAGTGATCAGTTTGAATTTGTGTGGACATATTCACTCTGCAAGGTTGTATTGGTCAATATGCAAAACACCGACTCTACTTCCTCACAAGGCTTAACTGCCAGGAAACGCCGTACTTGTCGGAAAGCCAAGCAAACTTGTCGCTGAACGGATATCGTGACAACGGCATCATGACCTGTCCATGCTCAGACAGTTTCTCAAACAATTCATCAATTTCGTCCTCTGTGTCACAGACCACATAGAGCGATATGGCGGGCGTGAACGAAAAGTTGTGCTTGACATTGCTGTCGATGCACATGAACTCCTGCCCATTCAGTGAGAAGAGCGCATGCATCACAGTCCCCTCAGCGCCAGCCTGGTTTGGGCCGTAGCGCGTGATGTGGATGATTTTTGAATCCCTGAATAGAGCGACATAGAAATTCATCGCTTCTTCGGCGTTGCCATCGAACATTAAGAAGGTGGTGATTTTTTGCATGGCTGTTTTCATCTCCTCGAAGCTATCTCGGGGTGCTGACCTTGAATGACAGGTCTTTGGCAGCCAGGGCGCGCCGGAGCAGATCGAGCGCCTTTGGCCCTATGCCATGTAGCTGCTTGACTTCGGCCTCGCTGAGTTTGGCGAGTTGTTCGAGTCGCACAATGCCAGCCCCAGCCAGTGCCCGGCGCGCGGGCACAGCCAGTTTGAGCGGCAGATCGCTTTCTGTTTGGCTTGGTGATGGGTTGGCCTTTTTCATGGCCGTGTCCTTGTGGCTCAGGCTTGTTTCTTTTCGCAGTTCAACTGCCAATGAATTCCGTTGGCGTAGTTATTTGCATTGTTGTTGAATAGGATAGAACATAAGTTCTAAAATGTCAAGAACATCGCAAGAGTTCAAACAGCACAGAGTTATTGTGAAGCGCAATTGCGCGAGATGCAAGCAAGACGTACCGAAACGCCGGGGCTTTTCCATTTTCAAGCCGGGGCCGTCAAAAGCAGGCTAAGCGCCTCATCGGGATGAGCCGCATAGTAGCGCCGCTCGTGAGCCGCATTCGTCTTGCCCCCGCGCAACAACAGGGCCAAGACCACGGCTTCGCCGGTTCAGGATTGCCAGGGCATGAGCCACCGTCCAATCCTGGGTGCGTCCGGCATCTTCTTTCAGAGTGACATCCTGCCGATAATGCAGACCATTCGCCTGACCCTATGCCCGCGCACAATCTCCAGGAGCCGCGCGGGCCCGGCTTCGGCGGCGCTCAGGCTGGTGATGCCCTAGATCACTTCCGCACGCGTCTGGCCGCGGGCCACAATTTGGCTGTTCCGTTCCAGTTTGAACACCTGCGCCATGCCCGGCCAGTCGCAGGTCTCATTCAACAAACTACTCGTGGTCAGGGTGCGGATCTCGATCCAGCCATGCCCGCTATTGACGGCCTGAGCCGTGCGAAAAATCAGTCGGGGCAGGGCTGAAGCCTGGCACGCACGCCTGCAAGAAGGCCCCCACTTCCCGTTCCAAGTCCACTTCAAGCGCTAGGCGCGTCTTGCCGATGCCGCCCGGCCCGGTGAGGGTGAGCAGGCGGCACGGTGGGTCTTGAAGCAGGCGGGTGATCTCGGCCAGTTCCGTTTCGCGGCCCACGAGCGGGGTGGGCGGAACCGGGAGCGCCGAGCGCGACTGGGCGGAGGGGCGTTCCGCCGGCTGGGTACATCTGGGCATCCCCAAAGATGCCGTCCGCAATGTGGTCGCCAAAGTGCAACAAGCCACGCGCTATTCGCAAGCTCCCGAATACGATGTCTTTCGCAATGTGAATGCCGTGGCCTGGGGCTGGACGAACTCCACCGCTATGCCCATAACTTCGCGGTTGTCGGCGGCAAACTGTCGATGGTCATCTACTGGCGAGTCGCTCACTATCCCGGCAAACGACATCGATGTTCGATTGCCAAGATGATGCGTGACTATTACGCCAGAGACCCCAAGACCGGCTGCAAGGGGTGGTTCACGCCCCTCCCCGGAAAACCACTCGCACCGGACAACCGCCTCTTCAGCTGGCATAAAGTCCCCTCCGCTTGCAACTGGGTTCAAATCGGGCGAAGACAGTCCAAGACCAACACGCCTATCTGAACACCGGCTGGGCTACGGGGCGCAGCCAGCACAAGAAGTTGGAGACGCAAGCCAAAGCCAACTTAAGTTGTGAGCACTGTGGTGCAACAGGCGTAACGCTCTACGTGCATCATCCTAACCGATTAGTCAAAGCAGAACGGGTCAAGAAAGGATGGGGGCATGTGGCCCAATCGGGCTTCGAGCAACGAACCAAGTTGCTCTGCCGTTCGTGCCACATGACCCATCATCACTTTGTCAGTTCTTAAAGCGCTATGTGGGAAAGCCGGATGCCGCGACAAGTGGCCCGTCCGGTTTGGAGGGCGCTGGGCGGAAACGTACTTCAGCAATGAAGCAACGCGCCACCCTTCGATCCCATGCCATTAATTACTTGCGCAACGGCGGTCGGGCAATGGATCAGCCGTTGGCGGCAGTGTTTACGCCCATTTCCAGCACGTAATTGACCTGTTCCCCCGGCGCGAGCATCTTGAGTCGGCCCTGCTCGCGGAGTTTCGCGCGTGGCGTCTCGTGGTTGGTCGCCGGCTCGAGCGCGCACACGTAATCGCCCGCGCCCATCATCTTCCACTGCGCCAGCGCGGGGAGCTGCGCCGCGCGGTAGCGGACGAACGCGCCGAGGTCCAGCGGCCGATTGACGATCGAGGCTGTCACGTATCCAGCCTCGTCGGCACGGGGATGATGGAAGAAGACCTGCTCGGCGTAGTCGGGGGTCGGCGGGTCGAACCGAGTGTGGGTGACCATTCCGCGTTCGGCGGCGGCGTCGCGGGGACGCACGGCCTCGCTATTGACGATCAACTCGCTGTCCGGGCTGACGACTGGAAAGCCGAAGTTGCAGTGATAGAGCAGCATGTGCGGCGTGGCGCGGAAACCGTCGTTGTGGACGCAATCTTCGACGCGAAAGGAGGTCGCCCCTAGCCGGGTCGTGATGCGCCGCGTGAGCAGGAAGTTCTCGCCAAACAGCACCGACTGCCGCACCTCGCCCTCGATCACCAACACGTAATCATCTCCCTGCCATTCCGTCGTCACGCGCACGTTCTGCGCCGGAATATGTGAGATGCGCCCGTGCAATCCAAGCGACTCCGCGCCATCCTGCTCTGGCTGTCCGAAGAAGGTGAGGCCACACGTCGTCATCAGCCCCCCACCGAATGTGCGCACCCAGCCGGACTGCTCCGGCTCGAACTGCCCCGGCGTGCCGAGCGCGGGATGCAGCCAGGCGAGCGGCTTGCCCGCGAACTCCGCTGGGCCGATGTCCATGCCGCGATCCAGCCACACAGTGAACCGGAAGCCGCTGCCCGTCCAGACCTCGGCGGCGCGCAGGCCGCGCGCTTTCCCGTCCGCGTACTCGACGAGGCGGACGCCCGCGAGTTGATCCATCGTACCGGTGAGGCGGCGGAGGTCATCGGGGGTGAAGTGGCGATTGAACAAGAGGGGCATATCTCTTCCTCAAATGCACAATTCGCAATACTCAGTGCACAACCCGCTTCACATTGTGAATTGCGCATTGTGCATTGAGCATTGATTTACCGGCTCTGCCAGAGCAAAAGGGCGCTGGCGAGAATCAACAGCCCGATCACAATCCACTCAAAGGCTTGCTGGTTCAGGCGCGTGACCAACCAGCGGGCGGCCACGATGCCAAGCGGGATGAACAGGAACACCCACCACAGCGACAATAGCAGGGGCACGTTCAGAACGCCTGTATACAGGAAGCCCGGCACTTTGAGCAAATTGAGCAGCGCGAAGAAGAGGGCCGTGGTGGCGATAAAGGGGCGGGGCTGATATTTCTGCAGGAGCAGATACGAGTTGAAGGCCGGGCCGCCGTTGTTGAACATGCCGGAAGCCAGCCCGGCCAGCGCCCCGGCGGCGGGAGCGTGCCAGGCTTGCGGCTGGTAGCGCCATTGCGAGATGCGGTCGCTGATGAATTTGTAGGCGACGATGAGCAGCACGAAGATCGCCAGCACGACCCGCAGCGCGTTCGGCGAGAGCTCGGCCAGCAGGAATGTGCCGGCGAGCGCGCCGACCACTCCCGTGGGCAACATCCGCCGCACGAGTTTGCCGTCCCATTCCTGCCAGTACGAGTACACTGCAAAGGCGTCGCCCGCAATCAGCATCGGCAGGAGCACGCCCACCGCCAGCGAAACCGGCAGGACGAGGCTGAGCAGTGGGGTGAGCAGCGCACCCAGCACATTGAAGCCGCCCTTGGTCACGCCGATCATGACGCCCAGCAGCGCGACGACGGCGGCGACGAAGAGTGGATCATGATTAAGTTGAGGCATGATCGCCTCGGCCAGCGCGCCTCAACGCGCCGCTGCCGCCCGTAACGAAGGCTTTCTGGCCGGAGAGATCGAATAGAGAAGGCACGGCAATTCTCAATCGCGGATAGCGTGACGCATGTCATGCTGAGCAAAGCGAAGCATCTCCGGGCCAATCGGAGAGACTCTTCGCTTCGCTCAGAGTGACAAACTCTCTCACAGCCCTGCCAGTTGATGCATGCTCGGTCGCAGCATGCCGTACAACTCGCAATAGATCACATAGGCTTTTTCGTAGCGCGGTTGAGTCGTCGGATCGGATGGCGTGCGACCCGCGATGGATACGCACTGGTCAACCGCATCTGCCACGCTCGCAAACTGCCCCATGCCGACTCCGGCCAACAGGGCCGCGCCATAAGCCGGGCCTTCTTCTGCGCTGAGTGTGACCACTTCCGCGCCGTAGATGTCGGCCTGCATCTGCCGCCACAACGCGCTGCGCGCGCCGCCGCCCGTCGCGCGGATTTGCTCAATCGGCACGTTCAGTCCGCGCATAATGTCCAACCCGTCGCGCAACGAGTACACCACGCCTTCCATCACCGCGCGGATCAAGTGCGCCGTGGTATGGCGCGCGGTCAGCCCCACGAACGCGCCGCGCGCGAGCGGATCGAGATGCGGGGTGCGCTCCCCAGTGAGATACGGCAAGAACAACAAGCCTTCCGCGCCCGGCGGGACAGCCGCCGCCATTGCCGTGAGTTGGTCATAGGGAAAGCGCAGATCGGCATTCCGCATTCCGAAATCTGCATGCCGGAATTCCAAAACGTCTCGGAGCCAGCGGAACGCGCCGCCCGCCGAGAGCGTCACCGCCATCATGTGATACTTTTGAGGGACGGCGTGGCAGAAGGTGTGCAGGCGGCCCTGCGGATCGAGCGCGATGTTGTCGGAGTGAGCGAAGAGGACGCCGCTCGTGCCGATGCTGCTGCTGACCACACCCGTGCGCACCACGCCCGTACCAACCGCCGCCGCGGCGTTGTCGCCGCCGCCCGCGATCACAGGCAACCCGGCGGGCAGGCCCAACTCGGCGGCCACCTCGGGCAGGAGGCTGCCCGTCACGTCCGGGCCTTCCACCACACGCGGCAGCCATTCGCGTCGAATCTCGAGTTTGTCCAGGATCGTGTCGCTGTAGTCACGCTGGCGCAGATCGAGCAATAACGTCCCGGCGGCATCGGAGGCATCCGTCGCGCGCTCGCCTGTGAGCCGGAATCGGATGTAATCTTTGGGCAGGAGCACTTGTGCGAGGCGCGCGTAGTTCTCCGGTTCGTGATTGTGGAGCCACAGAATCTTGGGGGCCTGAAAGCCGGTGAGGGCCGGGTTGCCCGCGATCTCGATCAGCCGGGCTGCGCCGACGCGCCGCGTGATCTCCTCGCATTCGGCGGCGGTGCGCTGATCGTTCCACAACAGGGCGGGCCGAATCACGTCGCCGTTCTTGTCGAGAAAGACCGCGCCGTGCATCTGGCCGGTGAGGCCCAGCCCCGCCACCGTCCTGCCATCCACGCCCGCTTGCGCGATCACCGCGCGAATCGATTCACGCGCGCCGCGCCACCAGTCCGCCGGGTTCTGCTCGCTCCACAGCGGGAATGGCGTATGGAGCGGGTACTCGGCGGTGGCCGTCGCCAACACTTTTCCGTTCTCATCGCAGAGCAACGTCTTTGCGCCCGTGGTGCCGATGTCAATGCCGAGAAGCATAGTCATAGGCTCACCCCAATGTTAGGGTTTGTTCCATGCGAGCATAGAGATTGCTTCACCAATCTCCAATCTCTCATCTCTATTTCAAGGCCGGCAGGGGCGGCAGTCTGTCGGGCCGGGGCGCGCGGGTGCGGATGAGGTAGGCCTCGAGCCAGCCGCGCGCTTTGTCCGGGTGATGGGTCGCGTACAGGATCGCCTCGTGGTCGAGGCTGTCGATGCGGTCGTACGCGGCGCGCAGGGCGTCCATGCTGTTCTTCAAACCCACCTCTACCGGCACCCGCTCCGGGTTGATGTCAATGCCGAAGTAGCCGCGATAGCCGTACATCTTCATCGCGTACAGCGTGGCTTCCGCCGCCTCGGGCGAAATCACGCCGACGTTCAAATCCTGATCGTAGTTGCCGAGCGGTTGGCTGTTCCAGTGCGTGTGCGCGAGCCGCCCGTATTCCATTACCAGGCTGTAGGCGTACGGCAGGTCTTCGTATCCCATGAGCATGTGCCCAACTTCGGGGTTCAGACCGACGAGCGCGTGGCTCTCGCTCAGCAGTTTGCGGTTTTCCAGATGCTTCAGCATCCCCTCGACTTTCATCCCGAGCAGGATGCCCTCCGAGGTGAGGCCGTACAGGATGTGGCCGCGCGGCTCGTAGGGCTTGGGCTCGAAGGCGATACGCACACCCGGCACCGCGTCCATCGCCTCGGCCAGCCCGGCGGCGAAGCGATCCCGTGCGGCGACCAAATCCATGCCGAAGGCGTTTTCGTAGCCGTCAATCCCCGGCCACACGACGGCGAAGTCGGTGTCGAATTCTTTGTTCAGCCGCAGCGCGTTCTTCGTCCGCTCAATCGCCCCGTGGCGGATGGGCTCAATCGGGGACGAAAGGCTGCCCCACTCGTAATCCGCATCCCAGAACAACAGCGGGATCACGGTGAGCAGGCGGATGCCCGTGTCGCGCGTGAACTGCTTCCACAGGTCGAGATTGTCTTCGTTGATTTCGTTCGGGTAGTGGGCCTCCATCGCCGAGAGACCATACTCTTTGAGGGTCGCGGCGATGTCCAGCCGGGCCGGGATGTCAATCACGGGCTTGTAGCGGTCGTGAAAGCGCGACTGTGGCGGCGAGAAGAACCACACGCCCGCAGAGAATTTCAACGCCAACTCAAACGACTTCAGGTGCGCAAGCATCTCGTCGGGCGTACGGCGAGTGGCTTGCGGGCGCAAGTCTACCAAAGGCATAGCATGTCTCCCGTAGCAACAGATTGTGTATCGGATGTGACGGACACGGATGTCCCCATCCGCTACATCCGTTCAGTGATCCGCTGCCGACTCAGTATTTAATCATCACCCGCTGGCCGCTCTCCGCCGACTGCAGGATCGCGTCGCAGATGACGGCGTTCTTGTAGCCGTCCTCGAACGTCGCGCCATAGGGGGTCACGTCTTTCGTGTTCACGATGGCGTCGAGCAGGTGTGTGATCTCGTGGACGAAGGTGTGCTCCCAGCCGATGATGTGCCCGTGCGGCCACCAGTTCGACCAGAAGGGGTGATAGCCCTCGGTCACCAGCACGTCGTGGAAGCCCTGCGTTTCTTTCGGCGCTTCGCCCACCCAGAACACTTCCATCTCGTTCATGCGCTCGAGGTTGAAGCGGAGGCTGCCCTTCTCGCCGTTGACCTCGAAGCAGTTGTAGTTCTTGCGGCCCGCCGCGAAGCGCGTCGCCTCCACCGTGCCGATCGCGCCATTCTCGAATTCGACCGACGCGACGAAGGCATCGTCCACGTCCACCTTGCCCGTGCCTTTGCCGTCCGGCAGCGGGCGCTCTTTGATGAACGTGCGCGCCAGCGCGCTCACGCTCCGGAACTCGCCGACGAGGAACCGCCCGAGGTCAATGACGTGCGCGCCGAGGTCGCCGAGCGCGCCGCTTCCGGCCACCTTCTTGTCCATCCGCCACCAGAGCGGCGCGTTGTAGTGGGGCATGATCCACTCTTGCAGGTAAACCGCACGGTAGTGATAGATCTGCCCCAATGCGCCGGACTCGATCAGCATCTTCGCCTGCCGGATGGCGGGGACAAAGCGGTAGTTGAAGGCGACGGCGTGCTTGACGCCTGCTTTGGTCACGGCCTCGAGCATCGCCGCAGCTTCCTTCGCCGTGCGCGCGAGCGGCTTCTCGCACAGGATGTGCTTGCCCGCTTTGGCGGCCTCGATGCAGGGATCGGCGTGCGTGTCGTTGGGGCCACCGTTGTCGAACAACTGGATGCGGTCGTCCTTGAGCATCTGCCGCCAGTCGGTGTAGTAGCCCTCGTAGCCATAGCGCAGGGCTGCTTCCTTCGCCGCCGCCTCGTCGCGCCCGGCGATGGCGATCAATTTGGGGATCGCGGGCGGCGGGTACATCAGATATGGAATTTTCTTGAACGCGTTGGAGTGGGCTTTGCCCATGAAAGCGTAGCCCAGCATCCCCACGCCGATTTCGGGCGCGGGCTTTTCGGCCTTGGCCCCGGCCATGGTGGTGAAACCAGCTGCTTCCGACATAGTGTCCTCCTTGTCATGGGCTGCGCCTCACGCCGCCGAGGCGGCGGGGCGCAAGGCCCGGTCAGTTCAATGATTCGAGATGAGCAATCGTCTGCGGGCCGTCGGGCATCACGCAGACGCGCGGGCCGTATTGGGATCGCAATGCGGCCACCGTCCCGGCGAGGTCGCGGCACGGCGTGAACAGCGCGCGCCGGATTTGCTCGTCGGTCAGGCCGTCGCTGTACACGTACACGTCGGCCCGGAGTTGAATCTGCGCCTGAATCTGAATCTGCCATTGGTCGTGCGCGCAGAAACCGGGACGGGCCAGCATGTCCAGCACGCCGCGCGGCGACCCGGCCTCGGCCAGCAGGGAAGCGTACTGGCCATGATCGGGCAAACCGTCGGCGCACGCGGCAACCATGAGGATGCTCCCACCCACCCGCACGATGCGGCTCGCCGCGCTCATCCCCTTGACCGTCTGATACAGATTCTGGTCGAGCGGATAGCCGCTGTTCGTCGTGACGACGACATCGTACGGCGCACTCACTTTGACCATGGCGTGCTGGCGCACGAAGTCGCACCCGGCGGCGTGGGCCGGCAACAAGCCGCCCGCGAACACACCTGTGATTTGCCTGTGCGCGTTCAGCGTCACGTTGAGCAGAAAGAGGGGTGCGACGCGCAGAGCCGCTTCGCGCATCTCCTCCCAGATCGGGTTGCCCTCGGTGACACCCCACGTCGCGCTGGGGTCCGCGATCAACTCGCGCCCGTGATTGGTAAACACGCTCTCGGCCCCGGCGAGTGCGGGCAGGACGCCTTTGGGGCCGCCGCTGAACCCGGCGAAGAAGTGCGGCTCGACGAAGCCGACGAGGACTTTGACCTCGGCCTCCATCAAGCGGCGGTTGAGGCGCACCGGATGGCCGCGCGCGGTGACGCCGAGCGAGACCAGGTTCTCGTCGTCGAAGGCGTCGTGCTGGAGGCAGCGGTAGTTGTCCACCACATCGTCGCCCAGCATCCCGCGCAACTCGGCCTCGGTCTGCGGGCGGTGCGTGCCGAGCGCATTCAGCAAGGTGATGTCTGGCCGTGCGACGCCCGCCGCCTCGAGTTCGGCCAGCAACACCGGCAGGATACGGTCGTTGGGCGTGGCGCGCGTGATGTCGCTGTGGGCGATCACCACCCGGTCGCCGGGCTTGACGAGGGCCGCCAACGGGCGCGAGCCGATCGGTTCTCGCAAGGCTGCCCGGAGCGCGGCGGCTTCGTCGGGCAGGCCGGGGACGAGTGGGGCCGCTGCCACGTCTACCGGGCCGGGGAGTTCCACGGTGAGTCCCTCCCGGCCATAGGCGAGGTGAACCGCCACGTCGCTGCGGCCCCGGCCCTCGTCGCTCATTTCCTCTCGAACGCCGCGTCAAACGCGACCGCCGACGGCGCGAAGTCCTTGCTCCGCACCATCTTTAGCGCGTCCTGCGCGCCCCACTCGCGATCCATGCCGCTGTCTTCCCACTCCACCGAGAGCGGGCCTTTGTAGCCGATGCGGTTGAGGGAGCGGAACAGCGCCTCGAAGTCCACGTCGCCATGGCCGGGCGAGACGAAATCCCAGCCGCGCCGCCCATCGCCGAAGTTCAGGTGCGATCCGAGGATGCTCCGGCGGCCATTGAGGTACTTCTTGCTGTCCTTGACGTGGACGTGATAGATGCGGTCGGCGAACTGCTCGACGAACGCCGCCGAGTCGAGCGACTGGTGCGCAAAGTGCGAGGGGTCGAAGTTGATGCCGAAGGCCGGGCGGCGGCCAATGGCGGCCAGCGTCTTCTCGGTCGTGACGAAGTCGTAGGCGATCTCGGTCGGGTGGACTTCCAGCCCCCACTTCACGCCCTCTTGGTCGAACACATCCATGATCGGGTTCCAGCGTCTGGCGAAATCCTCGTAGCCCGCTTCGACGGCCTTCCAGTCGTTCGGCGGGAACGAGTACACCATGTGCCAGATGCTGGAGCCGGTGAAGCCGTTGACCTGCGTGACGCCGAATTTGGCGGCGGCGCGCGCCGTGTCCATCACTTTCTTGGCCGCGCGCTGGCGTACGCCCTCGGGGTCGCCGTCGCCCCACACATCCGGCGGCAGGATGCCCTTGTGGCGCGCGTCAATGTTGTCGCAGACCGCCTGCCCGACGAGGTGCGTGCTGATGGCGAAGCACTTGAGATTGTACTTGTTGAGGATATCCCAGCGCGTTTTGACGTAGCCGGGATCGGCGAGGGCTTTGTCCACGTCGAAGTGGTCGCCCCAGCAGGCCAGCTCGAGGCCGTCGTAGCCCCACGCGCTGACTTTCCTGGCCAGTTCTTCGAGGGTCAGGTCGGCCCATTGACCAGTGAAGAGTGTGACAGGTCGTGACATGTGAAGCCTCCTTGTAAATGAATTGAGATCAGGTCAAAGCGCGCGTATCTCACAAGTGGTTGCAGCGGCCTTACACCAACACTATTTCTTCGACGCGGACGTGAATACGCTGCGAGGCGTGCCCCATCGCGTCCTCCCGCACCTTCTGGCCGTGCGGCGTCGCGAAGGCCGCGTCGAACGCCGCCGCGTCGTCGAACCACATTTCCGAGATGGCGTCGAAAGCCGCTTCCGGTTCGTCCAGCCGCGCCACGTTCATGCGGTAGCCGCGAATGTTGGTCAGCATCTTCGCCAACTGGGGATGCTCGTTCTTCGCCCAGCTGTAGAATTCTTCGCGGCGCATGCCTTCTTTGCGCTTGAGTAGTGACAGGATTTTCAACATCAGGCCGCTCCCTTCTCCTCCAGCGCCCGCAACACCTTCTCCGGCGTCACGGGCAGTTCGGTGATCCACACCCCCACCGCGTCGTAGATCGCGTTGACGATCGCCGGCAGCGGCGAGTTGGCCGTCATTTCGCCGACGCCCTTCACACCGTAAGGGCCATCCACGGATGGATATTCCAGGACGACGGACTCGATTTCCGGCACGTCCGCCGCGCCCGCCAGCATATACTCGTCAAACGATCCCGGATGCGGGTCGAGCGCGGGATAGGCGGGGAAGCACGCCTCCATCAGCGCCACGCCCATTCCCATCACCGCGCCGCCGACGATTTGCCCCTCGACCATCTTCGGGTTGACCTGCCGCCCCACCTCGTACGCGCTCGACAGTTTCAAGACTTTCACTTCGCCGGTCTCGGTGTCCACCTCGACCTCGGCGACGGTGGTGACGTGCGCCGCCGTCGAATCGGGATCGCACGCGCCGGTCTCAGGGTCAATCGGGCTTTTCTGTTTCAAGAATATGCCGCGGCCCGAAATGGTCTTGCCGTACTTGAAGTGCGCGGCGAGCGCGACGTCGAACACGGACTTCTTGCGCTGGGGCGAACCGCGCACGTAGACCTCGGCGTCGGAGACGACCAGGTCGTCGGGCGAGGCTTCCAATTCCTCCCCGGCCACTTCGAGCAAGGCCTTTTTGGCTTCATTCGCCGCCATGATCACGGCGTTGCCCACGCGATGCGTGGCGCGGCTGGCAAATGTGCCCATGCAGTGAGGCGCGGTATCCGTGTCGCCCGTATCCACCACGATGTAATCCAGCGGCACGCCTAGCGTCTCGGCGGCGATTTGCGCGATCACGGTCTTCAACCCTTGCCCTAGATCGGTGCTCGCCAGTTTGACGACGAAGCCGCCCGTCGGCTGCGCGTAAATCAGCGCCTGCGTCGGGTCGCCGCCCAGGTTCATGCCGGTCGGATAGTGGAGCGCCGCAATCCCGCGCCCACGTTTTTTCGTCATGGCTGCGCTCCTTTCCAATCGTTCGAGTGCATCGCCAGGAACTTCTCGGCCAGCGGATGGCCCACCAGTTTCGCGGCGGCCTGCAGGGTCTCGATTAGCGTCGCGTCCTGCACTTCTTTGCGGATGGCTCTCATCTGCCCGTTGCGATAGGCGTTGACGAAGCGGATTTCCCACGGGTCCATGCCGAGGGTGCGCGCGATCTTGTCCATCTGCACTTCCACCGCGTACGAGGCCGGGGTGACGCCGAAGCCGCGCAGCGCCGAGGCGGGCTGGCGGTTGGTGTAGACGCAGTAGGCATCTACCCAGACGTTCGGGATGTAGTAGGGGCCGGGAAGATTCGCCGAATGCTTGGTCACGCCGTAAGGCGAATGGCGGTGATAGGCCCCGGCGTCGTGCAGCGAGCGTACTTTGCGCGCGACGATACGCCCGTCTTTCATCACGCCGTCTTTGTATTCCATGTGCCACGCGCCGGAGGTGGACGAGACCTGAAATTCCTCCGTGCGCGTCCAGCGCCATTTCACCGGGCGGCCCGTCTTCATCGCGGCGATGGTCGTGACCGGCTCGATGACCACATCCACCTTGCCCCCGAACCCGCCGCCCACCGTGCCGCCGATCATGTGGAGGCGGTTGCTCGGGACTTGCAGAATAATGGCCGTGTTGTCCATCGTGAAGTACAGCGCCTGCGTGTTGGTGTGGATCGTCAAGCGCCCGTCTGGCTCCGGCTTGACCACGCAGGTCTGCGTCTCCAGCGGCACGTGCTCGTAGGGCGTAATCCGGTACGTCCCTTCGATGATGTAATCCGCCTCGGCGAACCCCTTGTCCACATCGCCGAACCGGACGCGCCGCATGGGAGCGCCATTCTCGTACGTGAAGGTGTTCGTCCCCCATTTTTTGATGAGCGGCGCGCCGGGCTTGATGGCCTCGAATACATCGAGGACTGGCGCCTGCTCTTCAATCTCCAGTTCGACCAGCCCCATCGCTTCGCGCGCGATCTCCTCGGTCTCGGCGACGATCGCGCAAAGCGGCTCGCCCTGCCACATCACTTCCTCGTGGGCCAGCACCGGCTCGTCGTTCGGCTCCACGCCGATCAGGCACAGGATGGTGTACCAGTTGTTCGGCACGTCTTTCCACGTGACGACGGCCGCCACGCCGGGATAGGCCTCGGCTTTGGAGACGTCGAGTTTGCGAATCTGGCCGCGCGCCACCGGGCTGCGCACCATCTTCAGCCAGAGCATGTTCGGGTACGACACGTCGTCCACGTACTGCGTCTGGCCGGTGACGTGGCCGATGCCGTCCCGCCGTTTAACAGATTGGCCGACAATGCCCAATGGCTTCATCTCAGCCCCTCCCGTCCATCTTTGCCGCCGCCGCCTGAATCGCGGCGATGATGGGCACGTAGCCGGTGCAGCGGCACACGTTGCCGGACAACGCCTCCACAATTTCCTCGCGCGCGGGGTGCGGGTTGCGGTCGAGCAGCGCCTTGGCGACCGTGATCATGCCCGAGGTGCAATAGCCGCACTGCGCGGCGAAGTTGTCGTAGAAGGCTTCTTGCAGGGGGTGCAGTTTGGCAGGCGTGCCGATGCCTTCGAGCGTCGTGACCTCCTGCCCGTCCGCGACGACCGCCGGGGTCAAACACGACACAATCGGCTCGCCGTTGAGCAGTACCGTGCAACTGCCGCACCCGCCCTGGCCGCAGCCGGCTTTGACCGCGTGCACTTGCAGTTTCTCGCGCAGCAGGTCGCGCAGCGATTCCACTGGCCCGGCGACGGCGGCCACGGGTCTGCCGTTCAGTTTGAAGGATACCGTCACCATCTTCAGTCTCCTATCTTCTCCAGCGCGCGGCGCACGTACACCCCCGCCATCTTGCGGCGATACCAGGCGGAGGCGAGGGCGTCGTTGAACGGCTGCGCCTCTTTCATCGCCGCTTCCGCTGCGTCCGCGATGGATTGGGGGTCGAGCCTGCGGCCCTGGAGCGCGGCCTCGGCTTGCTTCGCGCGCAGGGGATAGTCGCCCGCCGCGCCCAGCGCGATCCGCGCCTCGGTGCAGATCCCGGCTTCGTCACGCGCGACCCGCGCCGCCACCGTGACGACGGCGGGCGCGTTCGCCTGCCGCCGCCCGAACTTGAGAAACGCGGTCTGGCCGCGCGGTCGCGGCACGTCAATCTGCGTCACGAGTTCACCCGGCGCGAGCGCGGTTTCCATGAGGCCGGTAAAGAATTGATCGAGCGGGATCCTGCGGAGGCCCCCTTTGCGCGCGGCGATCACTTCCGCGTCGAGCGCGAGGAGCGCCACGGCGGCGTCGCCCGCCGGGGGCGGCACGAACAAGTTCCCGGCCAGCGTCGCCATGTTCCGAATCGCCCACCCGCCGACGTGGCGCGCGGCCTCCGCCAGCAGAGGCGCTTCGTTCATCTGCGCCACGCGCGTCAACGTCGTCGTCGCGCCGATTTCGACGTGGCCGTTGACGGCCCGCACCGCGTTCAACCGCGCGCGGTGCAGGGTCATGACGACCTTCGGCGAGATAAACCCGTCGTTGATCAGATGCATCGCCATCGTCCCGCCGGCGATGACGAGCAGGTCGGTGCCGTACTGGTCTGCGAGGCCGAGCGCGGCCTCGAGCGAGTCCGGCGAAAAAATGTTTTCCGTCGCCACGCTTGTTCCTCCGGGCCTCACCCCCTACCCCAACCCCTTCTCCCTCTCCGTCGCCCGGACCGCTGGAGAGGAGGAAGGGGTGGCTCTGAACGAGTCGGGGTGGGGTGGGGTCAATCCAGCAATGCGAAAAAGCGCGCCGGCGAACCTTCGGCCTCCCGCATCCTGAGGCAGGGTGCGAAGAACGTGAAGCGCCGGTCGGTTGGCAGCGCGCCCAGGTTGGTCATTTGTTGAAAGTAGTACACACCCGCCTCGAGGATGATCTTGTGAATCACAAAGTCCTCCGAGGTGAAATCCGGCAGGCGGGCGCTGTATTCGCTGAAACAGTCGAACCCAATCGCCTTCGGTTTCCGGGCGACGAGCCACCGCGCTGCTTCGGGCGCGCAGTACGGCGAGGTCAGGTAATACTCGGGGAACTGGCCCCACATGCGGTCGGTCCAGTCCGTGCGCACCAGGACGATGTCGCCGGGGCGAATCTCCGGCGCGCTCTTCTCCAGATCGGCGACGCTGATCCCGTGACTCGGCGCGCACGGGCCGACGTTCACCACAAGCGCCTCGCCCGAAAACTTTTCGAGCGGAACGTCATACGCCGTTTCGCCGTCGGCGCGGACGTGCGCCGAGAAATCCACGTGCGAGCCGGTGTGCAGCACCATCTCGACGCTTGACGCGCGCCAGTATCCCGGCCCGCGAAAGCGCGGCGTGATCTTGAGCTGCAGGTTCACGGAGGGCGGCGAGAGCGTGCCCGGCCCGATGGGAACCGTGAGGTCAACAAGGCGCATGGCGATAGACCTTCACACCCGATTCACGAACTCCCGATCGTGAACTTCCACCGGGACTTTCATCAACTCCAGCACGCCTTTGGCGACGTGGTCGGCATAGCGCCGGAGCGCCTCTTCGCCTTTCGCCGCCGTGGCTCGCAGCGGGTTGCCGATGGTGCCGGACTCGATGAACTCGTGATGATCCATCGGGAAGTGGAAGTACTTGTAGCCCTCGAACTCCACGTCGGGCATCCCGTCTTTCTTGGCAAACGAGCGCGGCAGGAATGCCGGGATGTGGGCGAGCGTCTTCTCCGCCCGATCCATCCGCACGTAGTCCGTCCCCTCGACCACGTCGTGCGCCAGCATCTGCGAGGTCTCCAGTTCGCTGGCGTGCCAGCCTGGCGTCTCCTCCAGGGGATTCTCCATCAGCCCCTGCATCAGGCCGACATAGTTTTCCATGTAGGGCTTGACGAACCCGATCAGCGCGCCGGTCTCGTAGCGCAACCGCCGCAGGACCGGATCAACGACTTTCACGTTCGAGCCGTGGCCGTTCACGAAGATGAGCCGGTTGAAGCCGTGGTGGATCAGGCTGCGGGCCACGTCGTGCATGAGGTTGAGCAGGGTTTCGGCGCGGATGGTGATGGTGCCGCGCCCCTTGCCCGGCTCGTGCAAGTGCTGCGGCGAGTAGCCCATCCAGATGCAGGGCGTGTACAGCACCTGAATCTGCTGCGCCACCCGCCGGGCCACTTCCTCCGCCGTGACCGTGTCGGTCTTCAGCGGCAGGTGCGGCCCGTGCTGCTCCGTGCTCGCCATCGGAATCAGGATGAGGTCTTTGGCCTTGAGATACTCCTGAATATCGGGGTAGCACAGGTCGGCAAGGTTGTAGGAACGGAACTCAGTCATAGGTACTTCTCCTGAGTCATAGGTAATTCGTAATTACGAATTACCCATGACCAATCTCAAAAACTCGTCGGCGACGCGCTCTGAAAAAACGGGGTCGTTGATGTGCGCTTCGACCGTGACGAGCGGAATGTCTTTTCGCAAGTCGGCGCGGAGGGCGTCGAGGAAAGCGGCGTCGGTTTCCGGATCCCAGAACGCGCCGCCGGACACGTTGGGGATGGACAGCCCCCGCGTGGGGACCGCGACGACAACCGGGCCGCGCGCCGCGTTCAGTTTGCGCGCCATGCGGTGAGCGATCTCGACCTGCTCGTCGCGCGTCAAACGCACCAGCGTGAACTCGGGGTTGTGATAGTAGGCCGGGCGTCCACGCAATCTTTCGGGCACAGCGTCGCGCGGGCCGTGCACGGTGAAGTCCACGCAGCCGGGGACGACGACCTGCGGCAGCCCCACCGCGCCCACGCGCTCCAGCCGGTCGGGCGGCGCGGCGTGAAAGCCGCCCACGAGTGAGTCGGAGAGTTCGTCGGTGGTGTAATCAATCACGCCGACGAACGTGCCCTGCTCGGCGAAGCCCTCCATCGCCGGGCCGCCGACGCCGTTCGAGTGGAAGATGACGGACTCGAAGCCCCGTTCGGCGAGGCGATCCCGGATGTGCATCACGGCCTTCGTCGTGTTGCCGAGCATGGTGAGGGCCACGTACTTCCCCTGCTTGTCCAGCGCGAAGCGCGAGCCGTGCTTCGCCATGCCATACACCGCCGCGGCGGCGTTGTCGTACACCACGCGGCTGATCGGGTTGATCCCGAGGATGTCCACGACCGAGTGCATCACGAGGATGTCGCGGTCGCCGACGAGCGGCCCAAAGGGTCGCCGCCCGGAGGCGATGGGCGTGACGACGACTTTGGGCACGCCGAGCGGCAGCGCCTTCATGGCCGTCGCACCCATCACCGCCCCCTCTGCTCCCCCGAGGCAGAGCACACCGTCGAGGCGGCTCTGCCCCAGCAGATCGAGCGCGATCTTCTTCACCCCTTCCTTCATTTTCTCGACCGCAGCCCCGCGCGTGCCGGCGGCGCGCAGCGCGTCAATCGTGCTGCCCGCCGCGACCGCCACCTCTTCGCGCGGGATGTCGGCGGTGATGGCAATCGGCTCGCCGAGGATGCCCGAGTCGAGCACGATGGGCTGCGCGCCGAACGCTCGCAGCCGGTCGCGCGTGTAGCCGATTTCCACGCCCTTGGTGTCGAGCGTGCCGATGAGGAGGATGGAGGGTTCGGGCATCTGCGGCTCGTTAGTCATCGGTGACCCGTCATCCGTCTGGGAGGCTTACGGCTCACTGATGACCGGCCACTGTTCACTTCTTCTTCGCTTTCCTCGCCGGTTTCTTAGCCGCGGCTTTCTTGGCCGGTTTCTTGGCGCTGCCATTCGCGCCCGCCTCGCGTATCGCTTTGCGCAGAGTCTTGGCCGAGGTCTCGACCAGCCACGAGTAGAACTTCTCGGTGAGGACGCCGGAGCCGTGATCCTGGATGAACTTGAACTGCTCGGGCGTGAGCTCCGGATCGGGGGTCGTGGCGAGCGCGTCCGGGTACGGGTTCGCGGGCGTGCGGTCGAGTGGAGCGACGAACTCGACGGTGAGCGCGCCGTTGTAGCCCGCCTTCTTGAGCGTCTTCACCAGTTTGCCCCAGTCGTAATCGCCCTGCCCGCAGCCCATGCGGTTGTTGTCAGCGACGTGGAAGTCCACCAGCTTCTTGCCGGTGTTCAGGATGGCCTGGTACAGGTCCTTCTCTTCGATGTTGATGTGGAAGCAGTCGAGACACACGCCGCAGTTCGGCCCGACCTCCTTGGCGAGCACGAGCGCCTGGTCGTGGCGGTTGAGGAAGTTGGTCTCGAAGCGGTTGAGGGGCTCGAGCGCCAGCACCACGCCGGCCTTCTCGCTGTGGGCGTAGATCTCGCGCAGGCCCTCCACGCACCACTTCCACTCCTCTTCCGGCGAGGCCATGGGCACGACCTTGCCCACCTGCGAGGGCACGATGGTCATCTCATGGCCTTCCAGCTCCTTGACCATCGTCACGCAATCTTTGATGTACTTCACCGAGCTTTCGCGTACCTTGGGGTCGGCGTGGATCAGGTCGCGCCCCGCGAACATCAGGCTGACCGAGCCCCAGCACTTGACGTTGTTCTCTTTGAGCCGTTTGCCGACTTCTTTGGTGTTGTACTTCTCCGGCTCGCCGCTGATTTCGATAGAGTCGTAGCCGTATTTGGCCAGCCGCCGGATCGTCAGGTCAATCGGCTCCGCGCGCATCCAGTTGTGCATTGAGAGAAACATGATAGCCTCCTGAGTTAGAGTTTGCGTTAGCAGTTTGAGCGCCTGAGAGATGACGGTTGAATGCGATGGGTGACGCGACACCTCCTTGAAAGTGATCAGGTCATCTGTTCCGCAATCATTTCAAATAAACCGGCGACTTTGATGCCCGCGCCGTCGGCGAAGCGTTCCAGATGAGCCAGCGCCGCCGGGTCTTCGGTGACCAGCATGTGCGCGCCGGTGGCCGCCGCTTCGGCGAGACGGTCGCGCGTCATGCGCTCGGCCAAAGCGGGATGCGTGAACTCCAATCCGCCCACCGCGCCGCCGGGCGCGGCCCGCCCTTCCCGCCAGAACATCTCGCGCAACGGCTGAGTGGTCAGCGCCGAGAGGACGCGGCGGGCCTGCGCGGCGCGGCCCGGAAAGTGCGGCGTGTGCGCCGGGTCGTGATAGGTGAGCGAAAGGTCCGTCCGGCGGAAAGCCAGCCGCCCGGCCTCCACGCCCTCGACCAGCAACGCCATCAACTCGACTAGCTCGACGCCGTCCGGAAGGTGCAGGCCCAGTTCGGACAGCGCGTCGGAGAATGCGCGGCGGTCTTCGGGCGTGAGGACGATCAGGCGCGCGCAACGGGAGGCGACGATCTCCTGGAGCGCGGCCTTCGCCAGCGTGAGCGCCGTTTCTCGCAGCCCGAGCGCGAAGGGCAGGTACACGGAGGATAGGCCGGCGGCGACCGGCACGTGCGCGATCCCTAGCGCGTCCAGCAGCTTCCGCGCCGCTGCGAGCGTCTGCGGGCGCAGGTGCTGCGCCGCCGCGCCGGCGAAGAGCGCAGCGGGCGCTGTCCCAGTGGAGGCGACTGGCTCCACATCCCGGTACGGGTTGCCCCACTGGCGCAGGCGAGCATCGAGTTCCGCGACGGCTCGCGGCGCGGCCCCCGCCGCGAAGACGGCTGCGCGGGCGGCGGCGATGGCGGAGGGCAATGGCATCTCGGTCACACAGTTGGACAGGCACAGCCCACACTGGGCGCACTGATACAGCGTGTCTACCGCCTCGGCGTCCCACTTCATCTGCCCGCGATCCACGGAGGCGATGAGCAAAGCCCAACCATGCGGCGTGGTGGCCTCGCGCTTCGTCGTCCGCCCCACCGGGCAGACGTGGCGGCACATCAGGCAGAAACGGCAGAGGTTATAGGTGGGAGCGTGATCGGCAAGATTTACGTGCATTGCTGAAACGTGTGAAAAAGGTGGGGTGATACACGTCGGCGTCCAGCGTCCGGTAAGTGATCCAGTCGTACGACGGCACGAGGTCTCGGACCACGCGCCACCCCATCAGGCCAATGGCCCCGCCCACGAAGACAACGATCACGACGAGCGCATACCGTCTCATTGGCTTACCCAAGCTCAGTCGTTCACACGCCGAAGCCCAGCTTTCCGGGATTCATGATGCCGCGCGGGTCGAGGGTGTGCTTGATCGCCTCCAGCGTCGGCCAGGCCGCGCCGTATTGTTCGCGCATCAGCCGTCCAAGTTTCAGGCCGATGCCGTGATGCTCGTTCAGCATCGCGCCGTGCGCGAGCGAGGTGCGCGCCGCGACCGTCCAGATGCGGTTGTGCAGGCGCAGCGCCTCATGCGCGTCCTGCGGCGGCTCCTCAATGATAAAGCGGTCGTACACCATCACGCCCCACGGGAACCAGTGCGAGAAGTGCGCGATGTAGCGCGTCTGCCACTCGGCAAAGCCTGCCTCAATCGCCGCCTTCTTCGCGTAATAAAGTTTCTCGATGTTCGTGAACGTGCAGACCGTTTCGATGGTGCCGTACATCTTGGGGAGAGAGAGGCCCAGCGGCGGGTAATAGAAATCGTAACGGTGTTCCCACCAGTGCTCGCCGGACTCGCGCCCGAGGTCGCGCGCGCCCAACTCGGCGCAGATGGCCATCGCCCGCTTCTCCTGCGCCGAGGCGATTTCCGCAAAGCCGTCGAAGCCCAGCACCATGTACGCGCCCGGCAGGTCGAGGTTGAGCACGCGCTTGATGAGCGAGACGGTGGAGGCCGGGTCGTACAGGCGGATGACGGTGGGCTGCAGCCGCGCGGTCATGATGCGCCGGCCGGCCTCGAGCGCCTTCGAGAGGTCGTCGAATAGCACGGCGCGGAACAGGCGCGTCTCTGGCAGATGCTCGATCTGCATCGTCGCCTCGGTGATCACGCCCATCGTCCCCTCCGCCCCGACGAGGAATGGGAGCAGGCCGGGGCCGGAGGCGTGGCGCGGCACGGGCGGCGTGCGGATGATGGTCCCGTCCGGCATCACGGCCTCGATGGACAGCACCAGATCCTCGGCCTTGCCGTATTTCGTCGAGATCACGCCCGAGCCGCGCGCGGCCAGGTAGCCGCCGAGCGTCGCCGCGTTCGCCGAGGCCGGATAGTGCGGGAGCGTCAGCCCCTTTTCGTTCAGCGCCCATTCCAGCGGCGTGCCCACGATGCCGGCTTGCGCGGTGACGGTCAGCGACTGCTCGTCAATGGCGATAATCTTGTCGAGGCGTTTCACGTCGAGCACGATGCCGCCGTAGACCGGCGTGGCCCCGCCCTGCGTCCCCGATCCCCCGCCCCACGGGACGACCGGGATGCGGTAGACGTTGGCAATTTGCAGGACGCGCGAGATTTCCTCCGCCGAACCGGGATGGACGATGACATCCGGCGCAACCGGCTCTTCCCCGCGGTCGAGCCACATCTGCGACATCCACGACCAGTCGGTCGAATACGCGAGCTTGTCGCTGTCGCGCGTCGAGACGTGCTCCTCGCCAACCACATCCGCCAGCTCGCTCAGGATCATGTCGAAGTGAAAAGGGCGCATATCGTTAGATTTTCAAGCTTTTGAACCGCTTCGCCTGCGCTTCAATCGCCGGTTCCACCGCCAGCCGCTCGATGCTGCTCGCGCCGAAGAAGCCGGCGATGCCGTGCGTGTGCTCGAAGATGTATTGCGCGTCCTCCGGCTCGGCAATCGGGCCGCCGTGGCAGAGGATGAGAATGTCGGGGTTGACGGCGACCGCCGCGTCGCGCATCGCCTGCACGCGGCGCGCGGACTCCTCGAGCGTCAGCGCGGTGGCCGCGCCGATGGCGCCTTTCGTCGTCAGCCCCATGTGCGGGACGAGCACGTCCGCCCCCGCCTCGGCCATCATCCGCGCCTCCTCGGGCGTGAACACGTAAGGGCAGGTGAGCAAATCCAGCGCGCGCGCCTGCCGGACCATCTCGACTTCCAGTCTGTAGCTCATGCCCGTCTCTTCGAGGTTCGCGCGGAACACACCGTCGAAAAGCCCCACGGTCGGGAAGTTCTGCACTCCGTCGAAGCCTTTGGCCTTCACGTCGCGCAGGAAGACGGGCATGAGCCGGAACGGATCGGTGCCGCATACGCCCGCGAGCACTGGCGTGTCTTTGACCACCGGCAGCACCTCGCCTGCCATCTCCATCACAATTGCGTTGGCATCGCCGTACGGCAACAACCCGGCGAGGCTCCCCCGCCCCGCCATGCGGTAACGGCCCGAGTTGTAGATGATGATGATGTCCACCCCGCCCTTCTCGGAGAACTTGGCCGAGATGCCGGTTCCGGCCCCCGCGCCGATGATGGGCTTCCCGCTGGCGACCTGAGCGCGCAGGCGGCGGAGTGATTCTTCGCGAGGCATGAATGGCATGGTGCTCCTTTGCAGAGGGCGGCTAGCCTATCGCTATAGCGGATGGCTTATCGCGAACAGTCCTTGGCTGCACGCCATCGGCCATCCGTTCTGCGCTATCCGCCCTCAACCTCGTGTTTCTCGAAATCGCTGATAGAGAGGCTGGTGAGCTCCTCCCGGCGGCGCACGCCGCGCGGGACGATGTGACTCCACAAGATGAAGCCGAGCGTAGAGACTAGCAGCAGGAGGAAACCGTATTTGTAGAGGATATGCAGCCACGGCTGGAACATGCCCACCACGCCAAGCACAATCCCGGCGATGAGCGCCGTCTCAATCGAGCGGTAGACAGAGCCGGGGACGTTGTGGTTGAGGAGGCTGGCCACGAACGCGATCACGGCGATGAAGGCCAGCACGATGGCGGCAAAGATGAGAATGAAGGGGATCGCGCTGAGAAGGACGTTGTCCCTGATCTGCTCCGGCGTCGCCAGCGACCGGATCACCGGCCCCGCCACGGCTCCCACAATCAACAACACCACGATGGCGATGATCAGTCCCCACGGGACGCGAGGGCGCAGATTAGACATACTTGCTCCTTGACCGAAATGTTTGTCTCTACTTCAGAAACTCCAGCAGTTTTTCGGCGACGGCGTCCGCGAACGGCTCGTCGTTGATGTTGTGATCCAGCTCGTGCACTGGGATGTCGGGCCGCCGGTGCCGCTTGATCGCGTCGAACAGGGCTTGATCAGCCTCCGGCCACCAGAACTCTTTGCCCGGCGCATCCAGCATGGACACGCCTTTGAGCGGCAGGAAGAAAGCCACCGGCCCGCTCGACTTGCTGGCTTTCTCCGCGAGGATGCGGCCCAGCTCGGCGTTCTCCTCCGGGGTCGTGCGCATCAACGTCACGTTGGGATTCCACTGGTAGAAGCGCCGCCCCTCGAACTGCGCCGGCACCGTCTCGCGCGCCCAGAAATTGACCATGTCGAGACAGCCGGGCGCGATGACCTGCGGCACGCCCTTCTCCGCCGCCGCGTCGAGCCGCTCCGGCCCGGCGGTCAACACCCCCCCCACCAGCTCGTCCGCCCATTCCGTGGTAGTGATGTCGGCCACCCCGTTGACATATCCCGCGCGGATCAGGTCTTCCATCGTCTGCCCGCCGGTTCCCACCGCGTGAAAGATCAGAACCTCGAAGCCGCGCTTCTCAAATGTATCGCGGCATCGGGTCACGACCGGGGTGGTGTTGCCGAACATCGAGGCGGCGATGACGGGCCGGGACGCAATCTGCGGCGTGGAGGTCTCGACCATGCCGACCATCGCCCCGACGGCGTTGGCGTAAATGCGAGCGCTCACCCGATTCACCCCGGCCACGTCCACCACGGAGTGGATCATCACCACGTCCTTCGTGCCCACGTACGGCTTCACGTCGCCGGAGGCCAGTGTGCTCACCATCACTTTGGGCACACCCACCGGCAGCGCGCGCATGGCCGAGGTCCCAATGATTGTCCCCGCCGAGCCGCCCATGCCGAGCACGCCGTCAATCTCGCCTTCGTCGTAAAGGTCTTTGACCACTCTGGCAACGCCTCTGGTCATAACCTCCATCGCCGCGCCCCGGTCGGCCTGCGCGCGCAATGCGGCCAGACTCGCGCCCCCGGCCTCGGCCACGCGCTCCGCCGGTATGTCCGGCTCAAACGTGGGCGCGCCCACCACGGCGGTGTTGACGACGAGCGCGCGATGCCCGCGCCGTTCAATCTCTGCTTTGACGAAGGCGAACTCCGGGCCTTTGGTATCGAGCGCGCCGATGACGGCGATGGTCTTTGGCATATGGCCGCTTCGCGTGGCAGATAGCATATCGCGTATGGCGTATCGCAGACACGCCATATGCGATACGCGAACTACGCCAGCAACTGCTTGAGAAACTTCAGTCCGTCCCGCGCCAGGTCGTCCTGCGTGGGGGCCAGCGAGCGCCAGATGGCCGCCGCGCGCGCGATGCTCTTCACTTTGGAGGTGAAGGACTCGATCACCACCGGGCCGTCGTACTTGATGTCTTTGAGCGCCTGCGCGACCTCGTTCCACGTGACATTCCCGGAGCCGGGCGCGCCGCGGTCGTTCTCGCAGGCGTGCACGTGGCGCAGCCGCTTGCCCGCCGCGCGGATCGCGTTCCCCAGCGACTTCTCTTCGATGTTCATGTGGAAGGTGTCCAGCATGACCTGGCAGTTGGGGTGATCCACGCGGTCAACGACCTCGATAGCCTGCTCGGCGAGATTGATGAAGCTCGTCTCGAACCGGTTGAGCGGCTCGACGCACAGGATCACGCCGTAATCCCCGGCGTATCTGGCCAGCTCGCCCAGATTCTTCACCAGCACGTCGAGGTCGCGCGCGCGCGCGGCGGGTGTTTGCTGCCAGGTGCGGCCCACCGCCGCGTAGAGCGGGCCGACCAGATTCGTGCCGCCGAGGGCGTGGGTCGCCTCGATGGCCTGTCGCAGGTAGGCCATCCCGTTTTTGCGGACCGCCTCGTCGGGGTGAATCAAATCGCGGTCGGGGCCCATCGCGGCGCAGGCGCTCACCCCCAGCCCGTGGCGGCGGATGATGTCCGCCCCGCGCTTGTGGTCGAGGTCGCCGATGCTCTCCAGCGGCGCTTCGATCCAGTCGAAGCCCATCTCCGCGACGTGGGGCGCGAGCTTTTCCAGCTCCGCCGTGGTGAGCGGAGAAGTCCAGACCCACGTGTTGACGCCGAATCTCATTGTCAGCCTCCTTGCGCCGTTACGACGCGACGCGCTTTCGGTCCAGGCCGAAGCAGTGCAGCTTCTCCTGGACAATGTTGAATCGAACCTCACCTCCGAGGCGCAGGGACGTCATCCCCGGCACGAGGCAGAGCAAGGTCTGCTCGCCCGACTCGATGTGGAGGATCGTCTCCACGCCCAGCGGCTCAGTCAGGACAACCGTGCCGCCGAATTGGCCCCCGGGGTCGGGCTTCACGTCTTCGGGACGGATGCCCAGCAGGAACGAGGCGGGGAGCGTCGCGATGGGCGCGGGGATGTGCAGCTCGCTGCCCTTGACGCGCACCGTGCCGTTTTCGCGGCTGGCCTCGAACAGATTGATGCGCGGCGTGCCGACGAGCTGCGCCACGTACGTGGTCGCGGGCCGGTCGTAAATGTCGTCGGGCGTGCCCTCTTGAATGATGCGCCCTTCGGACAGCACCGCGATGCGGTCGGCCATGGTGAGCGCCTCGATCTGGTCGTGCGTCACGAACAGCGTGGTGCTGCCCTGCGTCTTCTGCAGGTGCTTGAGCTCCACGCGCAGCGCCTCGCGCAGTTTGGCGTCCAGATTGGAGAGCGGCTCGTCCATCAGAAACACGCGCGGATTGCGCACGATAGCGCGGCCAATCGAGACGCGCTGCATCTCGCCGCCGGAAAGGTGGGCGGTCTTGCGCTTGAGCAGGTGGCTGATACGCAGTTTCTCGGCGGCCTCCTCGACCCGTTTGCGAATCTCCGGCTCCGGGACGCGCCGCAGCGGCGCGCGCAGTGGGAACGCCAGGTTGTCGTACACCGACATCGTGGGATACAGCGAATACTGCTGAAAGACAAAGGCCACGTCGCGGTCGGCGGGCGTGAGCGCGTCCACCGGCGCGCCGTCGAACAGCACACTGCCCTCATCCTGCCGTTCCAGCCCGGAGATCACGCGCAGCGAGGTGGTCTTGCCCGCGCCCGTGGGGCCGAGCAGCACAAAGAATTCCCCGTCTTTGACGGAGAAGGAGACGTCCTTCAAGGCCGTCACCCCGGGAAAGTCCTTGGTGATCTGTCGCAGTTCTATGTTGCTCATTGGGCGGCCTCCCGGCGGATCGCCGCTTCAGTTTCAGGATTGAAGAACCGGACCATCTCTGGGTTGAGATCAAAGCGCACTGGCGCGCCGATGGGGTAGTATGCCTGCCGGTCGCCGCGAATGTGCACGATGTCCATCTCGTTCATATTGACGTGCAGCATCGTATAAGCGCCGTGCATATCGGAGGCATACACCTCGCCTGCGAGCGCTCCTTCCGGCTTGATGTGCGCCGCCTCGGGGCGGAAGCCCACGACCGCATCCTTCTCGCCCCCGAGCGCCTTCTGCAAAGGCTGCCGCCACGCAGGCAGAACCGAGTAGCGGTTATCAGCGCCGGGCATCTTCACCACCCCGTCGGCGAAGTGACCGGTGATCAAATTCATCCCGGGGCTGCCGATAAAGCGCGCCACAAACAGGTTGGCTGGGTCATAATACACGTCGGTCGGAGTCCCGACCTGTTGCACGACGGCACTGGACATGACGACAATGCGATCCCCCATCGCCATCGCCTCGATCTGGTCGTGAGTGACGTAGACGGTCGTGGCGTGTTGAAGGATGTGCAGGCGTTTGATCTCGGCCCGCATCGTCTCGCGGAATTCAGCATCCAGTGCGCCCAGCGGCTCGTCCATCAGAAACGCGGCTGGGCGGCGCACGAGAGCGCGCGCCAGCGCCACCCGCTGCTGGTCGCCGCCGCTCAGCTTGCCGGGACGCGTATTGAGCAAGTGCTCAATCTGCAACAACCTCACGACCTCGTTCAGCCGCTGCTCGATGGTCTCGCGTGATTCGCCCTGCGCCCGGAGCGGGAAGGTGATGTTGTCCCGCACCGTGATGTGGGGATAGAGCGCATAGAACTGGAAGACGAAGGCGATGTCGCGGTCGCTGGGATGCCGCCACGTCACGTTGCGCCCGTTGAGCAGAATCTGTCCGCTGGTGACGGTCTCCAGCCCGGAGATCATCCGCAGGGTGGTCGTCTTGCCGCACCCCGACGGGCCGAGGAGCACGACGAACTCGCCGTCGTGAATGGTCAAGTCCATCGGCTTGACGGCGTGGAGATCACCGAATTTCTTTTCTACCTCACGAAGTTCAATCGTTGCCATACTTGTTCTCTCAGACCGGCCGGGTCCCAGAGACCTGGCAGGTCTCTCTCGTTACTGGCGGATGGCCCCGAACGTGATGCCGCGCAGGAGGTATTTCCGCAATGCGAAGGTGACGATCACGACCGGGATCAGGAAGCCCAGCGAGCCAGCGGCGATGGCCGACCACTCGATGCCGCCGCGCCCGAGCATGGTGGCGATGCTGGGCGGCGCGGTGCGGGCCTTTTCACTCGTCAACATCAAGGCGAAGGCATACTCGTTCCAGGCGAAGATCAGGCAGAAGACCGTGGTCGCGGCGATGCCGGTGACGGCCTGCGGCAGCACGATCTTGTAAAAGGCCTGCCAGCGCGTGTAGCCGTCCACCAGGGCCGCCTCCTCGTACTCCTTGGGGATCTCGTCAATGAAGCCCTTCAACAGCCAGACCGAGAACGACAGGTTAAAGGCCGTGTAGAGCAGGATCATGCCGAAGTGCGTGTCCGTCAGGCCGATCTGGCGGTACATCAGGAAGATGGGGATGGTCACCACCACGCCCGGCAGCATACGAGTGCTCAGGATGAAAAACAACAGGTCGTCCTTGCCGGGCACCTTGAACCGGCTGAAGGCATAGGCCGCGAACAGGCCCAGCACCACCGAGGCGACAGTGGAGAGCCCGGCGATGATCAGCGAGTTCTGCAGCCGCCTCACGTAGTCGCTAGTGCCCGTGATCTCCTGGCCGCTCTCGAAAGCGATCTGCTCCCAAAGATTGAGTTGGCCGGCCTCCGCGCGTGCCGTAAATTCCTGGATGCGCGAGGCCGCCACCACCGCGCGATCTGTGAAGAGAAAGACGAATCCCTCCAAGTTGGGCTGGAAGGCAATCAGTGGGGGGCTGGCCAGGATATCGGTGCGGGTCTTGAACGCCGTCACAATCATCACCAGCACCGGGATCAGGCCCACCACGGTCACGGTGATGACCACGCCCGCGCGAAGCTTGCCCCCCAGGCGCACCCGCGGGCTGACCTTGTCGACGCGTGTGGCGATCGTCACCGGCGCGTTCGGGCCGGCTTCTTCAATGGTAGCCATGGCTTAGCTCTCCCCGCGGATCTGGTTAAGGTATTTGATGTACAGATTACTGACGGCGATGATGATGATGAGAATGATGTAGGCCAGCGCGCTGGAATAACCGGTGCGGAATTGACCGAGGAAGGCGGCTCGATACAGGTAGACGGCCACCAGTTCCGTCTGGTCACCCGGTCCGCCGCCGGTCATGCCCATCACCAGGTCGAAGGACTTGAAAGCCTCGATGGTGCGGAAGAGCACGGCGATCAGGAGCAGGGGCGCGACTTGCGGCAGGGTGATGCGCCAGAACTGGAACCACGAGCTGGCCCGGTCAATCGCCGCCGCCTCGTAAAGGTAATCCGGGATCGCGTTCAGGCCGGAGAGGACCAGCAGCATCACGAACGGGCTCCACATCCAAACGTCCACCAGTACCACTCCATATAACGCCAGGTTGGGCACGGGCTTGCCCGCGAATGCGCTGGCGATGATGTCCGGGGCCCGGGAGGGGTCGGTGAAACCGAGCAGGTAGTTGAAGTAGCCGAAGGTGGGGTTGTACATCAGTTTCCAGAACAGCCCGACCACCACCGGGGAGATCATCATCGGCACCAGGATGAACGTGGTGACCAGTCCGCTGCCGCGGAACTTCTGGCGGACGAGCATCGCCAGGCCGAAGCCCAGCAGCGTCTGCAGGCTCACGGAGAGCAGCGCGTACCGGCCGGTAGTGGCGAAGTGCTGCCAGACCTGCTCGTCGCCCAAGATGTCGCCGAAATTCTTGAAGGCCACCCACACCGGGGCCTTACCGGCGATGGCCGAGTAGTTCGTGAAGCTCAGGTACAGGCTGTAGAGCAGCGGGAAGACGTTCATCGTGATCAACAGCGCCAGCGTGGGCCAGATGAACAGGTTGCGGATGGCCCCGTCGCTCAGATGGCGGCGTTGCTTCCCTGCGCCGGACGTAGGGAGCGCAGTGTGGGTGTGGGCATTGGCTGTGGTCATGCCGGTGTCGCTTTCATTCGTCGGGCGGTCACGGACTTTCAGGGAAAGTTGCCTAAGGTACCCTTTGGGGCTGTCACTCTGAGCGACGCACCCCCTTCGCGCTGCGAGGGGTCTTCGGTCCGAGTGTTAGAGACGCTTCGATCGCCGCTGTGACATACCCAGGAGACGGCTTTCGTTTGGCCTCCGGAGACAGGTGGGCGCTTAGACATAGTGTCTCAAGGAGGGGAGGCGGCCGGGCCGCCTCCCCTCCTTGCATTCGCAGCGCTACTTGATGTAACCGTTCTCTCTCAGGATCTTATCGTGCTCCTCGACGATCGTGTCGAGCGCGCCCTGGGCCGTGCCTTGACCCTCGACGATGAACTTGCTGAACTCCGTCTGCGTGACCTTCAAGAGCTGCTCGAACTCGGGGATGTTCCAGAAGTCCTTGACGAAGGTCATGGTCTCGGCGAACGCCGGGTTGAAGGGGGTGGTCTTCAGGAATTTGTCGCTGGCGAGCACCTTGGCGTTGCAGGTATAGCCGCCGAGCTCGGCCCATTTCTCCTGGATGGAGTCCTGGGCGAACCACAGGATGAAGTCCCTGGCCGCCTGCTGGCGCTCCGCGCTGATGTGGCTGATGATGCTCATACCCTGGCCGCCCAGCGCCGCGCCGCGATCGCCGGAGGGGCCGGCCGGGTTGGCGAAAAAGCCGACCTTATCGGCGTAGTTCGGGTTGGTGCCGGGGTTGACCAGCGCGGGGAAGAAGGCGAAGTAATTCATGATCATCACCGCCTTGCCGCCGATGAAGGCGTCGTTGGTCTCGGTGAAGAAGGCATTGCTCAGGCCCGGCACCTGGCAGCAGTCATACAGGTCCTTGTAGGCCTGCAAGGCCTCGACGGCCTTGGGCGAGTTGACCACGCCCTTGACGTTATTGTTGGCGTCCTGCCAGGTGGCGCCCCATGCGAAGAACGTGTTCTCGACGCCCATGGTCATGGCGTCATAGTCAATCTGCGTGTAGATGGCCACGCCGTACAGGCCCTGATCCTTGCGGGTGAAGAACTCGGCGATGTCCTTGAGTTCCTTGTAAGTCTTGGGCACCGCCAGGTCGTAGCCGTACTTGGCCTTGAAGGCATCCTTTTCCTTGGGATCCTCGAACAGGTCCTTGCGGTAGGCCCAGCCGTCGGCATCACCCTCGGTGGGGTAGGCATAGTACTTGCCGGAGTTGGCCGGGTACTCGCCGTAGTACTTCAGGGTGGCAGGCGTAACGGTCTTGTCCAGGCCGTTGCTCTTCATGAAGTCGGTGAGGTCCACGTAGTTGCCCGTGGTGGCGTTCTGGCCCAGCCATTGGCTGTCGCCCACGACCATGTCCCACGAGGTGCCCTTGGCCGCCATCTCGGTGTTGAAGAGGCTGCCGAACGACCCCCAGGGCTCCTGCACGATCGTCACCTTGATGCCCTTTTCCTGCTCGTACAGGTTGCCGATCTGCTGCAGGTAGTCGGCCGGGTCCCACTGGGCCCAGAGGATCTTCAGCTCGGACACCTTCGGGGCTGGTGGGGGTGAGGTCGGCTGTGGGGCAGCAGTAGTTGCGGCTGGGCCGCCGCACGCAGCCAGCACAAGCGACAGCATCGTGATGACTGCCATCGCGCTGATAAGTCGTTTGTTCATGATGGTCTCCTCCAAGGTTGACGAATGAAGAAACGGTGGATATTTGCTGCGCAACGCGCTGTGAGCTGAGATTTCGTTATGAGCTGTCACCTCCTTTTTCACATGCTCAGACGGACGCGCCCTCAACGGGCATAGCCTGGAGATTTTCCAGCCGTAGATTCCGTCACGTTCACAATCCGAAACAACGCATCCGAGGCGCGTACCGCCAGGGGCTGGGACAAAACGTGGTGATACACGGCAGCAATCCCGCCCATCATACAGGCGTCCCCGCCGTAGGCCGCAATCACAATCTCGGTCGTTTCGCGCGACCAGCGCAGGGCGCGTTCTTTGACGACCTCCTGAATGACCGGCACCAGGAATTCATGCGCCAAACTCAAGATGCCGCCGAACACGACGCGTTGAGGGTTGAGCGCGTTGATCAGGTTGGCCAGCCCGACGCCGAAGTAGCGCCCGGTTTCCTCGAGCGCGGCCCGCGCCACCGCGTCACCCGCACGCGCTGCTTCCACCATGAGCGGGATGGTGAGCTTTTCAAGGTCTCCTTGTGTAGCGTTGACCAGCGATGACGCCTGACCGGCGGCAACCGCCTCCCGCACGCGCCGGAAGACCGCCCACTGGCTGACGAAGGTTTCCCAGCAGCCGAAGTTGCCGCAGTTGCAGCGCGGGCCATTGGGATCCATGGTCATGTGGCCGACCTCGCCCGCGAAGCCTGCCGCGCCCGGCAGGATACGCCGATTGAGCACGATACCGCCCCCCAGCCCCACCCCCGAGCTCACGTACAACACAAAGTCGGAGCCGCGCGCCGCGCCAAAGTAGCTCTCGCCGAGCGCGGCCATGTTGGCCTCGTTGTCCACATAAGTCGGGAAGTTGAACTTGCCTTCCAGCTGGCGGCGCAGGGGCACATCGGACCACTTTAAGTTGGGAGCGAACAACAGCGTGCCAGTGGAGACATCCACCAGGCCGGGAACTCCCAGGCCCAGACCCAGGATCGAGCCGGGATGGTTTTGCGCAACCACACACGCCTGTTGCAGGATTTCCATCGCCCGGTTCAGGATGGCCTCCTGTCCTTTCAGATTCGTGGTACTCTCTTGGTGGCGCCAGAGAATCTCAGCGGAGAAATTGGTGAGGAGGGCGGCGATAAAATCAACGCCGATTTCTGCGCCAATGATGCTGCCCGCGTCCGGGTTGAGCTGGAGTTGAATGGCCGGGCGGCCCTTGTCGCCTGAGTCCAAACCTTGTTCGCGGACAAACCGGGCCTCCAGGAGTTCTTTGACCAGGCTCGAGACCGTCGTCTTGTTCAGGCCAGTGATTTGCGCCAGTCGGGCGCGAGAGAGAGGCGCTTCCCGATGCAGACATTCCAAGATGAGCGCGATGTTCATCTCACGCATCAGCGAGTAGTCTGCACTCCGAATTTTCGCTGCCATCTTGTGTTTTAGTTGGTTTCTAAAACAAACTAAATTCTATAATATCACCGCATTTTGAAAAGTCAATACTTTTCTCCGTGAATCACAACCAAGTTGTAGAATATTATGTGAGGCGAAAATGAATGACAACCAGAGCAAGTCGGCAAGCCTTATAGGCAAAGCAGCTATTGTCACGGGAGCCAGTCGAGAAATCGGCGCGGCGATGGCAGAGGCGATGGCGCGGGAAGGCGCAGCCGTGCTGGTCGCCCACTACCGCGAGCCAGAACTAGCGGAGGCAACCGTTGCGCACATCCGTTCTATCGGTGGAACGGCCCTGCCCCACGACTGTGATTGCTCGATTGTCTCTGAAACCCGGGGCATGATTGCCCGCGCGGTGAGCGAGTTTGGCCGGCTGGACATCTTCGTCGCCAACGCCGGGCTGACCCTGTGGGCGCCCTGCCTCGAATACACCGAGGCCGCCTGGGATACTGTCATGGACCTCAACCTCAAAGGGTCATTCTTCGGCGCGCAGGCCGCCGCCCAGCAGATGATCCGGCAAGGCACGCCGGGGTCAATTGTCTTCTCCTCTTCGGTGGCGGGGATACGAGCCATCCAGTATCTTTCTGTCTATGGCACCTCCAAGGCCGGCCTGCAGCAAATGGCGCGCTGCCTCGCGCTCGAACTTGGCCCGCACCGCGTCAGCGTCAACGCCCTCGGCATCGGCGCCACCCTCAATCAACGCAACCTCAACGACGACCCAAACTACGATGCTCACTGGGGCAGCGTTTCCCCGGCGGGCCGTGCCGGTCGCCCCGTAGACGTGGCCCGCGCCCTGCTCTTCCTCGTCGAGAACCCGTACATCACGGGAGAGACCCTCGTGGTGGACGGCGGGTGGACGATTCATTCGCCGACGCCGAGATTGGACTCTGTGAAGACACCCGGTCAACGAATGGAAAACCGCTCCGCGTAAACGAATGGGCCGCGCTTCATTCGTTTATTCGTTGGTCATTCGTTGACAGATTTCAGGAGGATGAGTTATGCCTGATCACTTTCTCGTCACTGGCGCGATGGGCTGCATCGGCGCGTGGGTGGTGCGCAACCTGGCGCGCGAAGGCATGCCCCGGGAGAATTCCCGCGTCGTCGTCTTCGACCTCGCCACCGATCCGAAGCGCATCAAACTGCTCCTCGACCCGGACGAACTGAACCGCGTGACCTTCGTGACCGGCGACATCACCGACCTCGCCGCGCTCGAGCGCGCGCTCGACGAGCACGCCATCACGCACGTGATCCACCTCGCCGCGCTGCAAATCCCCTTCTGCCGCGCCGACCCGCCGCTCGGGGCGCGGGTGAACGTGGTCGGCACGGTGAACGTGTTCGAGGCGGTGAAGCGGCGCCCTTCGCGCATCAACAAAGTGGTGTATGCTTCGTCGGTGGCCGTGTATGACAACGCCGATGCCTATCCCACTGGAACCCCGCTCGCGCACGACGCGCACCTGCACCCCAACAGCCTCTACGGCGTGTACAAGCAGACCAACGAGGGCACGGCCCGCGTGTACTGGCAGGAGAATCAGGTGAGCAGCATTGGTCTGCGCCCATATACCGTGTACGGCGTGGGGCGTGATCAAGGCTTGACCTCGACGCCGACCAAAGCGATGTTCGCCGCCGCAGTCGCCCAGCCGTATCACATCTCGTACGGCGGGCGGAACGATTTCAATTACGCCGACGACGTCGCCCGCGCCTTCATCGCCGCCGCGCGCGCCCCGTTCGAGGGCGCGGACATCTTCAACGTTCACGGCGGCGCCGCGCACATGCGCGAGGTCGTCGCCGCGATTGAGGCCGCCGCGCCGGAGATGCGGGGCAAGATCACGTTTGAAGAGAAGCCCCTGCCCTTCCCCGACGAAGTGGACGGCGCTCCCCTGGCTCGCGTCATCGGCCAACAGCCCATCACCCCGCTGGCCGAGGGCGTGGCCTGGACGATCAATCGCTTTCGCGAGTTGGTGGCGGCGGGAAAGATGGCGAAGGATGAGATGCTGAGGTAAATATGCCCACCTTCCCCATCGTCGAATCCGGCTACAACTCCTATAAAGACAACGTGCAGGGCAAAGCCAACGAGCCAATCTGCGTGGCCGGGCTGCTCGACCGCGCGCGGCGGGTGCTTGGGATCGAGGTGCGCGCCGACCTCGGCGAGGTGTACGACCGCCTCGACGCGAACGCGCCGCGCATCGCCATCATCGGCGGCTCACCCGACCACCCCGCACACGTCATGGATTTGGAGACGGTGCTCAAAGCCGCGGCCCGCATCTGGGAGAAGGGCGGCGTGCCGTTCTCGTTCTCCATCCCGGTCGTGTGCGACGGCACGGCGCAATCCACGCGCGGCATGAGCTACTCGCTTCAATCGCGCAACGCCGTGGCCGAGATGGTCGTCAATCAGATGGAAGGCCAGGGCTATCACGGCGCGTTCGTCATTCAGGGCTGCGACAAAACGCCGATGGCGATCGTGTCCGCGCTCGCGCTGCTCGACCGGGTTCGGCAGGCGCGCGGCGAGGCGAGCGTGTTCGCGACCTTCGCGCCCGCCGACCTGCGCGGCGAGCTGGAAGACTTGGCGCAGAAAGCCGAGCGCGCCGGGCAGGCACAGATCGCGAACGACGTGCGCGATACGCTCGCCTACATCCTCCAGTGTTCGAGCAACACGTCATTTCAAGGCATCTTTGTCCGCGCGGTCGAGGCCGGGCTGCTCACGCCCGCCGCGCACAAGCATTTCGAGAAGCGCCTCGCGGTGAACACGTGCGATTCCAAAGGCGGCATCTGCGCGTTTCACGGAACCGGCAACTCCTCGCGCGACGTGGTCTCGGCGTTCGGCCTGGTGCATCCGGCGCTCGAACTGCTCACCGACCCGCCGACTCAGCCGCAAGTGAACGCGGCGGTGGACGCGCTGTTCACCTTCTTCGACGACCCGGCCTTCTCGGTCGGCAGCCTCGTCCGCAACAACATCGAGAATGCCATCCGCGTCCACTCGGCGACGGGCGGGAGCACCAACCTGATCATGCACATCGTCGCCGCGATGCTGTACGCCGGGGTAGATTTCTCGCTCGAAAATTACGACGCGATCCGCACCGCCACGCCTGTCCCCGACATCTTCGATTACTCGCTCACCGAGGGCCGCGACATCTTCGCGTGGGCGCAGCAATGCTGCACGGGGCAGAGCCGGGGCATCGAAACCGTGATCTACGAGCTCGACCGGCTCGGCGTGCCGATGAACCTCGACGCGCCGACCGTCACCGGGCAGACGTGGCGACAGCGGTTGAGCGATACCCACAACCTCGCCGCCGACTCCGTGACCGTGAACCCGATCGTCGTCTCGAAGCCGCGCCGGATGGTGAGCGGGATTGACGTCCTGCGCGGCAACTGGCTCGACTCGGCGGTGGTGAAGATCAGCGGCCTGCCGGACCAGCAGCTCAACGAGTTCGACGAGAAGGTCGCGGTGGTCGCGTACTTTGAAAACGAAGACGAGGCCAACCGCCAACTGCTCGACGTGCATTTCCTCGAGTCATTGGAGAGCCGCCTGTCGCTCTCGCCCGCGCTCATGGCCGCGCTTCACCGGCACAACGGCGTAGGGCAAGTTCGCAACTTGTCCTACAGCGAGATGGTGAAAGCCAAGACGCTCAAGCTCGCCGTCGTGATCAGCGGGCAGGGGCCGGAGGCCTACGGGATGCCGGAGATGGCGACCTCGATGCTGCAGCTCTCGACCAACCGCGCGCTGTGGCCGCTCGTCAGCGTGATCAGCGACGGGCGCTACTCCGGCGTCACCTACGGGGCCGCCATCGGCCACGTCACGCCCGAGGCGATTCGCGGCGGCGGTATCCTCTACTTGCGCGATGGCGACCTGCTGCATCTCCGCCTGCGGAAACTGCGGATCGAGTTGCTGGATCGAGCCGCCTTTGCAGAACGCGGCGAGGCGAAGCCGTTCCACGGAGAACTCAGCACGGAGCGGAAAGCGTCCGGCGACGAACGGCTGAAGCAGTTATTCGCCCGCCGCCGGGGCATCGCGCCGAGCAACCTGCTCGTCGGCTGCACGGACGCGAGCCGAGGCGTGGTGCCGGCGCCTGTGGCGCAAGAGGCCACAGAGGAATACGTCCCCCTGCGGGAACGCGCACAGCCTGTGGAGATCAAAAGATGAAACTGACGGAAGCGGGGCAGGAGATGACACGATGAACCAGATTCACAGCCTGGGACATGCCGAAGCGCAGCGGGCCATCGCGGCGATTCAGGCCGAGCTGCAACGTCGCGGTAAAGCCGCCGTCATCGCGGTGGCCGATGCGCACGGGGAATTGATCGCGCTGCTGCGCCTGGATGGCGCTCCCCTGCCGTCCATTTTGAACGCAAGCAACAAAGCCTGGACGGCGGCGCGCGAGCGCAAGCCCTCCAAAGAACTCGGACAGGCGGCGCGCGATCCCAAAGACGGTTTCGACATGGCCTATTTCGGCGACCCGCGCTACGTCGGCTGGGGCGGCGGCCTCCCGGTGCGGGTGAATGGGGAAGTCGTCGGCGCGGTGGGCGTCAGCGGATTGCCTGAAGCCGAAGACATGGAACTCGCGCAGATCGGCGCGGCGGCGATCACAGGCGCGGAGGCCCGATGAAGCTCTACGACATTTCCCTCTCCGTCTTCCCCGGCATGGTCGTCTGGCCGGACAACCCCAATGTCACTTTGCGACGCACGTTGGATCAGGCCAAGGGCGACCTCGCCACAGTCTCGGAGCTGTCGCTCGGCGTGCACACGGGCACGCACCTCGACGCGCCTCTGCATTTCGTGCCGGGCGGCGCGGGCGTGGACGCGCTCCCCCTCGAGGTGTTGTGCGGCCCGGCGCTCGTCTGCCATGCGCTGAACGCCAACGCGCTCACCGCCGACGTTTTCGAGGCGATGAACATTCCCGCCGGGACAGAGCGTCTGCTCGTCCGCACGCACAACTCCGACCTGTGGGCGCGCGACGCGCGCGACTTCAACACCGATTACGTGGCCGTCACCGCCGACGGCGCACGCTGGCTGGTGGAGCACCGGGTCAAGGTGATCGGCGTGGATTATCTCTCGGTTGCCCCCTACCCCGACCCGCTCACCCCGCACGACATTCTTCTGCACGCAGGCATCATCCCGGTAGAGGGGCTGAACCTGAGCGGCATCGCGGCGGGCCATTACACCTTGTACTGTCTGCCCCTCAAACTGGTCGGCGCAGACGGCGCGCCAGCGCGTGCCATCTTGATCGAGGGTTGAGAAAAGCAGGTGCCAGAGTTCGAGCGTCAGACTCACCGGGCTGTGGTCGAAGGCGCGTGTCGGCATCTGGTCAAAGACCGCATGAAACTCTCGGGCATGCGCTGGACGGTCGCCGGAGCCGAAGCTCTGCTGGCCCTGCGTGCGGTCAACGAGAATGGGGGTTAGGAAGCGTTTCATCGGATTCGTCGCCAGCGCCGCCACAAACAACTCTATGGCAAGCCGCTCAACGAGACATGGATTGTTCCGGTCGAGCGACTTGAAATCAACCAGATTTAGTCACACCCTAATCTATTTTGGGCTGTATCCCGTCATACCCCAGCTAAGTGTTCATTATTGGTACGTTAGTCACAAACCTCCTGCGAAGCCCTTAGTCACAAATAAAAAATGACTAACAACTTCCCGCGATTGGCAGAGTTGTTAGTCATGATTTACGTCAGTGGCGAGGAATGGATTTGAACCATCAACCAAGGGCTTATGAGTACCTGCTGATGGCGGTAGAAGTCCCTCTGGCGCTGTTGACCAATGGCGACGGCATGGCGTCCGGTCTGTGTCCAATTCAGTTGTCAAGTTGTGGCCGAAGTGAATGCCATGAAACAAAAGGCGGAAATGGGATAACAGAGGTGGCACGACTTGGGTGATCGACACACCGCAACCCGAGCCCCATCGGCAAAAACAGTGATAACAATCGGGCATTCAAATCCACGGACACTGGGGTTGGACGCCCATCTCGCACGGTGCGTGCTTATCACCGCCATTGGCTGACGGGCCGTCAACCCTGAGACAGGGTTGAGGCAAAAGGCAATTGGTATAACTCTACTTTCCGCTAACTGCACTTTCGACGCCATATTTGGTGGTTAGGCTGTGTCGTCTGGCCCAAGATATGGCGGCAAAATCCAAGTTAGCGGAAACTAAAGTTAACAGGACCTCACCCAGATCACCTGCGCCTATTCTCCTGAGTACGCCTTCCACGGGCGGCGAGATCAGCGCGACTTCTTGTAGCCCGTCCATCTCTTTCAGAATGCGCTGCCAGGCCCGCTGATGCTCGCGCTGCGCGTCGGCCTGCAAGTAATCCTCCTCCTCCAGAAAGAGCCGGATCGCCTTGGAATGGCTGGCGATCTTCTCCTGCACTTCAACTCGCCGGGTCCGGGATGTAATGGGGGCAGGTGGCGCATTTGAACTGGACCTCGCAGGGGGTGAAGATTGCGCACCTCCCGCCCGGCGTATAGCGCAACGCACCGCAATTGCCTTCCCAATTCCGCGTGCCGCGCCGGTGACGATGACGACTTTGTCTGTCAATCTCATAGGTACTCCTTGTCACCGCCGAGAACGCCGCGAGCGCAGAGTATCCATGCTGATCTCGGCGCACTCCGCTTACTCTGCGGTAGATCACGCCTCAGGCAATTAACAAGTGCGGCTTTTCGACCAGCATTTTGATCCTTTGGAGAAAGCGCGCCGCCGGCCCGCCGTCCACCAGCCGATGATCGAACGTCAGGCTGAGGATCACCGTCGCGCCCGGGCGCAGTTCGTCATTCCGCACGACGGCTTTCTTGACGATCCGTCCGACGCCCAGCACCGCGCCCTGCGGTGGGTTGATAATCGGCGTGAAAGCGTCAATCTCATACGCGCCCAGATTGGTCAGCGTGAACGTCCCGCCGCTCAACTCGTCGGGCCGCAACTTGCCGCTCCGCGCCTGCTCGACCAGATTGCGCCGCTCGCGCGCAATGGCCGCGACACCCTTGCGATCCGCATCCCGGATCACCGGAACGATCAGCCCGCGCTCAGTATCCACTGCGATGCCGATATTGAGCGCATCGAACACTCGGATACCATCGTTCTCCACTCTAGCGTTGAGGTGTGGATGTTCGCGCAAAGCCGCGGCTGCGATCTTGATGAACACATCGGTGAAGGAAACGTCATCCGATAGATCGGCCCGCAATTGCGCTCGCAGATTACCCAGCGCCTCCGCATCGGCCTCGGTCGTCAACGTGACTTGCGGGGCCTCGCGCGCGCTGGCCGTCATCCGCTCGGCAATCGTGCGCCGCGTGGCGTTGAACGGAATCCAGCGGCTCCCCGGCTCGACTGTCGGCGTCCTCGTTTCTGCGGCCAGCGTGGTGGTTTTCGCCGGGCGCGCCATGGCGGCTTGCACGTCATTCTTCATGATGCGCCCGTGCGGGCCGGAGCCGGTCACTCCGGTCAGATCAACGCCCGTATTCGCCGCAAGCCGCCGGGCCAGTGGCGAGACCACGAGGCGTCCAGGGCGATGGGCGCGCATGATGGCGATCAAATCGCTGGCCGCGGCATTTCCATTCTGGGGGGTTGGCGCTGCTAGTGGCGCAACTTCACTGCGAACGACGCTCGCTGCGCGTTCGCCCGATTCTGCGATCACGGCGACGGCGGTCAATATCGGCACCACCGCGCCCTCGGCGAAGCGCACATCTTGAAGCACGCCCGTGGCCGTCGCCTCCACCTCCATCGTCGCCTTGTCCGTCTCAACTTCCAACAGCACTTCCCCAGGCTGAACCCTGTCCCCCGGCTTCTTTCGCCAGCGGATGATCGTCGCCTCGCCCGAGGCCTGCCCGGCGTTGGGAATGAGAACGTCTGCGGCCATCTTACGCCTTGCCGCGCACCAGCGCTCGCGCGGCTTCGACGATGCGCTCGACGCTCGGCACGACGAAGTTTTCCAGCACGGGCGCGAACGGCATCGGCACATCGTAGGAGGCCACACGCTTGATCGGCGCGTCGAGGAGATCGAAGCCCGCATCGGCCACGCGGGCCGCGACCTCCGCGCCCCAGCCCCCGGTCAGGTTGTCCTCCTCGACGATCAACAGCCGCCCGTTTTTCGCCACCGAGGCCAGTACGGTATCATCGTCAAATGGGACGAGCGTGCGCGGGTCAATCACTTCGACGCTGATCCCTTCTTGCGCCAACAAGTCGGCGGCGGCGAGTGATCGGTGCATCATCAACAGGGTGGCGACGATGGTCAGATCGGTTCCCGCGCGACGGACGACAGCCTGGCCGAACGGGATCAGATATTCGTCGTCGGGGATGTCGCTGGTCAGGTCAAGGCCGCCCGCTTCCTTGCGCCCGCCTTTGCCGTACAGCCGCTTGTGCTCGAAGATCAGCACGGGACTGTCGTCGCGCACCGCCGTTTTGAGCAAACCCTTCGCGTCGTAAGCGGTAGCCGGCACGGCGACTTTCCAGCCAGGGACATGCATGAAAAATCCTTCCGGGCTTTGCGCGTGCTGCGCGCCGCGATTGGTCGCGCCGACTGGCGCGCGCAGCACCATGGGCACCTTGACTGTCCCGCCCGACATGTATGTCATCTTCGCGGCCTGATTGACGATCTCGTCGGCGGCGCAGAAAAGGAAGTCGGAGTATTGTACGTCAGCGATGGGCCGCATCCCCATCATCGCCGCGCCGACCGCCGCGCCCACGATGGCCTTCTCCGAGATGGGCGTGTCGAGCACACGCTCGTGGCCGAACTCGTCCGACAGGCCGAGCGTGACTGTGAACGCGCCGCCGAAGCCGCCGGGGATGCCGATATCCTCGCCGATCAGAAACACGCGCTCGTCGCGCAGCATCTCTTCGCGCATCGCTTCCCGCAGCGCCTCGGCGATGGAGAGTCGCTTCACGCCGCCGCCTCCTCGCCGTAGACGTGCAACAGCGCGTCTTCCGGCCTCGGCGGCGGACTCTCCTGCGCGTAAACCACAGCCGCTTCGATTTCTTTCTCCACTTCACGATCAACGGCCGCGAGGGCAGGCGCAAGGCCTGCCCCAACGCCGTTGGCGATCGAATGACGTCGTAATCGTTCAATCGGGTCTTTCTGTTTCCAGGCCTCCACTTCCTCTTTGGGGCGGTACGTGCTGGCGTCGCCGCGCGAGTGGCCGACCGTCCGATAGGTCTGGCATTCGAGCAGGGTGGGGCCTCCGCCCGAACGCGCGCGCTCGACCGCGGCGCGTGTCGCTTCGTAAACGACCATCACGTCGTTGCCGTCCACGACGACGCCGGGGATGCCGTAGGCGGCCGCACGTTCGGCGATGGCGACCGGGGTCGTCAACTGCACCGGGGTCGAGGCCGCGTAGAGGTTGTTCTCGCACACGAAGACGACGGGCAGTTTCCAGATTGCGGCGAGGTTGACGCCCTCGTGGAATGCGCCTTCGTTCACCGCGCCGTCGCCGAAGAAGCAGGC
>Ga0209341_10000451_pt1 | contig 42495 bp, 74 predicted proteins | sample RifCSP13_2_FD_184020 | JGI IMG/M metagenome (GOLD analysis project Ga0209341, IMG submission 184020) | Soil microbial communities from Rifle, Colorado - Rifle CSP2_sed 13_2 (SPAdes) (version 2) | ecosystem: Environmental > Terrestrial > Deep subsurface > Rock core/Sediment | place: Rifle...
AGTCGAGAAGACACTTGTTGTGAGTGTTTAGGGGAGGCTGAGCCCTGGTGTCACGAGCTACACATTGTGAGAGATGGAGAAATTGTTTGGCTAGGACCTATCTATGAAGTTCTCTACGGATTTGAGCAGGTAACCATCCGGGCCAGAGATCTTATGAGTTGGACAACCGTTCGGATCGCAGATGATGATATCGACTTCACTACACCAGCCGATATCGTGACTATTGCTGAGGCTGTGCTTACCGAAGCTTTCAATGAGGATGACCCCTGCATTTTGGAATTTATTTCGTCCACCCCAGCAGGTGGAGATCCGACTGGTTACTTCTCGGAGGCTTTTTCGGCTACAGCTTTTGATCAAATAGAGCAGCTGTCCAACATCAAACTCAATTACACTACGATTGGACGGACCATAATCTTGGGAGGTGAAGATCTGCCTTTGGCTCCGGTTGCGACATTAACGGATGATATGATTCTCTCGGATGTAACTCTAACAAAAGCGGGGCTGCTGCAAGGTAACAGATGGTTTGTTCATTATGAGGGCGATGGAGGGATTCCAGGCGTGGGCCAAGTAGACCCGCAATGTTACGGGCTGATCGAACGTCTCCGCCAGAACGATGACGGCATCCAGGACGCCACCACAGCTAACGAAGTCGCCCAAGCCTACGCAGAGGCCCTGGGAACGGCCCCTCGGCTCCTAGAGCTTCAGGAGGGTGCCCGGTTGAGCCCCGAAACGCCTTGGACGATTGACAAGATGATCCCTGGGGCTAGGGTAGATGTAGCCTTGGCCAGGCTTTGTGTTTCGGCCTCTCAGTCATTTCGTCTTGAGAGCGTCCAAATTAAACAGGACGTAGAAGGGGAGGCGGTATCCTTGAGCCTGAGCCCTGTAAATCTATCAAGCGGGGGGCTATAATGGCCGTAGTCCGACAGCCCGCCTTGCATCGCACTATCAGACAGCTTCGTCGGGCCGGAAGGCAGCAATCTTCTAAAGTTTTGGTAATAGGGAACTGGCAGATAATTGAAGAGGATGGGGATCTAGTGGCAGTTGATCTGAAAACAGGATCAAAAACAGTTTTAGTGGTAGGAGAAGATTAAAATGCCGAGATGCGGATGTGAATCGACTTGCGCCTGCGTGCTGACTGGCGCAAACACTGAATGCATAGAAACAACTGTCACTGGTACGGGATCAGTTGCCAATCCCTATGTGATCACGTCTGAGTTTATTTGTGAAACGGCTGATAGCCTTAATCCTGCTGTACGAGCTTTTCATAGTGTTGACCAATCTATCGCTGACAATACTGAGACAGTTGTTGCTCTGGACTCTGAACGATTTGATAATGATACTATGCACGATTTGGTGGTGACGAATAGCCGAATTACATTTAATACGGCTGGTGTCTATATTGTGGCATTTAGTGGTGCCTTCGCTCCATCAGGTGATTATGTGGCTACTTATGCTGACTTGAGGCTAAATGGGGCAACGAAAATCACTTTTGGACCGTCTGGAGGAACTTGGACGATAGCTGGGGCACCTCGTATCGGTTTCTCTATGCCGTATAAATTTATTATAGGCGATTACGTAGAGGCGATTGTATTCCAAGACAATACGGCTGACGCAGCCAGAAATCTAATTAACAATGCCCAAGCATCTCCCGAATTCTCCGCTGTATGGGTTAGCGCAGGATAAAGGATAAAATGAAGAAGTCCTTGCTACAAAGAGCAATGGCATATTTGGAGGTTCACAATCGCTAACGAACGGCGTGTGAGAGAAAATCAACGGCACGGAGTTTTAACGGATAATCCCCTCCTAGCAGCTTCTCTTTCCGTTAACTCAGCCGAATTCGCCACCGAACTCCCTGCCATTGATGCAACAGAACACTGCATCCTTGTTCTGGATCCAGCAGGCGTTAACGGCGACCCGGAAATCATCACCGTTATCTCCCACACCGCTGCGACAACCACAGCTACGGTTACCAGAGGGGATGAAGGAAGCGTTGCTAGGGATCACCCGCAGGGAACTAAGTGGATCCTGGCTCCTACGACTTATGACTACATTGGGCAATTTACTTCGGGGACTAGACCTACAGTAGATATTTTTGAAGGACAAACTATTCATGAAATTGATACTAATAAACTTTATGTTTTTAATGGAACAGACTGGGCGCCTTACGGTGCTGGCGGACAACTTGGTTATGCACAGGTTGTGGCAGACCAGACTGACATTACCACAGTTACAGATTTAACCGGTTTGTCTGTGGTCGTAATTGTGGCAACGAGTCGGCGTATCAAGATTAGCGGACATGTGTTCGTTCTTCAGAACACGAGCACTGGGATTCCGGATGGAAATTTTCAAGAAGGAGCAACTGTTCTTGGTCGATTGGGAAGTGATGATCTTTCAGCCGGACAGCGAACAGTTTGGGATACCAGTGTTGTTCTAACTCCTAGTGCTGGTTCTCATACTTATAAGCTGACTGCTTCTACTAGTGCAGGTACTCTTGATGTCAAAGCTTCAGCAACTAATCCCGCTTATATTCTAGTCGAAGACATCGGAGCAGCATAGTGCCGACGTGTGTGGGGTGCGGGCTAACTGAAGAGGACAATGTCATTGAGGTGCAGCCACGCACTAATGGCGGTATTATCTGTTCAGATGCAGATGGATTATCTTTAAGTCTGGCTCAATCCTCCGGGCAAGCACTCGTCACTACTCAAGAGAGTACTACATCTACTTCTTACACTGACTTAGCAACATTTGGCCCAAGTGTATCGATTGTTACTGGAACCAAAGCTTTAGTCATGTTCTCAGCGGATCATGATATTGTAGCTGGAGGAGAAGCAGCCAGAATGAGTGTTGCAGTAAGCGGTGCAACAATTATTCCGGCTGATGATCAATATGCATTTCATAATCCAACAGTAGTGAATATTCAAATAAGTTATGCTCTTCTATTTACAAATCTCACTCCAGGTACCAATGTTTTTACTGCTAAATATAAAGCGAAAGCTGCAGGAACAGTTCAATTCGCTAATAGACGAATTGTTGTAACTCCAGGTTAAGGAAATTATGCCTGATTGCTTAGGATGCGGACTAGAAGTTGAGGGGGGTCTTCTTAAGATTAAACTTGACCCTGCTGATCATATTTTTTGTGACTCCTCTGCAGGGGTAACCAATGGCCTTTTTTATTCTAATAGCCAAACAGCCATTATTCCCACTAGCGAAACTACAACGTCTGGGACTTTTACAGATCTTGCAACAGTTGGACCTTCAGTTAGTATTCAAACTGGGACAATTGCCTTAGCTTTATTCGATGCGGAACTTACTACCAGCGATTCTAGTTTTGGCGCATATATGAGTGTTGCAGTAAGTGGTGCCTCAACGGTTGCTGCTAGTGTAACGTATGCGCTTTTCAGTTTCTTACAAGATAATTTTTGGACTCTTGGATACGGTGTTCTTTTGACGGGATTGAATGCAGGATTAAACACATTTACTGCGAAATATGCGACAGATAGTGGGGCCACCGGAACATTCCGCAATAGGCGACTTACGGTGATGGCATAATGGCTGTTTGTGTAAATTGTGGACTGCAAGTTACTGCTGGTCAGTTAAATCTCCACCTCAAAGCTGGAGGAGGTTTATCTTGCTCTGATGCAGGTTTAGCAGCCACTTTCGCAGCTAGTACTGCTTACGTTGATGCAGGAGAAACAACCACATCTACTGCTTATACAGATCTAGCAACAGTCGGTCCTAGTGTAACAATAGTAACTGGAACAAGCGCTTTAGTTATAATAGATGCTGAACTCTTTATCTCCTCTGGCGGCCCAGCAAAGATGAGCGTAGAAGTTTCCGGCGCCAGTGCTATTGGGGCAGATGATAATAGAGCGCTTTCAAACCCATCGGTAACTACTTTTGCTGCTGGATTTATGGCGCTTTATGAAGGATTAACAGCAGGTTCCAATACATTTACTGCGAAGTATAAAACACAAGCTGCAGGAACAGTTCAATTCGGTCGAAGACGACTGGTTGTGGTGCCTTAAATGCCTTATCAACTTTGGATCGCTGACGTAGCACGAGCAGCAGGACTGAAGGTTGCCGAGCAACCTGGGTGGAAGACAAGAGGATCCAGTGTTTTCAATCCTAAAGCAGTTCTCGCTCATCACACAGCAATAGACGATGATGCCATTTCTGTCCGGGTGGTTACTAAAGGGCGCCCTGATTTACCAGGGCCTCTCTCCCAATTTGTGTTAGGCAAAGACGGCACAGTTTATGTAATCGCAGCTGGCAAGGCCAACCATACAGGAGAGGGCTCTTGGGCAGGGCTGTCTGGGAACCTCTATTTCTTCGGTATTGAAGCGGTGAACAAGGGCGACGGCACACCGTGGCCGCAAGTGCAGTTGGATGCGTATTACAAGCTAGCGGCGGCTCTTGTGAAGAGCCTGGGTGTTGGTGCTGATAAGGTAGCAAGTCACGCCGAATATGCAACGCCCCCAGGGAGGAAGATAGATCCCAAGGGGATCGATATGTCAGATTTCCGGGCTAAAGTTGCTACTCTACTGGAGGCAAAGCCGATGTACGATCCGCCCTTCAATATTCCGGGTGGTGTGGCCGCACACCTGAAGGCCCCAGGAGGTGGGGTCTGGGTGCTAGGGTATGAGGGTCACATCTACGCCTTCGATTCCCAACACAAAGGTCAACCTGCAGGTCAGAGCTACTGGGGCACCCGGAAGGCTGCTAGACTAGAGCCGTTTGGAGAGGGGTACACCGTTGTAGCGGTGGGCTCAGGCGAAAGGTACGACTACGGATGATGGAGCCCAACGGAACCTCAGTCCTAAGACTGACAGTCAAGGTAGTGGGTCTAGCTGTTTGTCTATCCATCATCGCTACTGCACTTTTGGCTTACATGGGGAAGGATGTCCCGGAAGGATTGATTGCACTTGGAGCAGCCGGTGCAGGAGGGTTGGCTACTTTGCTTAATGGAAGCGTGCATAAATAGTTCATAGAGAAAGAGGAAACCAATGACAAAGCCGAAAATAAGCCTAGAGCAGTTTGCATCTGATAATCAGTTCAAACGTTCGCAAAGATGTTTTTACTGCGAACTACCAGAGCGGGAGGAAATCGAGAAGGCTGCAGCGAATGGAGTTAGCCGCCGGATTATCAATAACTGGTTGGTTCAAGAAATGGGATATGGTGAGAAGGAAGCCACAGAGAATCGTTTAGACCGCCACTTCCAGAAATTTCACCACAAGGAGGGCCGGTCTGAATGACTGAGTCGCTGGAAAATTATGCTGAAGTCGATGCCTTGCGGGCAGCGAACCAGAGGTTACAGCAGCAGCTAAGGAAGGCAACTGCGAAGACAGACGATTTGGTCGAAGCTGTCACTAAGGCTGCTTATGATGCTGCTTTGATTGCAGGCCCGCTACCTTTAACTCCTGTTCCATCAAAAGATAATAGGCGCAAGGAAGAAGTTGCTTTATGGGATTTAGGTGACTGGCAGGGAGCTAAACTTACCTCGACTTATAATTCGCAAGTAATGCGTGATCGAGTCATGCAGTTCTGTACTAAAGCCCAACGAATTACGATGATTCAACGAGCAGATCATCCAGTAAAACGTTGTGTTATTATTTTTGGAGGGGATCAAGTTGAGGGTTTATTTAATTTTCCTCAGCAACCCTTTGAGGTTGATTCTTCACTTTTTGAACAATACGTCAATGTTAGCCGACTTCTAGTTGATGTCGTTCGTTTTGCTCTTTCAGTATATGACAAAGTAACTGTTGTTAGTGAATGGGGCAACCACGGAAGAATTGGTTCAAAACGTTCGGCTGTACCTCGATCCGACAATGTTGACCGTATGTGCTATGAGCTTGCTCGTCAACTTTTGGCTGGAGAATGGCGTTTAACCTGGCAAGATTGCCCAGAAGATATTCAGCGCTTGGAAGTTGGAAGCTATCGAGCCCTTGTCATTCATGGGGATGAATTTGGTAGGAATGGCTTCGCTTCTCGGAGCACAATCGTCCAGCATGTGAATCGCTGGCGCTCTGGTGCCTATCGGGTTGATGGTCTGGCATGGGAATTTCGGGACTGCTACGTTCACCATTACCATCTCCATGCCGAGGATCCTCTGGCCAATGGGGAAGGTGCAGTTTATTGGACTGGATCAACGGAATCAGACAATCGCTACGCACAAAACGCTCTATCGTCTGCTGGTATCCCATCTCAGAGGCTCCACTTCGTTGATCCGGTCAAAGGACGCGTGACCTCGGCCTATAAAATCTGGCTCGACTGATGCCTCCTGGGATTTATAAACGCAAACCTCGTCCTGCTAGACCAATTGAATGGCTTAAGGAGTGCATTAAGTGTGAAGTAATGAAAACGCTTAATGATTACTATCCTGACCCGCGCAAATTCGATCATGTTCATTCGGTTTGCAAAGAATGTACGAAGGCAGATCGAAAACAAAGATATGAAGAAGATCCAGCGAAATATAATGCTCAAAGTTCGGCTTACGCAGCTGATCCTATTAATCGGCAAAAAATGAAAGCTCATCGTTATGGGATAACATTTGAAGAGCTTACTACTTTAATTGAAAAACAAAATAATTCTTGTGCTGCTTGTTTTACTTCATTTGAAGATATCCCTGATAGAAATATCCATATTGACCATGATCATGAATGTTGCCCCAGCAATAAGGGATGTAGAAAATGTATACGAGGCATTTTATGTTGGAATTGTAATGCTGCTCTTGGGATGTTAAAAGATGATATCATCCGGGTTCATGCCATAGGCAAATATCTGATGACTAGACAACGTGCTATAATATAAGCTGCCACGGGCCAGGGGTCATAGACCCCTGACCCGGATGGAAGGAAGGAAAGTGGAAAATGGCTTTGGAAACCTTGTTTTTCCAGAACAACACAGGTACAGTTACTCAGTTCTTAGGTGAACGTGTAGCTTATGTCAGTAGTGAATTGCCATCGAAAGAGCGGCACACTGAGTTCAGTTATTTTATCAGTGAGCATGGGGAGCATATTCTCCAAGGTGTTGGGCGAACAAAAGTAGAAGGCGAACGGGATAGATATTGGTGTATTGTCTCCGAGGATCCGGGGGATCTTCTGCAAGGAATTTTAGGCACTGATGTGAGCAGATTAGCCAAACGTCTTTTAGTCGAAGTTATTACCTATCTTGCTGATTGTGTGTGCGACGAATGACTGACTCTACCTGCTGTAACTGCGGCCACACAGACCCCCATTCCGGGGGCGGGATCGGTGTATGCCTGTCTAAGGGCTGCGGCTGTGATGGTCAGGGGCCGGAAGAGGTCTGGAAGAAAAGTTGTTCTCGTTGTGGTGAATGGAAAATTCGTGAAGAATTTTATACTAGACTAGAACGTGGCGGTAATGCCGATAGTTATTGTAAATCTTGTCGTACAGAAATAAGGCGCGAAACTCGTGAAAGGAATCCGGAACCCGCAATAAAGGCGAAAGAGACTTTCAATCAACGAAAGTCCCATGAAAGAAAAGAAATTAAAAAAGACCTTCTGCTTCTACAAGGCGGAAGATGTGCTCTTTGCGGAACTATTCTGACTCCAGAAACTGGAGAATTGGACCATGATCATACTTGTTGTGCTAAAGGATGTATACCTTGTGTGGACTGTCGTAGATCAGTCTTGTGTCATCTTTGCAACCATGGTTTAGGATTCTTTAAGGAAGATATCAATCTTCTTATTAAAGCTGTTCATTATTTAGATGTCTATGGAAACAGATGAACTTTGATAGAACCAATAGAAAGTGCAGATGGCTGGGATATTACAATCTGGGTCGGAGAATCTTATACGAAGGCTAACGAGATCTTCGATGCGGTAGCGGAATTCATACAGAAGAACTTTGATGGGCATGATGAAGAAGGATACTGCACCCTAGATTGGGGACTGGGGATGAGCCCTGCTAAGTTTGATGACTAGAACAAGGAAGAGGAAATGTTACCAATTGAAGAAACACAGATAAATGTTGTCGATTCACACGAAGAAGTTGAAGAATTTTTTAGATGGCTTAGTCAATCACGCCAATTTTTGGCTTTTGACACCGAAACCGCTGGATTGTCCCCTCAAAGAGATGCTCTTCGTTTAGTGCAGTTTGGGGACGTAGATACAGCTTATGTCTTCCGGGCTGACCGTTGGTTGGGTGTAGCCGAGGAAGTCTTCCAAAAGTATATTGGACTACTGGTTGGTCAAAACTCTGGTTTCGACGTGCGTTTTTTGAAGGTTCAAGGAAATATTGATGTTTCGTGGGCTAATATGCATGATACTCGAATTATGGCTCACATCTTGAATCCCAACCGCTCCACTTCCCTGAAGGCCTTAGGAGCCCAGTTTCTCACACCCCAGGCTAAACGGTTGCAGGGGGCGCTTCAAGGAGCCATGGCGGCACAAGGATGGTCTTGGGGGACGATCCCTTTTTCGTTCAGTACGTACACAGCCTACGCTGGGCTCGATTGCATACTAACTGCCCGAATAGCTGAAAAGTTCTATCCTGAAGTCGAAGCGAACTACAAAGACGTTTATGAACTAGAACTACAGGTTGCGAGAATTTGCTCCAATATGGAAGTAAAAGGCGTTTCCATCGATCTGCCATACTGTAAGGAAAAATATGCTCAAATCCTTGATTACTGTGCAGACGTGGAGTTCTGGTGCCTGGAAAATTACGGCGTTAGGCCTAGTGAAGCGCAACAAGTGGCGACAAAACTCGTCTCAGAAGGTGTTGATTTATCGAAGACCACTCCCACTGGAATGTGGGCGATGGACAAGGATGTCCTTGAGGGGCTGGAGCATCCACTCGCTAAGGCTGTCCTCGAACATCGTCAGAAGACCAAGATAGGATCAAGCTACTTTCAGAATTTCTTACAGTTACATGACAACGGAGTGTTACATCCATCGATAAATACGCTTGGAGCACGGACCGGAAGGATGGCGGTCAACACCCCAGCCTTGCAAACTATCCCTCGGGGATCGATTGTACGAGATGCTTTTCTACCACGTTCTGACGAGCATCTACTATCCGTAGACTATGCTGGTATTGAGGCCCGGCTTTTTGCGCACTTCGCCGCAGAAGAAGAACTAATCCGTGTGTTCCATGAAGGCTTCGATCCTCATAGTTACACTGCACAACAAGTCTTTAATGTGGAAACTCCCACTAAAGAACAGCGTCAAGTGGCCAAAGGTTGTACCTTCGCATTACTCTTTGGAGCGGGACCAGAAAAGATGGGTATAACTGCTGGAATCACGTCTGAAGAAGCTAAATTCTTTATGGACTCGTATAAAGAACGTTTTCCTGGTGTGCCTCGATTCATGAAATCCGTTGATAATGTCGCCAAGCAGCGACTCGCCGCTGAGGGTACCGGATATGTTAAAACACCTCTCGGACGGCGACAAGTTGGCGAGAAGGAAAAGTTATATGCTCTGGTGAATGCTCTCATTCAGGGCACGGCCGCCGATGTTTTTAAGCAAGCTCTAGTTAATCTAGATAATGCAGGATATGGGTCTAATATGCTCCTCCCCCTTCATGATGAAATTTTGCTCTCAGTTCCTTCTGATATTGATATACAGGAGGTGATCACTACTATGGAAGATCGAACAAGTTTCCGGGTGCCTTTGATCTGCGAAGCATCTGGCCTATTAGAAAGATGGGGTGATAAGGCTCGTGCCGTGGTGGGCTGAAGAAATCCAAGTCGCTATTGAATATCTGGAAACAGGACAAATCCAAGCCGCTCTAATGCTCTTGAAAGACATGATCAACTATGACGAATCGGAATGATAATTATCTAGAGAAACATATCCAATGCAAAGTACAATTTACAACTAGCGCCCCGGACCCTCAAAGCCTCATGGACGACTTTGAAATGTGGGTGAATCTACGGTACCCCAAAGTCATATTCAAGTGGCGGGACCAGAAGAAAAATGACTGAGCCCCCTTGCGGTCGGTGTGGGAAGCCTGCCACAGGCTTTGCAGCGATCAATGACCAGCGGTACTGCCACGGCGATGACGACGAGACTCCGACCTGTTACGAAGTGGCTCAGTGGCAGGACAAATGGAAGAGCGTCGGACTACACACTTCTAACTTGAAAAAGGAACACTAATGAATGAAGCGGCCTGTGCTACCGAAAGAAGTAAAACTCCCACCAACAATAGTTGTTGCACCAAATGCGATGCTCAGATCAAGGAACTGGAAGACCGGATTGAACAGATCCGGGCCTGCCTTATTGAACTGGAACATTTGACTAGGAGAAGCTCATGATTGTGGGCCTGTCAGGACTCTCACGCAGCGGCAAGGATTCCGTTGCTCAAATCCTTCAGAAGGAAGAAGGCTATGAATGGCGGAGTTTTGCTTCCAATCTTCGTGCTATTCTGCTGGCTATCAATCCTTATCTAATTGAAATAGATATGCGTCTGCAGCCTGCTGTTGCAGATTACGGATGGGATTGGGTAAAAGAATATGCTTATGAATCCGTTGAACAAATGATTACTCTTGGGCAAAGTGTCCGAGATATCGATCCAAATTTCTGGGTTACGCCGGTCCTCAAAGATCTAACCAAAGACTCAAAGGTAGTGATAAGCGATGTACGCCAAAGAAACGAAGCAATGGGAATCCATCACCGACAAGGCCAACTCTGGAAAGTGTTGCGATCTGGAACAATTGCCCGTGGTATGGATAATATGCTTGATGATTGGAAGTTTGATCGCATTATCTACAACAATGGTGGTTTGGATGATCTTGCAGTAGCAGTAAGAGCGGCTCTCAATGCCTAGGGTAATCGGAATAGACCCAGGCAAAACCACGGGCATTTGCTCATTCTATGTCGAAGACCCAAAAGATCACCCAGCTTGTTTGGAAAGCTATGAACTGGGGTTCCAAGGAGCAGGACAATATCTAGAAAATCATCTAGGGAGTTATCAAACAATTGTAATATGTGAGGCCTTTTTGATAACGACCGCCACGGCGAAGAAATCTTTTGCGCCGTGGAGTCTTGAGGTCATTGGGCTCACTAAGTTTTTCTGTGCTAAAGTTGGCGTTCCTTTATTTATGTATGCTCCAGCTACGCACAAACGATTAGTAAGCAATGATGTGCTGAAACGGGTTCATCTATTCGTGCCTGGGGAACATGCCCGTGACGCCGCCCGGATAGGGGTCTATCATTGTCTTACGCAGCTTAGTCTGCTGCAATACGCGCTGAAGGAGGAGGATCCTAATGGCGCAGGTAACGAAGGAGAAGGCCAAGGAGATCGCTGAGAAGGACGCTGAGCAGCAGGACACCGCTCAGAAGACCCGTGACGCCAAGGTCCAGAAGCGCCAAGACAAGATTCAGGAAATTGATGATTTAATTGATTCAATAGACGAAATTCTAGAAAACCAAGAAGCTTTGATTCAATACCGCCAGAGAGGCGGCCAATGACCTATATCTCCCATGACGGTAAAGGCACCGTCGCTCTCCAAGCAACTTTGGCGGCGGCCACATCTGAGCAAAGCTTGCATGGTGAGATTCAAGGTCCACATCATCCAGTGGCATGCCTAGGACAACTAGGTCTAGATGAAGATGGAACGATGTGGTGTGATCACTCAAAGGCCGGTCCCGAGAATCTTCGCAATCAAGCGATAATTGATGCCACCACGGCTATTTTATTGATTGAATTACTGTGGGAAAAGGAAAATAAAAAAGCGCCCAGCCCCAAAAAGGACTGAGCGCTTAGTAATTGGAATCAGTCGGCTAGGTTGGCAGCACCAAGTAGGGCTAGACCCAGAGCAACCTGGTTATCGCCAACTCCTACATCCACGCCAAAAGCGGCGAGACCTAGGGTAGCAACAGCAGCTAGGGTTAGGGTATGTCCAGACACTACGTTATCCAGGATAGACATATTCACCTCCTCCATCTTTTCTTAGACTCCTGACGAAGTCTACGTTTGCAAATGCGACATTCTCTGTGTCCATCTGGACGGATATAAACATTATCAGTTATAAGTGAATGTCCCCATTTACACTCTGATTTAGGAGGTGTCCTACTAATCAAAATATTAGGATTAGGTTTATAATTTCCAACCCTATTTTGGAGAGGGGGCACAGAACGAAGATGATCAGGGCGCACACAATGGCGTACTCGGCAAATATGATCTATTTCTTCTCCATTAGGGATAGAGCCTACAAATAATTGATATAAAATACGATGAGCTGTTGTTCCTGTCCATTTTCCATTTTTATCCCAAAAAGTTATCATACCATAGCCATCTGGACTTATTGTTCCTGTCCAGGGCCAACATCCATCTCCCACTAAAAATTTTTTGCTTATTCGGTCCAGTAAGTAGTCACTCATTTGTTCGCTCACGGCGGGCAGGCTCCCTCATATCCTTCAGGGGCTGTCAGTAGCCAGAGGAAGAACTCATAAATTTTATCTAGCACGCCTGCGTTCCTTTCTGTTCTTCAGTTTAATTGGTTCATCTTGGATGACTGGCGGTTCCTGTGAGACTGCATGCAGGAAGGCGGTGCGTTCAGCTTGTTCTGCACGGTTAGCCCTGCGTCTCTGCTTCGATTGCAAGCTGTTCCTGCGACTCATGGCGGGCCTCCTTCCAGGCAGCGAGGACCGGTCCCACACAAACACCACATCGACAGTTATGTCTCCGTAATGCCTCAGCCAGGCGGTCAGCGAGAAGCCGGTTTGCTTCATACAACTCAAACCAGTGCATGGCAGTCTTTCGGTTCCGCTCCACCTCGGCCTCGGCCCGCTCCACCTCCGTCTCGGCGGCGACTCTTTTGACACAGTGATGGCGGGCTTCGGCCTCAGCCAGCACGGCCCGCTGCTCTAGTGTCTCCCAGTAGCGGTCGCAGGTCGCCCGGTGCGGATCTAGATGCGGGGCCGCTGCCTCGACGACGAGTCTTGCTTGTTCCTCAGGAATGCCTGCTTCCATGGCTGCTTGGATTGCCTGTTCTAGTTCCATCGCTTACCATTCCTGACTCGTTGGATTGTTGTTGGATGAACCCCATAGATCTGAGCTAAAACACGGCTACTTTCAGGACGGCTCTTTATCTCTTTTACTTGGATAGCAGTAAGCCTTGCTCGCCCATTATCCTCGCCTCGGGCTCTCTGTGCCTCTGTGGGCTGCTGAGGAAGCACGTAACGATGACGACCCTTAGCTTTGGCATCATTGAGGTTGTCGCTTTGCGTACCAAGGAAGAGATGCTCCAATCGGATGCAAGGCGGATTGTCACAGTGATGACAAACGAGCATGTCTTCGGGTATCGGACCATGCGTCCTGATCCAGGCGACCCGGTGAGCGGCCTGGCGGCGTCCCTCAAACATGACTCGTCGGTACCCACCTCCGCCACGGCTACCAGCACCTTCAATGCAAGGCAGTGCCTCAGTTGCTGCTTCGATAGCCTTTTCAAGACTCATCAGTAATTATACCTTTCATCCGGGAGTTTATTCTCATATTCCTTATAGTTAACGAATCCCTCTTGAGTCATGAATCCCCAAGTTGTTGTTCTTCGACCGCAAAAGAATAAGGTCCAAGCTGGTTTATCTTTGATCAATTCTAGCGCATGAAAATCTTTGATACTCTTTCTATTGATCATCAAAGGCCAGTAACGTCGCACCTTTTGAGGCATTCCATGCATTTGGATATCTTCAAAGGTATGTTCTTTATACCCACCCCATAAGATTATAGAAATGAAACCCCATGGGTGTGAATGGAGATCTCGTAGCCCATCAGACATTTTTATCTTGTGAATGCGAATTGAAGGGCGAAGATCATCCTCGCCTTTACTGCCCCAAATGAAAAACCGTACTAGGTATTCTTTGTCTGGATCTTCAGCGATACGGATGATCTTGAAGGGCATCAACTTGCGGAGCAATCGTTCTATCATTCAAAGTCCTGTGCCAGTCCCCCAGATCAATATTCCCAAAGCCAAAAACAAACTCAAACCCCTAGTTAAAGTGTTATCACCCCTAACAACCGCATAACTGAACATAACTGTGAGTAGCCAGCCGAACGTTGTCAAGGCATCACCAGTCCCGCTTTTACGGCAGCACCCATTCTAATCAGATTCTCCCCGAGGCCTTCAGCAGAGGCGCCGTCTAGGAAATAGACAGCTTGCCCGGCTGGAGTCGAAACCTGCAGCATCACAAAATTCTTTCCTCCTCCTTGGGCCTGCCCAAGATTGAAGATAGTCGGCAAGGGAGCAGGTTGTACGCCTTGAACCTGAGCAATGTTCTTGGCCGCCGCTCTAGCTGCCAACTCGTCAATTCTTTGGTCTTCCATCAGAAGATCTCGGCCATGCTACGATCCCAGAGCCTAGCCGAGGGGAGCCTACGTTGATTCGTACAGAAACCAAGGTTCCAGCAAATAAACCCTCCTTCTATGGATTCAATCACCCGAACGCCTTGTGTACCACAACGTCCACACTGGCCTTCTAGTTTCATCTTACGTTGGTCATAGGGTATGAGAGGCAGGATGTCAGGCATTAATGTACCTTCCAAGGAGCAATCGCTTCTGCAACGATGCGGGGTAAATCTTCTTGATAATATTGAATGTCATATCCTATCGGATCTGCTGCCCATTCTTCATGTGCAAGAATTGCTAAAATGGCTGCTTGAACAATAGAAGAACAAGAACGAAATCTTTCTTCTATTGAAGCACTCATCTGAGTTGTTCCTTGTACGTTTGTAAAAATTCAACCACTCGGAGAGCAAGCTCTCCATTCTCATATCGGATGCAAGGGATAGCCCGCTCCAATAATTCTACTGCTTCTGCTAGGAAGGCACTACAAACCCAAAAATCTTCAGACATTTTCCTCCTTCAGTTCTCGCCAGGACCCAAAGTACAGCGGGTTAGACTGCACCGATCCCACCACCCGGATCATTTCTCCGCTCCTTGGCGAGGAACCTTCTTAAAACTCGACGCTTAGAGTCGCTTCAGTGGCCTCAGAAACTGCCCCAATAGTAACGGGCAGTCGAACGACACCACGTCCGACCTTCGTTAGCTTCCCGGCCTTCACCAAGGCCGCTACAGTGCGGCTCATCAAGGCGTTGTCCCGACTCAGAGTGAAAGCCAAAGCGCCAACAGCATGGGGCTGAGCGGGATGCGCCTGGATGTACGCCATAACTTCTGCGGCATACTGCCCGCCCCCACCCCTAGTCCTAGTCTCAAACATCGCAGCGTTCTCGACAGGCGGAAGAGCGGTAGGAGCGATGAGGCGCACCCGGCTAGCAGTAAATGAGCGAAAGTTCTGGCCAAAGACCGTGATGGAACCATCCTCGTTTACCGAGACCAGGCTGAACTCACCCTTCTCGCCAGCCACAACTACAGGGGCGCCCTTCTCGACGGTAGCCCAGTCAATCTCAGCGAAGTCGCCAAAGCCGAGAATGCTCATTAGCCAATCGGCGGCCTGCTCACTGAGACCACGGGTGCCGATGATTTTCTCGCCTTCAGATTCAAACTTCGTAATCGTCACGGCTGAGATGTTGAACCCAGCCCTACGAGCGAGACCAGAGAGCTTCTCCCTCGACAGACCCAAAGACTTCCTCGCAGCTAGATAGCTTTCCATTTGTTCCTCCTCGCCCCGCAGGGCTATTCGTTGGTTGTGTGATTGTAACAGATCTCGTCAAGAGCGGCGCTCGTTGGTAGGTGAGCAGCCAGCCCTTGACGCCAGCCGATTACCTTAATGCAGGCAATCCCGTGCGAAAGGAGAAGGCCACGGTGCTGGGGATTACTTTTGTTTCCAAGCTAACTCATGAATAAAATAGGCAATGATCTTAATGAATCTATCGGTTAAACCAATACCAGTTGCAACTAAGATTGAATCTGTAAATATATATGAAACTAAGGCTGTCAACCCAAAAGCTAAGAGTGACCAAGAAAAAGTCTTAGCTACTATTCGATTCATATTCTTTCTTGTCTATCATAAATATCGTCCATTGGAGTATTCATTCGCCAAGAATGATGGCATTCGTTACAGTATAGAAACCGCAACCAGTGATTGGTTCTAAGAAGATCTTGAAAGTCATTACTAAAACAATAGGGACAGCTTATCTCTTGCCCTTTAAACCTTACTTTCTTCATAGATGCGTCCGTTATACGTACGAGGGACAGGCATATTACTTATGGAACCCAAGGTATACACCCAACCTCGGTGCTGGCAACTCTTGCAGGTGATTTCTGCGCCATCCGGGATGATTGCTCCGTTTGTCAATGGTTGTCTATTACAGACACCCTTTGTTGTGGGACCATCAACCATGACAAGATGGGTTAAGCAGATGGTTGTTGCCTTGCTATGGGGACCTCTGATTGATCGGAATGTGGCGATGCGAGGTAAAACCATCAGTCTTCAGTCTTCCTTTGTGTCGCTTATGAAGCACGAACAATTTTGGAGCACGCAGAAAGAAAACATGCCCTTGGAATCCATATCAGTGAAGTGAGTCTGCAATCCATGCCCGCAGTTTTGGCAGGTTTCTCTGTCAGGTAGAGGAGCAATCATCCGGGTCCTCCACTGCCGTGCCAATGCCTTAAAATGAAATTGTTTACGGCATCCTTCGCTTGACGCAATAGGAGGACGGCAACGGAAGAGGGGTACCATGTCTGTCCGAGTTCTAGCGGGCCAACCGGAACCAAGTCCAAGGCCGAACTGCAGCGTTCAAGAGCTTCTTCAGCTTCCAGACATCGGGCCTTCCAATCAACTCTCTTAGTTCCTGCCACGAGATCTCCCTTTGGTAGATAGGGTACCGCCATCTGACAATCGCCTCTCTCATCCAGTCCGGGCCTTCGTTCTCCCGCTGGACGGCACCAGCTGTGCGCCATCCACATTCTGATCTGTCGTATTCATACTGTGGCCCCGGTTTCACCCTTAATTTCCTCCATAATGGCATAGATTAGCTTGCACCCGGAACATATAGAGTCCTTTCGGGCTGTGTGGGTAGGCAACTCAGCAACGGCTTGTACGAGCAACTTCTTGAGACGTTCTATTTGTACATCTCGTATATCCACGGAGTTCGATGGGAACCACATCACACACCTGGTACATCAACCAGAGGCTCAGGCACAGGTTCCCAGGTCTGCAAGGAGGTTACCCAAACGATGGTGTCCCCGCAGACCCAACAGCGGTCCAACCCGGTCCAGCATACGTCGCAAGCCTCGCAGCGATAAAAGCCGAACCAGTCACCCACGGCATAACTTCCTTCGTCCTCGTTGGTGAGCATTATCAACGGACTTCGGGTTTCGTCCCCAGCGAGTTGCAATTTCGTCATATGAAAATCCAGCCATTTGACCCATCAGAGCTTCCATCTCCAAATCTGTTAGGCCTGCCTGTCTCCATTCACAGATAAGCTCTTCTATCGCCATAATTTCTTCGACAATTGCCTCGGGCTCGTCGCCACCAGCTATATCCATCCACGGTTCCAAGAATACGGCGTTCCGCAGTGCTTGCTGGCGAAGACGGGTACTCGACTTCACGAAGGTGAGTATCTGGCGACGAACCACTAGTTTGAAAAAATGAATGAAGCTTGCCTTAGCAGGATCCCACGTACGTACTGCGGACAGAAACCCTATCCTTGCCTCTTGCCAGATGTCCTCGATGGTAGCTCCGATAACGTAGTAGTCTCGTATCACAACGTAGAGCAGCGGTGTGTATTGTTTCAGTAGTTGTTCAAAAGCAATCTCATCTCCTGTGCGATACCGTTGCACAAGATCAAGGTCAGTAGTCGTCATCTTCGTTGTAGTCCCCTATCCCAGCTAGGTACCCAAATATATACCCAATCAATCCGCAACCTGCTGCGATAAGGAAGTTTTTCATAATTGTGGGCCCGGCAGGGATCGAACCTGCGACCTTCCCGTTATGAGCGGGGCGCTCTAACCAACTGAGCTACAGGCCCGGTACTAGGGGGTACTTTCCCAGAGAACACACTGGAGTACTCATGACACATGCCTGTATCTGCCCCTAGAACTTGGTTGCTAGGCCTTGTGAGCCGTCTTCATCCAGAGCCGCAGACAAAGACCGCCGAAGACCGCCAAGCTACCGACAAGGAACAGCCAAGCTGCGCCGCTACCCGTCCTTGGCAGAGTCTGCAAAGGGACAGGAGTTACGGCAGGCGGGGTGTTTGCTGGCGGGCAAGGCCCTGGGTCTGTCTTGAAGGTGAACCCGCCGCCGTCTGAGCAGACGGTGTGTGCCGCCTCCCCAGGAGCGCCAGTCTCGCCCGTGTCTCCTCTAGGCCCAGCGGATCCCGCAGGGCCCGTAGGCCCAGCGGATCCCGTTGCACCATCAGTGCCATTCAATCCCTCCTCGCCCTGAGGACCAGCCGGTCCAGTAGGCCCAGCGGGCCCCTGCGGACCCTCGGGACCAGCATTACCTTGAGGTCCAACAGGTCCGGTAGATCCAAACGAGATAGAGCAACGGAACTGGTTCGCATCGCCACTTCCTTCGGTCAGTGTATTGGGGACGAACACCTCATCATTATCACCAGGAGGAAGTGAGGTCCAATCACCCCAAGACTGGTTGGAAAGAACCACGAAGAGCGGCTCACCAGACTCCTCATCGAAGCCCTGGAAATCACAGATGTCATACTTGTTGTGCTGGTTATTGCCTGTAGCACCAGCAACAGTTGTAGGAGCAAGAACCGCCAGCATGACGGCCAAGCTCAGGATCAACTTCCTCATTATTTCCTAACCTTCCTGTTTCGGTTTGCGCCAGGGCGCCAAGTGTACATACAATCCTGCCATCAAGGCAAGAGTTATTATTGGGTGTTCCCGAGCATAGTCCGTTACGAATTTTCCTCGTTTCCTTCGCTTAGTAATTAAATCCCAAGCGACGATACCTCCACCGATCCAGAGCCAAAACTCACCCTCGGTCGGGGGCTTCACGTCTCATCCTCCTTCTCTCTGTAGCTCATTCCATACAGCCTTCGGCGGTCATCTCCACTAAATAGAGTGGCTTTGGTAGTCTTGCCCGTAAGAGATTATTGCATCCTTCTATTTCGCAAAGATGTTCGTTTTTAGTCAGAGATTTCACGCCTCATTCGTCTCCTTTCTCTTTCGCTTTTATTACCCCAATAGCCGATTGTCTCCTTAGCTTTTAAAGCATGATCAAGGCAATCCGGTTGCACCGGACATTCAGAGCAGATTGCTCTTGCCTCCTCGGTGCTTCCTCCCCTGGATGGGAAGAAGGCATCGGGATTGGGATAGTCCCGACAAGCTGCCTGGACTACCCAATCCGCATCTATGAATAGCTTGGTGATGTTTGGAACGGTTTCGTCATAGGCTCGCTGGTGCGGACCGTACGCTCCCTTACGTCTTGTCATGCTCAGAATGGCGGCGGAGGAACGGCTGGGGTCTCAGTAGCGGCAACCGGAGCAGGGGCAGTAGAGACCACGGGGGCCGCCGTAGCGGCAGTGGCGAAAGGGTCTGCGGCGAGGGTAGGAAGACCAATGGCAGCTTCTGGGGATACAGGATTGATGCGTTCTATCTTGTTATTTTGGTATTCAGTATCCACCTTGACCTTAATCTGAGCAACCTGTCCAAGCAGCGCCCCAGAGATATGCTTCATAGCCGTCTCAGGATCAACAGTAGACAATGAGGCAAAGAACTCCTGGGTGATGCCGAGAGCGCTCATCTGACGGTAAAAAATACTCAAGGCGTTGGGATTGTCGGTAGTAAGGGTAAAATAATTCCATAAGTTTTTAAAGCCAGCCTTAGGACCAACTACTACTTCCCACCTTGTTTTAATCTGCGGCTTACCTGTAGAAGAGGTCTTGTATTCTGATTCGATAACCTTAGCGGTATATGTATTAGCTTCCAGAACCTCAAAAGTTGCACCAGACTCAGCGGCCTTCTTCATGAGATCACCAAACGTGCTACTTGTCACGTAATTACCTGCTTTCTTGTTCAGGGTTACAAATCATGTTGACCATGTCATCTAGTCGAGGGTTAGTGATGATCGTAGGGAAGACACCTGATCTATCACCTGCCTCATATTGAGCGTGGGGCTTAGTTAATAGGAAATTTGTGAACTCTCCCTCATCGCTAATCTGTGCCTTAAGGAAGCCTATCGTATCGATGTAGTAAGGAAGCGCAGTTGCTAGCTGACCTTGAACATATGGGTACCATTTGCCGTCTTGGTTCTGTTTTGTCATCGCCGTTAGAATCACTGCATCCAGCGGCACTGTCGGGTGGGTTAGTAAATCTCTATACTGCCTAACAAGTTGGGCAACTTTTCGATAAACTTCCCCCCACTGCTGCAGCTTTAACTGCTCATCGCCAGCTATTGCATCAATACAACGTTGCTGGGCCTCAGAGATTGAATCGATGATGACCGAACGAAATGAGTGTTTTCCGGCTGCCAACCAAGCATATGCCTGACTCAGAGAACTGAAATCTCTTACGTAGGTCACGCACGTTTCCCAAGAACCGTCATACTCCGGGGGAGGCACAGTTGGTACCCAAGAGATTTTCTTAGATTTCAAAAACCGTGAATTGCCTTCTGAATCTAAAAGAAGACGAGGTCCCGGTGCTGAATCAGCAAGAGTTGTGTTATGAGTGACTATAAATTTATCCACGACAAATAAACCATCAAAATTAGCAACTGCAATACAACGAGTTGGTTGCTGGGCGGATGGCGCCACCGAAGCAATCCTCCTAAGAGGATGACGGATTCTATTCCGATCTTCGTAGTAATGACGACGAGACCCTCGGAAGGCCACCATATCAATAGGCAAACGTAGAGCTGTTCTGTAAGCTCGTTTACCCATCTTGCGTTCTTTCTTATATGTATAGGTAGGCGATCTATCTGTTATTTTCTTTGTGCAGCCTCCTACTGACCAGATCAATTCTCTAAAATCTTTGCACAGCTGGAGGCTAGTCGTCACAAAATTCAGCATTTTCCCGTCATTAAACCCATCAGAATCCATAATGCCTTGAAGAAGGGCAACCCGGTCTGCAATAGGGGCTTTAAGGTATATTTTCGGAATGAATTTCTCGTGTGAGTACAGCCCCCAAAGATCTAGGGATCTCAAAGCTTCGGTGAGTGGATTTTTTTCATTCTTCTTGTTTACAAAAAAGAATTCAATACCAGTATGACGGACTGTTGTTCCTTCTGGTGCTTCAATACAAATTTCAGGGTCTGCGCAAGTAAGCCTAGGGGTTGAACTTCTAAATGATCCATCACCAAGCATTAGCCCCAGAAGATATGGCTCAACCGGCAACGGATTGTCTGATTTAATTCCCTGCCAAGCGACAGTTGGTATGTATAGGGGCTCACCAACTGGTCCAGTAGATACACCGATCTGACGATAAATATCTTCAGTAGATAGAATGGCCCATCGATCAGTGTTGCGCCTGCGAGTCCTCCATAAGTGACTAGAATCAGTGATGATGGATTCACCATCATCAAATTCAATCCGATAACATTCTTGGGGGCCTCGTTCAAAAATAGCTAAAACAATTGTTGGATGTCCGTCCGATCCGATAACCTCATCACCTATTGATAGCGAACCAAAATCTTGCCACCCGGTCGGAGTAAGAGTAGGTGTTGAATAAGGCAGCCCCTTCCCGCTTTTTGAGGCTCCATGTAGGAGGAATGAAATTCCACATTCGCTCATACTTCCTCTTTCCATAACATTCGCACTGCATCGTGGTCTGGTGACGGGCAATCGAGGATGTAGCCCGCCTCCACCACGTTGAGGTCTTTCATCATAACCTGTCCGGTGTGCCCGTCAACCATCTGACAAAGCTGGCTGTGCTTGACTGTGGGCATGACGGCTGTGAGGGCATCTAAGTCAGCTTGGGTTATACCGAAGATCATTTTTCCCTTTCAAATGCTGTCGAGATCAGATCTAGATTCTGCATATCTTTCGTATGGATTAGATACCCTGAAGTTATTTGTGAGAAACTCCTCAGCGTAGTCATCCATATCAAACATCGGGCATGCGGTGCGAAAGTCGCAACCCCAAGAGCACCGAGAACTGGGTCGAGGGTAACAAACAGCCCTGTGGTCTGTGTTCCGGTTTAACTCGTCTCTGGCTTGGATGATATCAGAGATCGTCCCGGTCAGCCTTATGTAGAAGTTCCTTAGCATTTTATCTGAAACTTCGACGCTTTCCCTCGCATAAAAAGGTGGTGTTGCTTTAGCAGTGCGAAGTGTTTTTCTGAGAAGATTCCACATTGCATATGACGGCATCTTATCTGGATTATTAAGCCGATAAAGAAGAGCATAAGTGAAAAGCTGCTCGTTCAGATCAAGCAACGGATCAATGAGACTCTGACACGACTTGTGGTCTAGGAAAAAGAAACGTTCTAATTTGTCAATACCAATAGCGTCTCGCTTACCCAGGATAGTTACATCTGTCCCACTAATATGTAAAGTATGCTCAATTTCAGATTCAGCTTCGATGATCTCAAAGTCTGAATCAATTCCTGTTTCTTCTATCCAATCAAAGTAGCCCTCTAACATAGTGCGAGCCATCTTATGATCTTTATCCACAGCTGTTAGATCATTAGGAGTATTCTTTCTAACTTCTTCATAAATTGATGTAAGGACACCTAAAGCTAACCCCTTAGAACCGCTAGGAGAATAATACGAAGCTAGTGAAGAGTGAATATTAGTTCCTAGAGCGAGGGCACCAGTAGTTTTTTCTGGTGCTTTTAACCCTCTAAAATATTGGAGCCACCAGCGTCTGCGACAATCTTTCCAAGTTTGAATTTCACTATTACTGATTTGTAATGTAGGGACTGATTTAACTAGCTTCATTTCCTTTTCCCATAAATTACTGGGGCTACCCGTAAATGGTATTATCTGCCCCATTTCAGTCATCAAATCCTCCCATAAGCTGTTTCCTCATCAAAACCCAATGGAACTCAAGGGTCATATGAGTAGCTGCATGCTCTTGGAATCCGGCTTCCATCAGCTTATTGTGATAGCCCGCCACGATTGCCACGAGCATGTCCAAGTTCTTCGTCAACTCCTCAAATTCTTCAGGAGTAATGAGGGGATCTTCTTCACTCATCAGTTCCAGGCCGCTTTGTACGAGACGGGGGCTGTTGTAACGAGCATCTTGTAAGAGTGCCGCAGGTAGGGGTCGATGTCTGGGTCCTCCATCCTATCCGCTAGGGCTTGGCGCCCGTGTACGGTGAGCGAGAGAAGGACAACCTCTCTCCAAGCCTGCATCTGTCTCTGTTCCATCTTCCGTTTTCTCCGCTTCCTAAGGAATCTATGTGTGAACCACACGGCAGTCTAGTTGCTCCAAAAGCTGGGCGCAAGAGAGGCAGGGCTGCGAAGGTCGAGGCTCTTCTTCCATTCGTCCTACTCTAGCGACATAGACAGTGGCCCGTCGAGGGTATCCCGCCCGGCGAAGCGCTCGTGCTTCCGCATGGACTGAGACAAGGGCGAGGGGGACACCTGCGACGGTGGGGGAGTTCTTCGTAAGGTTGACCGCACGTCCTAGAGTCTTCCCATTCTTGATGACTATTGCACCATGACGGAATCTTTCACGGCTCTCGCCTGCTAGAGCGAGAGCCTGGCGCAAATGATGGTTGTCCTTGGTCACAGATCAACTCTTCGGTCAACAGAACTAAGGGTCCGGGCTCTCTCAAAGGCTAACCAAGCTTCTAGGGAGGAAATCATCTGCTTAAGCTTTTCAACCTCAGCTTCCAATTCTTCTATTCGGCTCATAGGGTCCTTTCTTCTTCATATATGTTTCCAGTTTCTCCCAGTGACAATCATTGAAATTAATGCCCTACTTACATCAAACATTTCAGCTAAATCCTTTTGAAAAAATGTGCCAGTTGCATACAACTTTCGTATTGCTAAGACTTCCTCATCCGAAAGTTTGGACATACCGTGATCCGTTCCGACCCGTGCAGATTTAAATCGACCTTTATTTAGAGCATCTCTACAATTATCGGCTGGAGTGCCCAAGAAAAGATGATCGGGGCGAAAACAAGGCGGATTGTCACAATGATGGAGAACCCATAGACCTTCTGGAATTGGTCCATTAATAGCTTCCCAAACTAATCTATGAACTGATTGTAATTTTCCATTAAATGAAACTCGCCCATATCCAAATGGGACTTTATATCCAGTCCATTCCCAGCAACCAGCATAGGGCCCACGAAAATTGCTTGGGCGATCTTCTAATTTTTTACCTGGCATATAATAACCTTTTAAGAGCGACTTTATCTTTGACAACTTCTTCTAACATTTCTGCTTTTCCAGCAAGAATCTCAAGTTGAGCAGATTCTATAGAATTTTCAGTCACATAGTCAATAACTACAACTGACTCGTGATGTTCGCTACCAATTCTATGAATGCGTCCGATAGCCTGCTGCTGGTCCACGTTTGAAAATGAACGCTGAAGAAAAATTCCTATGCGGGCTCTATTTAATGTAACTCCCACGCCTCCTGCGCTGATGACCACTAAACAAACATCTACCTTGGCTTCTTGGAAAGAATCAATTTGATTTTGTCTGACATCTGTTGTTTGACCGCCCTTGATAATCGAGTAAGAGATGTCCGCTTTTTCAAGGCGGTTAGCCGCCATCTCAATAAGCTGCCGGGACTGGGCAAAGACCACCACCGGCTCGTTAAAGTCCGCCAAGTCTTCCATAAGAGCATCAAGCTTGCAAGAGGGATCGGACAATCTTACTCCATCCTCAGTGAGTTCTGCATAGGACGAAGCAAATTGTACCATGCGTGTGAGCTGAGCCAAAGCCGATGAGGCAATCACCATTGAGCCGTCGTCAGTAGTGGCCCACAAACTCTCCGCCATCGTGTTATATGCTTTGGCTTGCTTGGGGTTCATCTGCACGTCACGGCGCTCATAGATGATGGGAGGCAACTGGGGGAGGATAGCTTCTTTCACGCAACGTCGGAAGCGGGGATGGAAGATATCTTCAAATTCGGTCTGCATCTCTGGTCTGATTCCAAAGACATCCAATCCACCAAATGGATTGAATCCTGTCAAACAGTAGCGGGAAATGAATTGAGTTTTGGAGGGCCACTCTTGAGGATTTAAAAAATGCAAGATAGGAAAAAGTGTATCGGGGGCATTAGTTAGGGGGGTGCCAGTTAAAGCCCATCTAAATCGCACTGAAGGGCCATGTCCTACAGCCCACACTGCTCTTGTCCATTTAGTACGGGGGGAAGACAATTTGTGACTCTCGTCGCTTATTACAATTTTCCATGGAATAAAGTTCAATTCCTTCGGAGTCTTCTCCGCATCTGTTAAAGCAATGCTTCCATATGGAGCGAGCCTTGAGTGAAGACGGACGCTCTCGTAGTTGATTATGACGACCCCAGGGTTGTCTCCTGCTTCAGCGAGAATCTTCTGGCGCTTTGGGGCTGTTCCATCAACAACATAGACAGGGATGCCCGGCCACCACTTCTCCACCTCCCTCGCCCATGAGCGTTTACAACTATTCGGGGCAATTACTAGCATAGGAAGTTCATTGACTGCTTTAGCTGCAGCGATTACTTGAATTGTCTTGCCTGATCCCATCTCATCGGCGCAGAGTGCTTGCTTTGCGGTAATGAGGAAAAGTGCCCCAACTTCTTGAAAGTTGTACAACCCGTGTGGGAGGCCCCCCGGATCTTGGATTGACAACTCGTTGCGGAGAGCCAAGGAGGGAGCCACCCGGAGGTCGAGTTCACTCTTCGCCCATTTCCAAAGTTCCGGTCCTATTTCCAACCGGTCTCCGAACACGGCTCGGAGTTGGCGACAAGCGGACCATGAGAGGGGGGTGTGCCATTTCTTAACCTCAGAATTCCATCTACTACCGGGGATTGATTTAACGCCCTCTCGGTCTTGCATTCCAGACTCTATGAAAATTCTTTGGCCTTGAATTTCGACCTTTACCTGCATTTCGGGTTTCGCCTTCTTCCTAATTACAAAAATTTTCAGCCCTTAATGCTGTTCCCTCCAGGGTGGAGTACAGGAGCTACCTGTCAAGCACCCTGGAGGGGGGACAGCGCAGTGCCGGAACGGCCTGCATCCAATCCGGTCTTCACCGATGGTACTAGGCTTCCCTGCACACTGCACGCCACGGGACATTCGATGACGTTTTTCCTCTCTGCTAGGCTCGGAGAGGCTTGAGCGGTACTGGCCCGGCTAGCACCCAGCCGCCCTGTTATCCGATCAGGGAACGGTCTCCAGGATGCCGCCTCGGAGAACTTGTTACTAAGCGACAGGTTTTGCTCTTTACCCGGTATTATATGGTGCTCATGGCTGCTATGCGATGCTCCGTATCATCGCCATGACAAATGTCGCAACACTCTTCGTGAACATCTTCCCCGTTAGCATCGGAATGGCGTTGATCCCACTCTTCTTCTGAAAAGGAACACAGACAACCGTAACAAGTTTCTAACGATTCCATTATACTCTCCCAAGAGCCCCGGTTAACAAGGACAAGCTCAATATCCTTCCAAGTCGTGTCATCAATATCCTGGATATCCTGAGCAGTGGCGAGAAGCTCACAAACAGCCACACTGAACGGGTTAGTCTCACGTTTGTAACTACAAGACCTGAGAGTTGCATTACGAAACAGAAGTGACCTAATAAGGTCATTCTCCTTGAACTCCGGGTGGAAGTCTTCAATCCACTGACCGACAATGCAGACAGGAGTCACAAGCAGTGGCTCCTCGTCCTCAATGTTAAAGTGGTCGAAATCGACATGGACACCCTTATCGTCCGTGTAATACACGCATGTATCCTCCTCATCCAATCCACCGTCAATCACTATTCTTCCCCGGCGATCCGGGTATCGAGTGATCAGGGAGGAAAGTTCCGCACGAACAACTTCAACAGTCAGTTCCGAAGGTTTCATTTCTTTCCTTTCGTTAAGTTAAATCCTTCTATGGATCGGGAAAAGGGTTCAGAGAAAAATAGTTTCTCCTCATACTTAGTGCACAGAACCGACAGAAACTAATTCTGAATGGGTGCAGGAGACTAGTCTCCTGCACCCACGTTAGGGGACCACCAGCCTCTGGTGATTAAAGGTTTAGGGACTCAAGAGTGTCCAGAGAGTCCTCAAGCTCGTCCAAGGTGCTAGCAGCCTGGGCCGCCTGAGCCGGGGCAAATTTACCACAAGTATTAAGCAACAGCCTACCAGTATTCACGGCCTCACGTCCGGTGGCAATAGCAGCATCCACACCAGCTTGAGTAGTCACGTATTCCACAGCCTCAGCATACTCCCCGAGAAGATCAGCAAACTTGCCAGCCTTCTCGGAACACTGGGCGGCAGTGGGACCGGAACTAGGGGTCTGGGAACTAGGGGTCTGGGAACTAGGACTCTGAGTGCTAGTCTCATTGGTGCAGGCACTGGTTAGAAGGATCGAAGACAAGGACAGGACGGTAATGGAAACGAACTTCTTCACTTCAATTCCTTTCAAGGATTTTTGGTGGAGAGATGATTTATTTTTAAATTTAATATAGGTTTAACCGTGTAACATTCCCATTAGCTTTCCTTTCTGAGCCTAATTACTCAAGGTAATCCACATCTAAGCCATAATCGGAGACGTTGATGCCTGTCTTAACTGCACGAATCATTTTGTGCATGGCAGTTTCGACTTCAGACATTAACACGTCTTCTTCCTCTTCAACAATAATTTCTAGGGTAACTAGAAATGTGGTCATTCAACCTCCTCCTTGTTTTCGTTTTCGGGTACAGAACCTTCAAAGTGTGCGGGGCGGTCGCCACACACCCTGTCATCCCAGGAGACATGGCCATGGTCCCGCACGTACCTCGCTTTGGCGTCGGACCTCGACTCCAAGGGAATACGCTCGATCCCGAGCCGGTGGGCAGCGATCACCCGGTGGTGCCCGTCCTTCACCTTTCCCTCGCCGAGGTAGACGCCTTGATCCAAGCCATTCTCAGCGAGGAAGGCTTCAAGCTTCTGCTGGTGATGACCGACCCTGCCGCAGCAGAGGCACTCTCTACTGAGGATGTGCCGTTCTTCCTCATCCCAGGTCTGGCCCGAGGCGGGGGTGTAGTTCGCCAGCAGGTCGGCCGCCGCCATCGAACCCCGCATGGTCTCAGCGTGCTGCACCGGCAACAATCTAGCTGGATTGAACGTTTTCCATTGTCGCATCCAGTACGGAAGCTTCAACCCTCTTGATGAACTCGATAGCCTCCTCCACCCGGTCCTCCACCTCTCCAGCGGTGAGCCCTGAGGCAACAACGTTGGAGAAGGTGATGGGCTTTCGGGAGAGTAGGTGGTTAGTGTCTACCAGGACGGCGTAGGCGTCAAGGAAAAGCTTGAGAGCGCTGTCCTCGTACTCCTGGCTAGCCCTCCGGGCAGCGTTGTTGGCGTCTTGCTCAGCTTGACGGGCTCTGGAGGCAGCCTGCCGGGCACGGGCGTCCTGCTGGTTGCGGGCGTCCTGCTCGACACGGTGCTTGCCGTACGCTTCTGCCATTCGGGAGACGATGTCCGGGTCTGAGGAGGTGAGGGCCCGCTTCGCCATCTCAGCTAGAACCTCTGGAGTGGGGAGTTCGGCCTTGATCTCTGCACGAAGCTTAGCCTCGACATCCTGTAGCTTGACAACGTTCTTCGCAGCCTCTTCCTTCGCTACCCGCTTACGCTCAGCCTCAAGCTCTTGCTGGTGCTTCAGGTTAGCCTCCCGCTCCTTCTGAGCAGTGGCCTTAGCTTGGGCAGCCAGAGCGGCATCTAGACGCTTCTGAGCAGCTGCTTCAGCCTTGGCTGTGGCCTCGGCGGCAGCCTTCTTCTCACGGTCAGTCCAGCTACCTGCTCGCTCCGAGCGGCTGGCCGCCGCTCCCTCGGACTTGCGAACCCACTCACCAAAAGTAGACTCAGCGATGCCCATATGACGAGCAAAACTCCTAGCTGTGACCTTGACAACATGGTCCTGAGCCGTGCGCTCATCAGTATCCATGCCTTCATATTTCCGATACACAGAGACGAGCCCCTGACGAAACTCTGTGCATTCCGCCTCAATATCTGACCAACTGATCATTTTTCCTCCTTACATCCACAAGGATGTCTTGATAGTAGATTTATGGGTATTGTACCAATCAATCTTTTCTTGATTAGTACGTTTGAAGTGGTTAGAGGGCCTTGGAGTTACCTGAGGGCCGTGCTTGTCGGCTTCGGGGTCTACGTAGCCGTGGGGGATGATCCAGGCCTCATCGTGCGTGACTACCTCGCCTGTAGGGTTTCTGGTGATTCTTTGGCCCTTGAATGAACGGTGGAGCCAACCTTTGGTGGTGGACTGGCGGCCTGCTCGGAGGACCAGTACGTTCTGGTGGCCCTCTGAGCGTAGCCGGGTGGCGTGGGCGGTGGCTAGTCGGAGGGACTGGGTGAGGAGGTAGTCGGCACGTTCCTTATTGTAAGCGTGAAGTAAGGCGTGATCGAGGCCCTCGACTGGGAAGGCAACCGAACCCTCAGAGTACTGGACAACGTACATATCAGCTTACCACCGCTTGTTCGATGTGGCGCAGCCAAGGGGTATTGGCAGAACGCATGTTCGACTTGCCGTTACCTCTGTTGCCATTAGGACGATCCTTTCTCACGCCCATCTTCATACTGGCTGGGGCGGGCAGAAGCTTGACGATAACGCCGGACGGGTAAAAACCTGCTGCATCATAGGCCTTGATCAGTGCCTTAGTTTCCCGAGAAATTACGTAACGCTCAATGTGTGCCCCACGATGAACGTAAGCAACACTGGCACCAATCTTTACAGCCTTAACATTTCCGTTCAGAACTCGTCTGACGCCACGAGCCGCCACACATTCCTCAGGATTACGAGTAACTGCGCCCTTGATGTCACGAGGTCGTACTTTGAATTCAATCGGCTTAACAGCATCAACAATGGGCACATTGTTAGCTAGGGTTTCATCTGACCACTGCATTTTTATAGACCAACTTTCAAATTCGCTTTAATCTCTGCGATCAAGCGTTCGGTTTCCTGAATATCTTCGGCAATAAGGCTGTGGGTGTCTTCACTAAGATGTTGCATAAGGGAAAGCCCCTCACGCAGACGATCATTTGCATCCCTGACAAATCCTTGTCGGGGGGGCACCTGTGAGTTTACACAGGATGCGTTGTCGTCGCTAGGAGTTTCAGTCTCAGTAGTTTCGGTTTCAATTTCAGTTTTCGTAGTTTTCTTCTTTCTAGGTGTGTAGATGGCATTCCAAGAGGGCAGTTTATCTGTGTCCAGATATTCAGGCTCCTCTCCAGGAGAAAGCAGGCTAGACGGTTGAACCAAGCCCTTGTCGGCTGCTCGGTTCCAGGCGTCGAGGTACTTCTTGACAGTGTTTTTGTCGATACCAGCTTGCTCGGCAAAGGAACTGAGACTCACCTTAATCGGTGAATCTTCACCGATTTTTGGACGTCCTGCTGTTCCTAACTCTACGTTCCGGGCAACTAGCAGCCCCATCCTCCAGCCACCCTGCTTAACACAAAGGCCGAATTCTTGGGCGTCCTGTTGGATTGATTCGTTTTGATCTATGGTTTCCATTAATTTTCCTTAATTGTCGGCTGGCCACAGGCCAGGCGTAGTGGGTAGGGGGGCGGAGAGAAGGCGTCTTTCCCACCAGTGCGTTTTTTGGCTCTTGTCTCTCCAGAACCAGTACCGGTGGGTCTTGTCTTCAATGATAGTAAGGGTGAACTGTGCTAGGTACTCCAACCGGAGTGCCTTCCAAACTTCGTGGGCGGCTGGGTTGAGGGGCGGGTTGTTACTGTAGCTGGCGGCTATGGCGGTTGTCCAGCGGTAATCTGCTGGTGGGGCGGTAGTTGTCATTGAGAGGGAGCGTTGATCGGAAAACTGTCTTCCATCAACGTCCCAACCGTGCAAGAGGCCCATTACCAATCTTCTCCTGTTTGAGCAACGTGATCTTTGTGGTAGAAGGGGTGGGAGGTGAACTGCGGGGCAACCATCCGCTCCCGGATGTTCAATAGGTGAACGGCAAGGGCTCGGGCGGCGTCTGAGTTGAGGATGACCAAGGCTGTGGATCCGATGTGGATCATGTTGAGCGTAGGGTGGGGGCGGATGTCTTCGGGGGTGTCGAGCCCGATCTGGATGGATGTGATGTTCATGGTTGGCTCCTTTCGGGTTGTAGGTCTTCATAAGTAGGGGAACCGATTCCTGTGCTGTATCTGTCGAAATTTGACACAGGTGGGTGGTGGGTGGCGGTGGGGGGCTGGGGAGGAGTATCATCGAGGTTTCCACCCCTGCTGAGTTGCATCCATGTTGGAGTTAGGATACCATAGATTCATGACTCCACTGGAAAGATTTTTGCAAAAATATCAGATTGATGAGAACGGATGTTGGCTCTGGACAGGATCAAAAAGTGTCTGGGGGTATGGCAAAGTCAAAATTGAAGGAAAAATGGAGACAGCTCATCGTATGGCTTGGCGATTTTTCAAAGGAGATATCCCAGATGGGTTACTGGTTTTACACAAATGTGATATTCGGCATTGTGTGAATCCTGATCATCTATGGCTTGGTACATACAAAGACAACATGGCTGATTGTGTCGTCAAAGGAAGATTCTCATCAGGTGAGCGCCACTACAAACGAGCCAGTACCCACTGCAAAAACGGGCATATATTCGATGAATCAAATACATGGTGGTACCGCAATGAAAGAAAATGTCGTATCTGTCGAAGGAATCAAAGAAGAGCCTGGAGGGCTCGTCGTCGCCAAGAAGCTGGTGGAGTGGGGGGCTAAGGTTGTTCCGGCGTTTTGCAGTCGAGATGGTGAAAAAGTTCCTCTGGCCGGAAACTGGGTCGTTAACGCTACAAAGGATGTCGATCAACTTGAACGATGGTGGGCAGAAAGACCTTGGTGTTGGCCTGGAATTGTTGGTGGAGTGGGTTCATTCATCTTGTTTGATGTTGATGGATCCGAAGGAATCGAATGGTTTCGAGCATTCTGTGCTCGTGAGGGCTGGCCTGGGGGGTCATGCACTTACTCAACACCGGGACGATCCGGGGGGCTGCATTCGGTGTTCAGGTGGCCTAAATGGGGATTGGGCACAGACTTTCGTCAGGCTAAGGTTTGTGGAGAAGGATGGGAAGTCCAACTTAGAGGAAACGGTCATTTTACCCTCTTTTGTGGGGCTAGACGGCCAGACTGTCCAGGGCGAAATTATGAGTTGATCGAAGAACCAGGAGAGGGTGGGCCAATTGAGTTGCCTGAGAAATTCGGGCGTGCCTTCTTGCGAGAGAGTGTTGTGTCGGTTGGACCGGCTGGTTCGTTCGGTATTGGGGAGTTGGTGGAGATTTCTGAAGAGGATGCCTGGAGTGGTGCGCCGTATGCAGATGGGCGAAAGAATGTGGTTGCTGGTCTTGCTTGGTATAACGCTATTCGGGGCGCCTCTGTGGCTTCGGTTGTTGCTTTATGCGAGCGTTTTGGAGCTGAGTGTTGTGTTCCTGCGCTCTCGGCGGAAACGTGCAGGAAGAAGGCGGAGTATGCAGTAGAGCGGGCTGAACGGTACCGGATGAAGGCTGCTGCTGAGGCTGAACGGGTTGTCGGGCATTTAAGGTGGGATAAATGATGAAGATAGCAGTTGATAAGGCCCGTGCAAACAGATGACCTATCGGGAAGATCACATATCTAATGGGCGGCGATTTGTAGATAAGTTTGAAAAACTTGTCCTCTTCATGCGAGATGCTGGTTGCTGGGCGGAATGGAACGAGGATCTTGGTGTTTGGCGGTTGGATGAATTTGAAGTTTTTGAGTGGGGTAAAACGGTTGTTGAGGACATCTACGCAGATGGGATAGTTCTTCTACGTCAAGCTGAACTAGAAACTGATCCTGCTCAACAAGAGTTACTCACCCAAAGAGGACGAGCTTTAATGCAGTGGGGAAAGATTTCTGCTGGGGCTGGGCATCTTACTGGAACTCTCAAACATGCTGGCTCAGACCCTAGGGTTGCCTGTTCTATGGCTGAAATGGACCCTGGACGGGCTCTGTTAAACTCATTGTCCGGGGTTATTGATCTCGCAACAGGAGGAGATCTTGGTAAAAATCCCGAGTTCCGATGTACGAAGCGCTGTGGAGCAGAATTTAAGGGGACAGCGTGGCAAGGAGGGCTTTGGGAAAATTTTTTAAAGTTTGTAGTTCCAGACGAAGGGCTGCGTCGGTATCTACAATTAATTGTGGGATATGCAGCTGTTGCTGGTGTAGATGAGAGGCTGATCTGTTTTCTTCTGGGGCCACCAGGAACTGGTAAAAGTATTTTTGTCACTGCAGTTGAGGCGGCACTTGGTGAGTACTCAATTTCAATGGCTACTGATCAGTTTTTGGTGAATGCGAAAGATACGTACGGATTAGCACAGCTTCCAGGGGCACGATTGATTGTTGCTTCGGAGTTTGATGAAAACCAAAAAATCAACGTAGCGTTGATTAAACGAATCACAGGTGGGGACACAGTAACCGTACGGATGATTCGTGGCAAACCCTTTGCTTATTCTCCTGTTGGTACTCTTTTAATCCCTACCAATCACATTCCATTTTTTGGTTCGGATGCTGCTGCTTGGGCTCGGTTAGTTATCGTGCCTTTTGAGCAGGTTTTGGTCCCAGAAAGTTTTGGTTCGGTAGATTTAAAGGAACAGTTCAGGGATCCGGGTGTTGCTTCTTCTGTGCTTGGTTGGATTGTCGAAGGAGCACAGCGGTGGTTGGACGGTGAACGAGTTTGGGGGTCCATGCCTCAATTAGTAGCTGATATTGTTGGCGAAGCTAGAGAGGATCAACGCCACCCAATTGAAGAGTTTGTTGTGGATTGTTGGGATTGGGAAAAATACACACCAGAATACAAAGATGCTCCAACCGATTTTAATAGTTCGGAGCAGATCCACATGGCATTAGTCTTTTGGATGGCCCAACAAGGGTATAAAGATGTTCCACCTATAAAAAGGATGGGTCGGTGGCTTAGACAATCCGGGCTGGAACCTCGTCGTAATGCATCTAAGCGAGGTTGGGGGCCAGGCGGAGTACGAGAAGGTGCTTTAATGTTTGGGGGGCTGTGACATGTGGAGATGTCATTGGGGATGGGAACAAATGTTTGATGTCATAGCGCTGACCAGCTAAAATGACATCATGACAACTGATGACATCTAATTTAGTATATCTATGTGAGGGGACTGTAACTTACCCTAGTCATAGCTCTCGCATAGAGCTACTATAGAAAGTGATGTCATTAATGTCATCAGATGTCATTGCGCAGGTCAGAGGCACTTTTTAGATGTCATCGTAGATGTCATCGGAAGCTCTTGGAGATGTCATGAGCATGGAACCGACGTATGGTAAACGAACTGAGGAAGAGATGGCTATAATTTTGTCTATTCATGACACACCCCAAGGAGAACCTGAAAAGGCTAAGAAAATAGCCAAAATGGCCCTAGATATAGCTACTCCAGAAGTTGTGAAATTTTGGCTTGAAATCATGCGAGATCCAGAACAAGACATCAATGCTAGATTACGAGCTTCCGATCTTTTAGGTGCTAGACAAATACCAAAAGTGGCCGCTCAACACGTTTCCCTAGATGAAGATGGAGTTATAGACTCAGTAGACATTCAAGGCCTCCGAGAATCAATTCTTGAGCAGTTTAATAAAAGGGAAGGAAATGGCCGATAACACATATGATCGCAGTAAAAAGGTAATTTGTGGCTCATGTCACGCAACAGCTACAAGTTATGGAAATCCAAGACTCAACACCAAAGGGCAGTGGCTAATCGCAATCAAGCCACATTGGCGAGCAGGAGAAGTGGGGGGCATGATGTGTAGTGCCCGGATAGGAGTTGTTGCTAAATGAATATCTTTGATGAACAGAATCAAGACTACAAAGCCTACTATTTACCAGAAGGCATTGTTTTAGTTGGTTCTGTTGGTGAAGAATTATATGTTTCGTTTTCTGCTCTACCTTGGTTGATTGAACAGTTAAGGGGGGTTGCCCCCAAATGACACAGAACGCCGAGACTGTCGTTTGCCATTACTGCGGAACAGCCGATGACATCCGCCCCTATGGGCCTGGTGGATCGTGGACCTGTTTCCCGTGCATGAAGGCCAGTCCTGAGCGAGGGGCCGTGGTGCAGGCTGCCTTCGGGGCACTTCTCGACGCCAACGAGGCGGTTAGCAAGACCGGGGCCGTGCTGCTCACCAGCGATGGTCCTGTTCCGTTTGAACCCGAACAGTCCGACGGTTTTGTGACGTGAGGCGCCGTGAATGGATTTCCAGGGTAGATCTTGAAGATTTCATTGAATCCGTTTCCCATGCGTGTACCTATTGTCTTCGACTGGATGAACGTGAATGGGTTATTCGTGTCGAAGACCTAGAGGAATTCATTAAAAAGGACGATCATGAGTGACGAAGATATTAAACGATTAGTTAGAGAATTTAGGTCGGCACTCTCCTCTGACCTAGAAACAGTTCATATTCGTCTGGATAAGATTGATGCGAAGCTGGGCGCTATCGAACGGCAATTGGGCCTACACACTGAGCTTATTCTTACGCACCAACATTAGGAGCGGCTGCCAAATGAGAGTTTTAGTAGCTTGTGAGTTCTCTGGACGAGTGCGGGATTCTTTCACTGCTCGTGGACATTTTGCGATGTCTTGTGATTTATTGCCTTCGGAGACAGACGGGTACCATTACGAAGGGGATGTGCGAGATTTAATTCCAGCTGATTGGGAGCTGATGATTGCCCACCCTCCTTGTACTCACCTCGCTGTTAGTGGTGCTCGGTGGTTCAAAGATAAAGAGAAGGAGCAGCAAGAGGCCCTAGATTTTGTGCGTCTGTTATTAAAAACTGATATTCCCTACATCGCTCTAGAAAATCCTATTTCTATCATCTCCACGAAAATCCGTAAACCTGATCAAATCATCCAGCCTTGGCAGTTCGGGCATGGTGAAACGAAGGCTACTTGTCTTTGGCTGAAAAACCTCCCTTTGCTTCAACCAACTCAGATTGTCGAAGGACGAGAGGCTAAAGTACATCACATGGCACCAGGGCCGAGACGCTGGAAAGAGAGATCGAGAACCTACCAAGGCATTGCCGACGCCATGGCCGAACAGTGGGGGTAACTATGAGCTACACCGAGGATTTAGAACCCACACACCAGAGCCCGGACGAGGAGGAATCGAATCTAGGCCGCTGGCTACTCATGGGGCTCCTTCTCGCTAATCTAGCTTCAGATCTCAACCCGGATGATTGGGACGGCACAACCTTCGCCCAGTTCCGACGCCAACTTGAAGTGGTTTATGGTCCCACCATACGAGATTGGCTCCGCACCGAATACATCCCTTGGCTGGAGGCTAGGGGCATCCCAGTTGGCGTCTCAGGAACACCTGCCAGTATTGATCGAGCTATAGAGGCTGCTTTCGCCAACACCCGTGACCTGCACCGTTCAATGCAGTCATCCTTTTCAGCTGGAGAGTTTTCTCGCTGGGGTGGAGCCACTCATCAGGGGCTCGTACTTAGGGATGTGGCTAGGATAGCGGGTGATAATTTAGAGCGAGGTGTCGCTACCAGATTAGAAGAGGCCGGGTTCTTTACCGGGCAACGGCGTTGGGAAACGAGCGGACCAGGCTCCAGACATGCTATATTAAATGGGAGCGTCACCTCCAATGGAAGGTGGCAGTTTAAAGGCGGTGTAGTTAATGGACCAAGACAAAACCCTCAAGATCCAAGAGAGTGGAGCGGCTGTTCTTGTCGAGTTTCTTACGCTTGGGTCGATTCTCGTGGAAATACTGGATGGTTATAATGAGTAGTTTACCGTCATTCAATGTGCAAAAAGCATTTGAGCTTTATCAAACAGGGCTAACTGTTCATCAAGTTGCTGAAGTAATTGGAGCTGCTTCTAATAATATTTATTATCAATTTAGAGTAAATGGTATTAAGCTTCGGAAAAGAGTTGATCTGCACCGTCGTAAAGGATTATTGCCTTGGCTTGAAGATGCTCTAGTTAATAGAAGTCGGTTGGAGTGTTGGTTGTGGCCTTTCGGCCACGATTCGGGTGGCTATCCAGTTATGAGCGGATTTGGTGGTAGAGCAACATATGCTTCTCTTATTTTGTCTGGGTTTCCAAAACCTCGTCCTCCTAACCATTTTTGTCTTCATTCATGTGACAATCGGTCTTGTGTTAATCCAGACCATCTCCGTTGGGGTTCCACTCAAAACAACATGGATGACATGAATAGTCGCAATCGAGGTAATGTTGATTCTGCTCATGCTGCTGCTAGAAAATTCACTGACGACGAAGTACGTGAAATTCGTCAACGATTAGCGGCCCTCCCACCAGGCCGACCAGGAGGAGGATGTCTTCGTCTTGATTCTGTGAGACAGATTGCTAGAGATTATGGTGTATATCATTCTAATATCAGTAATATTAAGCTAGGGAAAACTTACTCTCATGTTGTGGATTGAATCGTAGAAAACCGATTACCAGTACGAACTTTTTCCATAGAGCGAATTTTCTGGCGAAATTTTTACCAGTATGAGAATTTTCCATAGAACGGATTAGTCGTACGAACGGCCCCATAGAAGTTAGTCGTACGGACCCTTCCATAGAGGGGGTCCAACCCTCCACCTGAGGTTTAGTGTGGTCCCTACGGAATTCACAAAGACACAAGCGTGAGATCGCCCGCCGCCACTTACTGCGAACCTTCGCAATAAAACCGTCGATATGTCAAAATTTGACGAACACCTGTTCTTTTGTGTAGCAGATGAGCAGATACTGTGTAACCCCCACGACACAGCAACACCATCGCCGATACTCATCACCGATCCCCCCTCTCGCCGTTCACCTGCCGTTCATCTCACATCCTTGTGTTTCCGCAGGTCAACTCCCATTCAACCAATGGTCGAGAGAATTTCTCACAACCCCCGCAGATATCGATTCAACCCCTCTTCTGTACGTGCGATAAGGGGAGAGCGCACGGGCCCCCGTGCCGAACGAAGGGAAACGAACATGCTGCCCGCAAACTTCCTCTCCTCCGTTGTCCGCTGGCACTCCACCACTACCCAAGACCTGTTCGCTCTTGAATCCCGTTCAACCCACGAACCTCGCCTTGCCTCCGAACTCGCTGCTCACCGTGACCTTGACTCCCAAGCATCCGACTTGACCAGCATCCCGGCTGACTTCGACACTCATCCCATCCGATCCGGGCTTACTCCTCTCTCCCGGGCTCAAATCAAAGAAACCGTCACTACCTGGGGACGGTTGCCGTTCGGACTTGATGATCTAGTTGCACTCTCCCGCACCGTGAACGTCGATGCTGTTCCTCGTAATGGTGGTCGCCCTAAAACACAGAAGATCACAGCATGGAACGCCTACCCTCACGAATTCGACATTCCAGCCGCTTCGGGCATCCTGCGAGGTTCCGAGATTCGGCGAAACCAATTCATCACTACTCCCCGGCCGGGCATTGACAAGCGAGGCACCTACACCGTCGGCAACGATGCTGCCATCGGGTCCCTTCCCCAGAAGGTGAGCGGTTGTATTTGTAACGGGATGGATTGCTCCGGTCACGGTTACCGGCAGTCCCGCCCCGTGAATGTGCAGGCCATCGGCGAGACGGTCACACAGCCCTACTCAGAGGCTACGGTCGCATGGGCCCTAGCCGGGCTCCTGCTTGGCAATTCAAACGCTTAGAAACCAACGTAGGCGTCCCCCAGGTCTCCGGACCTGGGGGATTCTTTTCGCCCTAATAAATCACAGGCCTGTGATTCCCCCTCACTACTAGGCCAGTCGATTAACCTCTCGTATCTGTCAATTTTCGACAGATAGGGGCCAACAATCGGTTCTCCTAGTTGTGAAGAAACAATTCAGCCCAACAGAAAGGTGTTCACCATGCTGCTCCCCTACTACTCCCTGGCCCGGATCGTTTCCCTCCTCCTGCGAGGTGAGAAGCCGAACCGTCCCTTCTCCGCTCCCGCCCTTCCCGTTCCTGTCATCGATCGGGATGCTCGCCTAGAGCCTGGACAGGCCTTCTGAGATGCGCCTCCCCCGATGGGCCCAGGTTCTCCTTTGTCTGCCCCTTCCTATCCTGTTCGTCATCGGAGCCCTTCTCGGCCCCGAAAACGCCTCTCCCGCCCCTACAGGCCCCTCTCAGAGCTGCCTGGCCGCACAGCGCATGTACGGCGTTGCTCTGGCCCAGCTAAGCCTCAACGCCCAGCTGCAGGCCTATCAGCGAATGCTCTTCCTCTGCGACAACATCCTTCCCGTTAAGCGAAAGGCTACAAATCCCTTGCTGTTGCTTGGTTGTGCTACCTATCCCTGCTCTTGTGCTTGGGGGCGGAGCTATACGGCCGAGTAACTGTCCCCGCCTCTACTCCAGGTTCCGCTGACTTCCAAATGCAACTCTATCCCGCATACGAACCCGGTGATTGGCCCCCGTGCCAATTCTCCGAATGTCTAGACGAAAGGTAATCTCATCCAATGATCGTTAACTTCGGTATCCATGCCATCCTCCTTCTGTCCCCCGTCCAGGCCACTCCCCCACCCCCTCCCCCTCCCCCCGTCCAGGTTGTCAGCATCGATGCCGTTGTCATCGAGCGTCCCACCATCAACGGTGCCGTTGACCCGAGTCTGCAGGGCCCGGAAGATGCCGTTCAGTGCAGTTACGTCAGTGATGGGACCCCCGGAACCGGCGAAGAGGGCGTTGAATATCCCTTTGAGACCGGTCAGGCCGAGGCGGGCACTAACGCTTTGGATTGTGAGCCCGCATCATGAATCTTCGTTATGAGATTATTGATACGCAGTATCCTGATTGGCGGGGTCAGCGGTTCACTGATTTGCAACGGGCCCGCAACTACGTACGGAAATCTACTAATCCTGATCGATTTATCATCAAGGACCGATTTACGAAGGAGATTGTCAAATGAATCAACCCCCCAGCACCGCCAACACAACCCTCATTCTTGAATCCATCGACCGTGCGCTAGCCGCATGGGAAATCCGAAAGGCAATCTAATGACCGCATCAATCAATGGTTTCTCCGCCCGTAGCGTCCCTTTCTACGGCCTGCCCAAGTCCCGCATCGTTTCCGATGCCCCGACTGCCCACGACGCCATGGTTCTCGCCGGGCTTGACTGGCACGTTTCTGTTGAGCCCACTTACCAAACTCTTCGGGACGGTACCGTCCGGCAGGTCCCGAATCGTTTCCTCACCGTCCGCCAGGATACCGAATCCGTTCTCGGTTCAGTCGGTAAGGTTTACGCGCCATTCCAGAACGCCGATTCATTTTCATTCGCCGATCGCCTTTTGGGTTACGGTGTCGAATTCGACGCTGCAGCTTCGTATGCGAATGATTCAAAGGTCTTTCTCACGGCGAAGCTTCCGGAGGGGATCACCGTTCCAGGTACTGACGACTCACTCGACCTGTATCTGCTTTTTAAGAATAGCCACGATGGCTCTAGCGCCATCTCGGCCATGATCACACCCATCCGCCTCTCCTGTACAAACATGATGAATCTCGCTGCTAAGAAGATGCTTTCCAGCTGGAATTGCCGACACACTGCAACGGCCAGCGAGAAGATTGATGAAGCTGCCCGGACCCTAGGCCTAGTTGACGCCTACCGAACCGCCTTCGCCGATATCGCAACCCAGCTGCGTGAGACTGAGGTCAACCTGGAGGGGTTCACCAAGCTCATTCAAGAGGTGACCGATTCCGAGCGTAATCAGGCGGGTGCCATCTCCGTTTGGCAGACATCCCCCACCGTCGATCGTCAGACCGGGTGGGGAAGTGTTAATGCGATTGGTGAGTACTTTGAACACGAAAGAGGAGGGAAAGGTAATGTTGAATCTAGGTTTGACGCTAATCTCTCTGGTCAAACGGCTCAGGCACGTAATCGTGCTGTTCAATTGCTTTTGAATCGGAGGTAGGCAGATTGTTTAGTCAGTCTGTGGTAGATCGTTTCTGGTCGAAGGTTGTCATTCCCAGCATCGAAGGGTGCTGGGAATGGCAGGCTTCCACTAGTGGTGATGGGTATGGTGCTTTTAAAGTGTCTGGTCGACAGTTTGCTTCCCATCGTGTTTCTTGGATTATCGCTTATGGTGAGATTCCCGCTGGTGCTTGGGTACTTCACACTTGTGACAATATCTTGTGTGTGAATCCTGCGCATTTGTTTATGGGTGGGAATAGTCTTAATCAACTAGACTCATCACGCAAAGGCAGACAGCACGAACGACGTAAGACTCATTGTCCACAAGGTCACGAATATACAGAAGAGAATACTTACACTTATCGAACGAAAACAGGGTATGGCCGCCAATGCCGAACCTGTCGGGCTATCGTCTCCCGCACTAGGGTTCGTTAGCCCCCACAGTCCCGCCTAAGCCTTCCCTGCCGCTTTCCGGTGTCCTATTACGGGCCGGACGGCAGGGAGGCTTAGGCGCCAAGAGAGGCCTTTCAAATGGGAAATCCTTACTATGGAGTTTGTCTCTACTGTAATGTAGCCTTCACAAGAGTGGATAAACAGAAGAAATTCTGCTCTAAACACTGTCGTGAACAGTTTCGTCATAAGACGAACTATCATCCCACCTCTCCCAGGGTGCTTGCTTGTGCCATATGTGGCTCCTCGTTTGAGGCTAAACAGGGACGGAAGGTCTATTGTTCTGCTGAGTGTAAGCGGATAGCTACGAATATCTCAAAGCGTAAGCCAGCCACTTTGTCCCGAGGAGAGTGGCTTATCATCCAAGTGTGTACAATTGGAGATTCTGATTCTTGTTTGTCTTGGCCTTATGGACGGGATAGATATGGGTATCCTTGTAGTATTTTGGTGGGCGGTGTCCAGCTTAAACCCATACATGCTTCACTTATTTTGAGCGGTCAACCTAGGCCAGCACCCCCTAAACATCACGCTTTGCATTCGTGTCACAATCCTAGTTGCGTAAATCCGAATCACCTTAGGTGGGGATCACACAAGGACAACATGCGTGATAAGTGGGGATGATTCTCCACTTTTCGCACAGTCTAAAAAACAATCAGCATCCCACATATTTGTAAAAGATTCGCCTATCCACATCCCAACAAACTTTCAACCCTCCCCACATTTCAATCAAGAAAGGCCCTTTAATGTCCATTGAATCGAACACACAAGGATTCTGTCCTAGGCATGGATGACCATTGCCCACATTGAGTGATACCTTAGATGAGGAAAGAAGGGACGATATATGGAAGCCTTGATAGCTCTTGCAGGTGCTGTGTGCCTAGGGGCATTCGGTTATCTGTGGGTGAAGGTAGATCGCATTGACGCATCGATCTGTGAGGTCCGTATAACCCTAGGCCGCATGGAAGAGCGTCTGCACACTCATTAGGCCTGATATACCATGCACAAGTGCGCTCAACTTCTCAAGCGCTAGCCCTAGAGAGCAGCAGCCGGGGCTGTCTGTCATTAGTGAGGATTCTGCTCTTACCTGCGTATGAGTGCACATCAATGAGGTTCAAGGCCCATATCCCTCATTATGTCTACTTGAGAGCTAGTTGACTAGTTTAAGTTACACGTTGGGGATTTGGGGCGTTTTTGGATCAGCGC
>Ga0209341_10000452_pt1 | contig 42457 bp, 41 predicted proteins | sample RifCSP13_2_FD_184020 | JGI IMG/M metagenome (GOLD analysis project Ga0209341, IMG submission 184020) | Soil microbial communities from Rifle, Colorado - Rifle CSP2_sed 13_2 (SPAdes) (version 2) | ecosystem: Environmental > Terrestrial > Deep subsurface > Rock core/Sediment | place: Rifle...
GCGGCCTACGGCCCGGACCTCGGGCTGCTCACCGCGCTCCTCTGGTCGCTGCGGGAGCGGGAGCTGTTCCTCGACCTGATCCAGCTCATGTCCGGGATGCGGATGAACCAGAACTATCCGCGGATCGGCGGCGTGCGCAACGACCTCCCGGAGAACTTCGACGCGATGTGCAAGCGCAGCATCGCGCACTTCCTGCGGAAGCTGGAGAAGGAGTACGAGCCCCTCCTCCATGAGTCCAAGGTCTTCCAGATGAGGACGGTCGGCGTGGGGAAGATCTCCGCGGCCGAGGCGATCAACTGGGGCGTCACCGGGCCGAACCTGCGCGCGTGCGGGGTGGACGTCGACGTGCGACGCCTGGACCCCTACGAGACCTACGAGGACGTGGACTTCGAGGTCCAGACCTGGAAGGGACCCGACGCGGGCGACTCCTACTCGCGCTTCATCTGCCGCTTCCGGGAGATGCGGGAATCCTGCAGCATCATCCTGCAGGCGCTCGAGAAGATGCCCAAGTCCGGCGCTTACCGTGCGAAGCCGCCGCGACGGGGTGAGGGCGAGGGATACGCGCGGACGGAGGATTCCCGGGGCGAGGCCCTCTTCTACGTCTGCGGGGACGGCGACGACCGCCCCTACCGGGTGAAGATCCGGAGTCCCATCTTCTGCACAATGGCCGCCACCCCGATCATGCTGCGCGGGAACAAGCTCGCGGACGTCGTCGCCATCCTCGGATCGATCGACGTCTGCGTGGGGGAGATGGACAAGTGAGCGCGCCGCTGGTCCCGAGCCTGTTCGGAGCGTGCTACATCCTCACGGGCTGGATCGTGTGGATCATCAACTGGATCTTGCGCGCGATCGGCACGGTCATCCCGCCCCTGTTCCCTCCCCTGGATGCGCTCGCGAACTGGCTCGCGTCCGCGCCGATCCTGACCGTCCTCACGTGGCTCGTGATGACCCTCGTGATGGTCGTCTGGGCGTGCCTCGTCAACCTGCTCACGATGATGTGGGTCGAGCGCAAGTTCTACAGCCGTCTTCAGGACCGCTACGGGATCATGATCTCGATCTGGTCCCTCCCCCTCTGGCCATTCAACCGCCGGAAGGACGTGCCGACCCACAAGGGCTGGGGCTACCTGCAGAACGTGGCCGACGGCATGAAGCTCCTGCAGAAGGAGAACCTCGTCCCCGCGACCGCGGACTCGATGATGTTCAACACGGCGCCCGCGTGGATCGCCGGGACGACGCTCATGATCTTCGCGGCCCTCCCTTGGTCGAGCGGGCTCTATGTCGCCAACCTCGATCTCGGCATCCTTTTCATCCTCGCGGCCTTCTCCCTCGCGCCGCTCGGGATCCTAATCGCGGGCTGGTCCGCGAACAACAAGTACACCCTCGTGGGCGGGCTGCGGTCCGCCGCGATGCTCATGGCCTACGAGATCCCGCTCGTCCTCGTGGTCATCGCCCTCGTCTTCACGACGGGCTCCCTGGACCCGAAGGTCATCGTGACGCAGCAGGAGAGGCCGCTCCTGACCCTCGGCCCCCTCGTGATCCCCGCCTGGAACCTCTTCGGCGTGCAGGCGATCGGCTTCGTCGTCTTCCTCGTGGCGATCATCGCGGAGATGGAACGGATCCCGTTCGACCTGCCCGAGGCCGACGCGGAACTCGTCGAGGGCTGGACCACGGAGCTCAGCGGGATGCGGTTCGGCCTCGTCTTCGGGTTCAAGTGGCTCCGGATGATCGCGGGGGCTGGCCTCCTTTCGATTCTCTACCTGGGCGGCTGGAGCGGGCCCGTGTTCACGACCCTCTACCTCGGGAGCGTCCCGATCCCGATAGTCCCCGAGGAGATCTGGTTCATGCTCCGCGTCTACCTCCTGGGCCTGTTTTTCATCTGGCTCTCCTGGTCGATTCCGCGGGTGCGGATCGACCAGATCCTCAACATCGGATGGAAGCGGCTCATCCCGCTCTCCCTCCTGGCGATCGTGGCGGCCGCTGCGGTCCGCGTCGTGACGGGGTGAGTCGGATGGCGGGGCATTCGGAGGGCGGGGGAAGGGAGGGACATGGCGGGCGTTGACTGGGAGGCCGTGGCCTTCATCGTCCTGAGCGTCCTGGAGGTCGTCTTCTCCATCCTGCTCGTGACGAGCAAGCGCCTCGTCCGCGCGGCCTTCTGGCTCGCGTGCACGCTCATCACGATCGGCGGGATCTACCTCCTGTTCCGCGCGGAGTTCGTCTTCCTGATCCAGATCCTCGTGTACGCGGGTGCGGTGCCTCTGCTTTTCGTCTTCGGGATCATGCTGACCCGGAGGAAGATCATGGAGGAACCGAGCATGGAGGGTCCGCCGTGATCACACCACGGCAGGGCCTTGCGGTCGTCGCGGTGGCGGCCCTCTTCCTCGTCATGGCCGTCTCCTTCGTCGGGATCCCGTGGCCAACCGAGCAGCACGAGATCCCCGTGTACAACGGCACGCCGACGAACGGCACCGCCGCGAACGGCATCGCGGACGTCCTGTTCAACGCCTACCCGATCGCCCTGATCCTGATCGCGATCATCCTCGCCGCCGCGATGATCGGCGGCGTCTACCTCGCGAAGATGGAAGGGGGGAAGCTGGGGCCATGATCCCCCTCGAGTGGGAGCTCGTCCTCTCCGCGCTCCTGTTCTGCATCGGCCTGTACGGCGTCCTCGCGCGGAAGAACGCGGTCCTCGTCTTGATGTCGCTGGAGATCATCATCAACGCGGCCCTCCTGAACTTCGTGGCCTTCGCTTCCTACCGCGGCGACGCGGCCGGGCAGGTGTTCGCCCTCCTCGGCATCGCGATCGCGGGCGCGGAAGCCGCCATCGGCCTCGCGATCTTCCTCTCGATCTACCAGACCCACGGCACCGTCGACCTGGACCGTCTCCGCTTCCTGAGGTGGTAGGCTGTACGAGTATGTCTGGTTCATCCTTCTCGCGCCCCTCATCGCCTTCCTCCTGTGCGGCCTCCTCGGGAAGCGGACGCCCGAAGGTGGCGGCTACATCGCCGTCGGCGGGATCGGCGTCTCCTTCGTCCTCTCCCTGATCCTCTTCGTGCAGGTCCTGCAGGCTGGCGCGCTCGGCGGCGGCTTCGCGGAGGTCACCCTGGACGGCTACCTCTGGCTGCCCGGCTTCTCGGACCCGACCTTCTCCGCGTCGAACATCCACATCTCCTTCCTCGTCGACAACCTGAGCGCGCTCATGCTCGTCCTCGTGTCCTTCCTCTGCCTCCTGATCTTCATCTACTCCCTGGGCTACATGCACGAGGAGGAGGGCAAGCCGCGCTACTACGCGGAGGTCAGCCTCTTCGCGACGGGAATGCTCGGCACCGTGAGCGCGAGCAACTTCCTGCAGCTCCTCATCTTCATCTACTCTCTGGGCTACATGCACGAGGAGGAGGGCAAGCCGCGCTACTACGCGGAGGTCAGCCTCTTCGCGACGGGAATGCTCGGCACCGTGAGCGCGAGCAACTTCCTGCAGCTCCTCATCTTCTGGGAGATCATGGGCCTGTGCTCGTACCTCCTCATCGGGTTTTGGTACCACAAGCCCGAGGCCGCGAAGGCCGCGAAGAAGGCGTTCCTCGTCACCCGCGTGGGCGACGTCCTGTTCCTGATCGGGGTCCTCATCATCTGGAGTCAGTTCGGCACGCTCGATTTCTACGCGATCGCCCCGAAGGTTGGCCTGCTGACCCCGCAGCTCCTCACCCTCGTGCCGCTCCTCCTCTTCGGCGGCGCCGTCGGGAAGTCGGCTCAGTTTCCGTTGCACGCCTGGCTCCCGGACGCCATGGAAGGCCCGACCACGGTGAGCGCGTTGATCCACGCCGCGACGATGGTCAAGGCGGGCGTCTACCTGACCGCCCGCGCCTTCATCTTCCTCGTGCCGCAGCCCTACCTGGGGTTGCCCGTCGAGCCTCCGTGGACGGCGATCCTCGTGATCGCGGGGATCGGCGGCTTCACCGCGATCTTCGCAGCGTCGATGGCTCTCGTGAACTACGACATCAAGCGCGTCCTCGCCTTCTCGACGATCTCCCAGCTCGCGTATATGTTCCTCGGCCTTGGCGCCGGCGCATACCTGCTCAACACGGAAGCGAACACCGAGGGGTACAGCGCCTCCCTGTACCACCTCTTCAACCACGCGTTCTTCAAGGCGCTCCTCTTCCTCTGTGCGGGGAGCGTGATCCATGCCGTCAACTCGAACGACATGCGGGAGATGGGCGGCCTGCGCAAGTCCATGCCGATCACCTCGTGGACGATGCTCCTCGGCTGCCTCGCCCTCGCGGGGATCGTGCCCTTCAGCGGCTTCTTCTCCAAGGGCGAGATCCTCGGCGCGACCTTCGAGGCGGGCGTCGAGGACCCCACCTTCCTGGTCCTGTGGGCTCTCGGGACCGTGACGGCCTTCCTGACCGCTTTCTACGCGTTCCGCCTCTGGTTCATGACGTTCCGCGGGGAGTACCGCGGGCCCGGCCACCCGCACGAGTCCCCGCGGACGATGACCGCGCCCCTCCTGATCCTCGGCGGCTTCACCCTGATCTCCGGGCTCAGCGCGTACATGATGGGCGGGTTCGGGAACCTGATCTTCTTCCACGAGGCGGAGTCCCAGCTGCCCCTGGTCGGGGTATCGTGGACGAGCTACTTGCTCGAAGGGATCTCCCTCGGGGCCGCCGTCCTCGGCGTGCTCCTGGCCTGGGCCGTCTACAGCGCGAAGAGCATCCCCGCGGAGCGCTTCACCGCCGGGCCGTCGGGAGCGTTCGTCCACAAGATGCTCACGAAGCGCTACTGGATCGACGACGTCTACGACGCCTTCGGCGCGAAGGTCGTCTGGGGCTTCGCGAAGGCCACGGACTGGTTCGACCGCCATGTGGTCGACGGGATCGTGAATGCGGTGGGCAAGGGCACCTGGGCCGCCGCGTCGGGGTCCGACGTCTTCGACCGGCGCGTGGTCGACGGCGCGGTGAACCTCGTCAGCCGTGGGACGGTCCGCGCGAGCCTGCGCCTCCGGCAGCGGCAGACGGGTCAGGTGCAGAGCTACGCCTGGGTCGTCGTCTTCGGGATCGCCGTCGTGATCGCCCTCGTGTTCGGCATCGGCTGGTACCTGCGCTACATCCGGGGGCCTTGATATGACGAGCTACGTCCTCACCCTGCTCCTCGTGATCCCGTTCGTCGGGTTCATCGCGACCTGGGCGGGAGGCACGACCCAGGTGCGGGCCAAGTGGATCGCCCTTCTGTTCAGCTGCGGCCAGCTCGCCCTCCTGACGCTCATCCTGGTCTCCTTCTGGAGCCCCCTCGACGGCCTCCTGGGGTCGCGCATCGTGGCGCAGGTCCCCGGAGGCACGTCCGCGCCCTTCTCCTACTACGAGCGGTCGGATTGGGTGCCCCAGCTCGGGATGAACTACATCCTCGGGGTCGACGGCCTCAGCACGCCCCTCATGTGGCTCACGCCGCTCCTGACGACCCTCGCGATTGTGTTCCACTGGGACGAGGAGCAGCGCCCGCGGGAGTTCTTCGCCCTCCTCCTCTTCCTGGAGATGAGCCTCACGGGCGTGTTCATGGCCCTGGACTTCTTCCTGTTCTTCGTCTTCTGGGAGCTCGTCCTCATCCCGATGTTCTTCCTCATCGGGATCTGGGGCGGCCCGAACCGCCGGTACGCGGCCCTGAAGTTCCTTGTGTACACGCACGTGGCCAGCGTGATCATGCTCCTGGGCATCTTCTCCCTCTACTTCATCAGCCATCCCTACAACGCCCTCGTGTACGGCGTCGATTCGAACACGTTCGACATGACCGTGTGGCTCGAGGCGGCCCGCCGCCACGCCGTGAACCCCGCGGTGCAGTACCTCCCGCTCGTGAGCCAGGCCCCGATCTTCCTCGCCTTCCTCTTCGGCTTCGTCGTGAAGCTGCCCTCCTTCCCCTTCCACACGTGGCTCCCCGACGCCCACGTCGAGGCGCCCACGGGCGGCTCCGTCCTCCTGGCTGGCGTCCTCCTGAAGATGGGCGGCTACGGCATCTTCCGGGTGGACCTCGGGATGTTCCCGGACGCGGCGAAGGACCTCTGGTGGGTCATGGCCATCCTCGGGACCGTCTCGATGATCTACGCGGCCTTCGTCTGCCTGGCCCAGACGGACCTGAAACGCCTGATCGCCTACAGCTCCGTCGGACACATGGGCTTCGTGACCCTCGGCGCGTCCACGCTCACCGTGCTCGGCGTCGAGGGCGGCATCTTCCAGCTCTTCAACCACGGTCTGATCACCGCGGTCCTCTTCATGCTCGCCGGGTCCGTGAAGCACAGCACGAAGAGGACCGAGATCCCCAGGCTCCAGGGTCTCGCGAAGGTCATGCCGACCTTCTCCATCGTCCTCATGGTCGGATTCTTCGCGTCCCTCGGCCTGCCCGGCCTCAACTCCTTCTGGTCCGAGTTCCTCGTGTTCCTGGGCACGTACAGTGCGGCCTCCTTCGCCCCGATGCGGGCCATCGTGATCATACCGATGATCTCGATCGTCGTGACCGCCGCCTACTACATCTACACGATGCAGCGCATCCTCTTCGGCGACGTCACGCCGGAGCTGGAGAAGTCCCACGACCTCATGCCCTGGGAGAAACTCTCCTACGCCGTCCTCGTGATTCTCATCTTCGCCGTCGGGCTCCTGCCGTTCATCTTCCTCGGGATGATCGACGTCTTCACGCGGACCGGGCTCCCGTGGCTCTTCGGAGGGGCCTGAGATGGAGCTGGACTTCCCCATCCTCACGTACATCGTGTTCCTGCCCCTCGTGGGCGCGATCCTGTCGTACGCCCTCGGGACCTCGACCCGCGCGGCGAAGTGGACCGCCCTCGTGTCCAGCCTCATCGTCCTCGGCCTCGGGACGATTCTGCTGCTCGGCGTCCTCTGGCCTGCGTCCCAGGGTGGCCTCTTCAGCCTGCCCGTGACGCGGGTGGCGGGTCCCAACCCGGCCAACACGCAAACGTACTACGCGATGGAAAGGCTCGCGTGGGTGCCCCAGGTGAACGTGAACTACATCCTCGGGGCAGACGAGCTCTCCGTCGTCCTCGTGTTCCTGAACACGCTCCTGACGCCCCTCGCCCTCGCGTTCAGCTGGGACGAACACCACCGGGTCCCCGAGTTCTTCGCGATGTTCCTCCTCATGGAGACGACGGTGAACGGGGTCTTCCTGAGCCTCGACCTGTTCCAGTTCATGATCTTCTGGGAGGTCGGTCTCATCCCGATGTACTTCATCATCGCGGTCTGGGGCGGGCCGCGGAAGAAGTACGCGTCGATCAAGTTCTTCATGTACACGTTCCTGGCGAGCCTGCCCCTGCTCGTGGCGATCTTCGCCTTCTACTTCTACAGCGGCACGTTCGACATGACCCAGATCATCGCCCAGAACCCCGTGCCCATCGGGCTCATCCAGGACCTCATGTTCGTCGCGATGCTCGTGGCCTTCGGCACGAAGCTGCCCACCTGGCCCGTGCACACCTGGCTGCCGGACGCCCACGTGGAGGCGCCTACGGGCGGGTCCGTGATCCTGGCGGGGATCCTGTTGAAGCTTGGCGGATACGGCCTGATCCGGTTCAACGTGCAGATGGTTCCCCAAGGGGCCATCGACATGTACTGGCTCCTCCTGATCCTGGGGACGATCTCCATCCTGTACGGCGCGGTCGTGTGCCTCGCGCAGGACGACCTTAAGCGCATGGTCGCGTACTCGAGCGTGAGCCACATGGGCTTCGTGACCCTGGGCATCGCCGCGGGCGTGTACGGCTTCGCCCACGGGATCCCACAGGGCGCCGCGTTCGGCTTCAGCGCCGCGATCTTCCAGCTCTTCGCCCACGGCCTCGTGTCCGCGGCCCTCTTCATGGTCGCCGGATCGATCGGCCACAAGCTCGGGACGCGGAACATCTCCGAGCTCGGGGGGATCGCGAAGCGCGTGCCCCGGATGGCCACGTTCATGATGATATCCTTCATGGCCTCCCTGGGCCTGCCCGGCCTCGTCGGCTTCGCAGCAGAGTACGGCGTCTTCGTGGGCGTCTACGCGGCGTTCGGCCTCTTCGTATTCATCCCGATCCTGACCGTCGTCTTCACCGCCGCGTACTACATCTTCGCGATGCAGCGGTCCCTCTTCGGCCCGCTGAACCCGAGGTGGGAGAACGTGCAGGACCTGGAGGACTTCGAGGTCGCGCCGCTCTCCGTTCTGACAGTGACGTTCGCCTTGTTCGGGATCCTGCCGATGCTCATCTATTCGCTCTTGACCCCGTGGGCCACGCGGATCCTGCAGGGGATGCTCTAGGGAGGAGGTCGGGATGTCCAACTACTTCGTCTTCCTCCCCGAGACGATCCTGGTCATCACGGGCCTGGCGTCCGTGGTCCTCGGGTTCGCCTGGGGCAAGCGGCCCGCCCTCCTCTGGGGCCTCACGATGGCGGGGACGCTCGTCGCGATCTTCCTGACCTTGGACATGATGGGCCTCGGGGTCTCGAGCGCCCTGAACCTGGGCCTCTGGCCTTCGCCCGTGGGGAACGAGGGGGATTTCGCCGCGGAGCTCAAGCTGAAGGTCGATCTGTTCGCGCTCTTCTTCCAGTTCGTCTTCCTCTTCATCGCCTTCCTCTCCATTCTCGCCTCCCGCGGCTTCATCCGCGCGGAGGAGCCGCACCAGGGGGAGTACTACGGCCTGCTGCTCCTGGCCGTCGTCGGCATGATGTTCACCGCTGCGGCGACGGACCTGTTCATCCTCTTCCTGGCCTTCGAGACGTCGAGCCTGAGCACGTTCGCCCTGGTGGCCTTCCGGAAGAAGGACAAGGAGTCCACGGAGGCCGCGGTCAAGTTCTTCATCATCGGCGCGGTGAGCTCGGCGATCATCCTCTTCGGCGTCTCCCTCGTCTACGGCGTCGCAGGCACGACGGACCTGTACGCGCTCAAGGCGGACCTGGGGAGCGCGCTGCCGAACATGGAGCCGCCCCTGATCGTGGCCCTCGTGCTCCTCATCGCGGGCTTCGGCTTCAAGGCCGCCGTGGTCCCGTTCCACATGTGGGCCCCCGACGTGTACCAGGGCGCCCCGACGACGATCAGCACGTTCCTCGCCGCCGGCTCGAAGAAGGTGGGCGTCGTCGCGCTCCTCCGGGTGTTCCTCATCGGCCTGTTGCCCATCCAGGGGGACTGGATCGCCGCGATGGCGATTCTCGCGATCGCCACGCAGACCGTCGGCAACGTGCTCGCGATCCCGCAGCGCAGCGTAAAACGCATGCTTGCGTACTCGAGCATCGCGCAGGTGGGTTACATCATGATCGCCCTGCCCGTCGGCGCGCTGGCATCCCAGGCGACGGGTCCGGCGGACGTGGTTCTGGGCGTCGCGAGCTACGCGATGCTCGGCGCCCTGCTCCACGTGCTCACCCACGCGGCGATGAAGGGCGGGGCCTTTCTCGTCGTGGCCGGGACGCAGACCCAGGGCATCGCGGACGACATGGACGCGTACCGCGGCCTCTCGAGGCGCATGCCGTTCCTCGCGTTCTCCATGACGATGATCCTCCTGAGCCTCGCGGGCATCCCGCCCTTCGCGGGCTTCTTCTCGAAGTTCATCCTCTTCTCGGCCGCGATCAACGCGATGCCCTACAGCCCGTGGTTCCTCGCCCTCGCGGTGTCAGGCGTCCTGAACAGCGCCCTGAGCGTGTACTACTACGCGCGCGTGATCTGGTACATGTACATCCTGGAACCGGAGGGCGAGACCGTCAAGGCGACCGCGCCGCGGTCGATCAACGCGGGCGTCCTCATCACCCTCGTCGTCGTCATCGGGTTCGTGTTCTTCGCGACCTATATCCTGAACTTCCTCCAGCTCGCCGCGGCCGGGTTCTTCGGCGTCTGACGCCGATTGGATTCGTCCACCTCTCCCTCCGAAGACTATTACCGCCCTCCTGCGCATGAGGAGCCACGATGGCTGCGCCCTCCGAGGCCTCCCGGCGGGTCGTCCTGCACGCAGATATGGACGCCTTCTATGCATCCGTGGAGGTCCGGGAGCGGCCGGAACTCGAAGGCAAGCCCGTCGTCGTCGGCCCGGACCCGCGGGAGGGCCACGCCCGCGGGGTCGTCCTCACGGCGAGCTACGAGGCCCGCCGCTTCGGCGTGCGGTCCGCGATGCCCTGCGTGCAGGCCCTCCGCCTCTGCCCGGAGGCCGTGTTCGTTTCACCCCACTTCGACCTCTACCTGGCGGCGTCCCGCGGCATCATGGCCACGTTGCGCCCCTTCGCCGACCGGCTGGAGCCCTCGGGGATCGAGGAGGGGTACCTGGAGGTGACCCGGCGCACGGCCGGCAGCTTCGGCCGGGCGAAGGAGCTCGCCCAGGAGATCAAGAGCGCGATCCGGCGGGAGCATCGGCTCACCTGCTCCGTCGGTGTGGCTCCGAGCAAGGCCGTCGCCAAGATCGCCTCGGACTTCCAGAAGCCGGACGGACTCACCGTGGTGCCGCCGGAACACGTGGTGGAGTTCCTCGCACCCATCTCCGTGCGGAAGATCCTCGGCGTGGGCCCGAAGACCGCCGTCCGCCTGAAGGAGCTCGGCCTGGAGACGATCCGCGACCTGCAGGCGTACCCTCCGGAGGACCTCGTGGAGACCCTGGGAGGGTTCGGGGAGTACCTCGTTGACGTGGCCTTCGGACGCGATGCCGACGAGGTCGTCGAGCCGACGGGACCGCCCGAATCGATTAGCACGGAGACCACGTTCGAGACGGACCTGGACGCCTTCGACGAGCTCTGGCCGGAACTGGACTCCCTCTGCCGATCGATCCATGTTCAGCTGCTGGCGGAGAAGTTCGCGTACCGCACGGTGACGCTCAAGGTCCGCTACTCCGACTTCGAGACTCACACCCGCTCGAAGAGCCTGAAGATCCACACGGCGGACCTGGAGCCCATCCTGATCCTCAGCCAGATGATGCTCAAGGAGGTCCTCGCCTCTGGGCGGAAGATCCGTCTCATCGGCGTGCGCCTCACCAACCTGGCCGAGCGGGTCGCGCCCCAGTCCAGCCTCGCCCGCTGGGCGTCCGTGGGGACGGTCTAGACGACCTTCGCGTCGAGCGCCTTCTCCACGTTCGTCATCTTGTTCGCCACCGTGAAGAAAGGCGATCCCGCGAACAGCAGCCCGACGGCCGCGTTGTCGTAGGCCTCGATTACCGCGCCAGAATCGCCACCGGAGCTGAAGGATCCCCGCTCCCCGCGGATGACGATCTGGTCCTGGAAGATGTACGAGCCCGTGGCATAGCCCACGCGGATCGTCGCGTTCACGTCCGTCACGGCGCCGTTCGTGACCCGCGTCGTCCTCCCGCTCTTCTGCACTTTCTCGTCGAGGGCGGCGTCCCGGCTCCCGCGGAGGCGACCGATGTTCAGGATGTCCGGGGAGACGTCTTGCGCGACGAAGGGCAGGGCGATCGCGCAGTCCACGACGTTCGCGCCCTCCGGGTCCAGGGCCACATAGGTGTCGAGCCGCGCGAGGACGTCCTTCTCCGTCTTCCCGCCGTCGAAGCGGCCGGGCTGAAGGATTGGGTCGCCTTCCACGCCGCGGTTCTCGTTCGCGAGCACATGATTGTTGCTTAGGATGTACTCGGCCCCTTCGCTGCGCACGAGGCAGCCCAGCGTGCCCGCGCTGATCGCGTAGTGGCCGATCGACAGGCCGCCCATCGCGGGCCGCACCTTCCGCTGGTAGACCGGCGGCATGGGCCGCCAGATCGAGAATTCGCCCGCCTCCTCGATGTCCGTGGAGACGCCTTCGATCTCGTCCGGGATGACCTCGCCGTCCTTGACGAGGAGGGGATGAAGCTTCTGCTTCACGTAGACCTTGACCGCCATCTCCTCCGTGGGCTGTCCGCGCACGGTCTTGTGGCCGATGCCGACGCCCACGACGTTCGGATTCGTTCCGGCCGTCAAACCCTCTTTCTCGAGCCCGAGGTACTGGCACTCGCAGACGAGCTTCGCGTCCTCCGCGTTCATGGCATCCCTCTCACAGCGCCTTGAAAGGTCCCGAGACGACAATCTCGACCTCGACGTCCTCCAGGTTCTGGGGCAGGGCCGCGAGGGTCCTCGGACTGTCGTCCTTCACGTAGACCCGGATGCAGTCCTTCCCGTCCTTGCGGCCGATGCCCACCCCGACGACGCCGGGCGTCTTCATCAGGCGGACCTCGTGACGGCGCTTGACCTCTTCCACCGAGGCCATCGGGAGGCCAATGGAGTGCCGGACGATAAACCCGACGAGGGAATGCCCCGCGACAACCTTGGATGGAAAGTTAGCGCGCACGGGCCTTGCCGCTCACCGCCCAGGAGAGCCGGGGAGTGCGATCTTCCCCCGCGAGACTGGCCTCGGGCTGCATGAGTGACGCCATGCCGATTACTCTTTGACCAAATGGCATCGGTCCTCTCCGGTCACGCTGGCAGGTAAGCGGTCTGTCGGATTAGAGGTTTCTCCGAATGCCGTCTTGGAATGGCCGCAGCTTGCTCGATTCCTGTTCCCGCGCGCGCATGCGCGCTAGAAGCGAAAAGGGGGGCCTGGAGGCCCCCCAACGCTTCTCACGCCTTCCTCAGGCTCGGCCGTGTCTCTGTCCGCCGGACCCCGTGGACCTTCTGGATATCTCGGATCACGGTCTCCTGAAGGGCGTTCGAATCCTTCGCGCCAATCCGCGCGATGACGTTGTACTCGCCCGTCGTGCCGATGATCCGCTGGACCGAGGACACCTTCTGGAGCTCCTGCATCGCTCGGTCAACATCGACTGCGCGGATCAGAGTCCACCCGTTCACGGCTTCGTCCCTCGGTTCCTCACTGCGCCAGCTCTCGAAGCCCGGGTGGGCCGCGGAGCCCTCGCAGAAGTCCTTCGCCTCAATCTCGGACTGGAACTTCCGCAGCTCCTCCGTACTCCGGAACGCTCCCGTCACGGCGACATCGTACGTGCCCAGCACGGCCTCCGCGCTCTTCACGTGGGGAAGGCGCTGCAGCTCGCTCACGGCTCTGTCTACGTGGCCCGGCGTCACACGTAGGAAGAGAACGCTTTCTCCGCTGAGTTCGGTTGTCATGATATATACCCTAATCCCCAAGCATATTCAAGCACTTATATTGTGGTAAACCTAAAACCAACACCGCTTTCATGGTTCGAACGGAACAAGACCGAGCGTGGGGCATCCGTCCGTTGAAGCGGGCTGCCGCTTTGTCTGGAATCTAGGAGCCCTTTGAGCGGCCGAAGGTCCTTGCGGATCCGTGAGGCCAACGGTACTGGATCTCCCGATGTGCAACGCTCGTGAGGGTCGGCTGAACCCCGACCGAGACGGACACGACGCCAATTCAACGGGGACGGTCGGAAGTTCGCTTGTTTACGCGGGGATTGAAGTAGTGGGAAATCGAATTCCCTGGCATATTCCGGATGGTAATCGATATCTTTCGAGCCTTACGGGGTGAATGATTCTCAGTAGAACCATGCGGTCTCACCGGTCTTCGGATGGTTACCGGTAATCTATCCCATGGATATGGGTGGAAGGCATAGCCTTTCTGAGGTCATGGCCCGGAAACCGGTCCGAGGAGAGATTTCCGTCATCACATGCGACATGCAGGGCACGGTCCGCGAATACGCCGCCGACGCCGCGGCGCTGTTCGGCTGGACCGAGGACGAGGTCGTCGGCAAGATGTCCGTTGCCGCGTTCCACGTGCCGAAGAACATCCCCACCCTCGTCCCGCGCTTGCTTCGGGAGGCCGTGGAGCAAGGGAAGTTCGAGGAGGAAGTCGTCCTCATGCGTAAGGACGGTTCCTCCTTTCGCGCGGTCCTCACGGTGCGCCCGATGGTCCGGGATGGCAAGCAGGTCGGCTACATGGGCATGACCCGCCCCCTCGAGGGGCCCGGCGGTCCTCCCATGGCCAGGCTTTGGTTCCAGTCCCTGCGGGCCCCCTTCCTCGTCGCTTCCCTGATTCCCGTCCTCGTGGGCGGCTTGGCAGCGTGGCAGATGCGTTCCGCCTTCAACGTCTCCTTGTTCCTCCTCGCCCTCATCGGCGCGACGTGCATCCACCTCAGCGCGAACATGGGCAACGACGCCTGGGACTACCGCAGCGGAAACGATCTCCAGGTCCGGCACCTCAATCCCTTCGCGGGCGGCGGGCGCGTGCTGATTCGGGGCGTGCTGAACCTGAAGGTTCACCTCGCCATCGCGATGCTCTTCCTCGTCGTCGGCTCGGCGATCGGCGTGTACCTGGTGACCCAAGTTGGCCTCCCGCTCCTGTGGCTCGGCCTCTTCGGCGTCCTCGTCGCCTACTCGTACGTCGGGCCGCCCCTCCGTCTCGCCCACCATGGCGTAGGAGAGATCGCGGTTGGGCTCGAGTTCGGACCCGTCGCGCTTCTGGGGACGTACTACGTCCTGACGCGGACCTTCGACCCGGCGGCGGTCGTCCTCTCCGCGTGCATGGGCCTCCTGGTCACCGGCATCCTGTGGATCAACGAGGTCCCCGACATCTCCGCGGACTCCGCCGTCGGCAAGCGCACCCTCGTCGTGCGACTCGGCGTGGAGCGCGCGACGACGGTCTTCTCGGGGATTGTTGCGGCCGCCTACGTCATGCTTGCGGTGGGCGTTGCGCTCTTCCGGTTGACGCCTTGGGTCCTGCTCGCCTTCTTGGCGTTGCCCTTGGCCCTCCAACCGGTCCGCGGACTCAGGAAATCCGGGGGGGACCCACACACCCTCATCCCCTCGAACGCAGGGATGATCTTGACGACCCTCGCGACGGGAGTCCTGATTGCGATCGGCCTCGCCGTGGAGGCTCTCATCTTCCCCTGATCGGGAATCGCGTGCGCCACGCCCGCTCAAGGAAGCAAATGCCGGAGGACATGGCGCCAGTGCACGCGAGAGCGAATCTCGATTGATATCGGACGATCATCCACTCAAGAGACCTCTAATCGAACGGGCGCTGAGTCCGCTCCCGGTTCCAGGAGAGGGAATGGCTCTTGCGATGGTGTTCGGCAGGCCTGAAAGTCTCGAGCGTGGACGGCACTTGGGACCCTTTACGGCGGGGGCGGGCGGATATACCCCTCGGCCATGAGGGTCTGGGTCTCGTCGTGGGACCGCTTGATCAGCGCGAGGGCGTTCTCGTAGAGGTCCTGGCGGGTCCGCTTGACACGCGCGATGCCCTGCTCCTGGGCCTTCATGGCTACGGCGACGGCCTCCCGGGCGAACACATCAATCTCGTCCATCGTGGGCACGATGTGTTCCGCGTCGAGTCCCTTCTCCTCCTGGACCTTCGCGAGCTCCGTCGCCGCGGCGATGCACATCTCGTCCGTGATCGTCCTCGCGCGCACGTCGAGCGTGCCTCGGAAGATGCCGGGGAACCCGAGGGAGTTGTTCACCTGGTTCGGGAAGTCCGAGCGGCCTGTGGCGATGACCGCCGCACCCGCCTCCGCGGCCTCCCACGGCCAGATCTCCGGAACGGGGTTCGCGATGACGAACAGGATCGCGTCGTCGGCCATGTCCGCGACCCACTCCTTCTTGATGATCCCCGGGCCGGGTTTGGAAGCTGCGATGACCACATCGGCGCCTTTCATGCCCTCCGGGATGCCGCCGTGGCGGTCCTCGATGTTCGTCGTCTGGGCGAGCTCCCACTTCTCCACGTAGTCCTTCGAGACCGCCTCGATGTCCGAACGGTGCCTGCAGACGACGCCCTTGGAGTCGACGAGGATCAGGTTCTTCGGCTGCGCGCCCGCGTCGATGAGGACCTTCGCGGTGCGGATGTTCGAGGCGCCCGCGCCGACGAGGGTGATCCGGGCTTCGCTCATCTTCTTGCCGACGACCTTGAGGGCGTTGATCGTCCCCGCCACGTTGATCGTCGCGGTCCCCTGCTGGTCGTCATGCCACACGGCGATCTCGCACTCCTTCCGCAGCCGCTGCAGGATGTAGAAGCACTTCGGCTGGGAGATGTCCTCCAGGTTGATCCCGCCGAAGGAGGGCGTGATGAGCTTGACCGTCTCGATGATTTTCTCCGGGTCCTTCGTGGCGAGCGGGATCGGGAACGCGTCCACGCCGCCAAGGTACTTGAACAGAAGGCCCTTGCCCTCCATGACCGGGAGGCCCGCCTCCGGCCCGATGTCGCCCAGGCCGAGGACTCGCGTCCCGTCCGTCACGACGGCGACGTTGTTCCATTTGTTCGTCAGGCTCCAGACCTTGCTCGGGTCGGCCTTGATCTCGAGGCACGGCTGGGCCACGCCCGGCGTGTACCAGATCGCGAAGTCCTGGAACGTCCGCACGGGCACGCGGGGCACAATCTCGATCTTGCCCTGGTAGAAGGGGTGGTACTTCGCGGACAGCTCTTTCGGCAGGTTCGCCTTCTTCAAGTTCTCCTCGACTTCCTGCGGCGTTGGCGCCTTCACGGCCTTGCCCGATGAGCGCTTCTTCGTGGCCAACATGACACCACCCAGTGAGGGATGATGCGCGAGAGTTTCGGACGGCCTTTAAACCTTTGCCTGTTACCCGCACGGTCTCCCGTTACGGTAGCTTGAGACATGGAGGGATTCGCCCTCCCACGGTTCCGTCAACTGCCGATTCACGACCGGCGAACGTTTATCGCGAGCCACCGCGTGAGTCCCTCGATGTTGACGGCCGTCCTCGACCGAACGGGGAGGAATGGCTCGGCGAAGCTCCGGTCCACGTTCGATGAGGTCGAGGGGCGACTCGCGGCCCACGGCTTCCGCGTCCGCTGGCCTGTCTCCGCCGAGATCGTGGACATCCCGATCATGGGCGCGACGAAGTCCGTGAAGGAACACCACACGCTCTTCGTGTCAGCGGGCGCCCTCCGCTCGGTCGCTCTCGACGGCCTCGTGGCCCACGAGATGGGCCACATGCTCCTGACGGAGTCCGGCCACGCCTCCCACAGCCCCGCGGTGTTCGGGCAGATCGGAAAAGCGGTGCGGATCCCTCCCGCCGCGAGATCCGTGTTCGGGGAGGCCTTCAACCACATGCAGGACATCTACGCGGACGACCTCTCGTTCCTGGCGGGACTCGACGGCCGGGCGTACGGCTTCTTCTCCTCCTGGGTCAAGGGCCACCGAGACTCGGCGCGTCGCGACCGGTGGTGGAACGTCGGGGTGAGCGTGAGCAACGGCTTCGCCCTCGGCAATCTCGTGCGCCACCGGATCATCGATTCTGAGGACAAGCTGTGGGAGGAAGCCCGCTCGTTCGACCGCCGTGTCCGCCTCCGGTCCGTAGACGAATTCGCGAGGTTCTTCGCGGCGCTCCCTTCCGATCCGAAGCCACGGACATTCGTTTCGGGCGTCCAAGCGCTCGCCGACTCCATGTCGAGGGCCCACGATTCCCGCATGTTTTAATACGGCCGCGAAGCTGACTCCGCATCTCCTGAGGTGACCGGTTGCCGGAAGAGCTTGACACGACGCAGGTCCCGCCCCACATCATGGCGGCGATGCGCGAGCGCATGAAGATGGCGCAGCGCATGGGGCAGATCAAGCACAAGATCGTCGTCATGTCAGGGAAGGGCGGGGTCGGCAAATGCGTCCGTCGCGGCACCGCTGTTGTCACGGGGTATGGAGATTGGCAACCCATCGAAACCCTCGGCACCCCCGTAGTCTCGCTTGACGAAGAGGGACAGACGGTCATCAAGCAGAAGAAGGGAATCATGAACCGGCGGGCGACCATCAAGACCCTTCGGCTTCGAAGTGGCAGAAAATTGGGCCTCACAGGCGACCATCTCCTGTACACGTACGCCAAGTGGGAACCCGTCCGGAATTTGAGGCGGGGCGATCGGATCGCCACCATCCGATGGCTGCCTGAACCGCCTGGACCGGACGAACTCACGAAGGATGAGGCCATTCTCTTGGGTCTCTTGCTGGGCGATGGCAGGCTGACGGGTGGTGTGGTCGGATTCACCAACGCCGACGTAGGAATCTTCAAGGTGCTGAAGGGCGCGGTCGCTCGTCTGGATCCTATTCTCGAGGTTCGTCCATGGGGAAAGAACCGATATGGATACAGAATCACCGGCGGAAGGCGGGGTGGCAAGCCCAATACCGTCATGACCTTGGTCAGGCGTCTCAAGCTCGACCTCACTTCGCCTGAGAAGTTCCTTCCATCTCACGTCTTCCGCAGCTCGAACAAGATTCTTGCCCTCGTTCTGCGTGGACTCTTCAGCACATACGGATCCGTGTACGCCGACAAGATTGAGTACTCCTCTTCCTCCCCTCGTCTTGCCCATGACATCCAGCGGGCTCTGCTGCGGTTTGGAATCCATTCAATCTTGCGGGGGAGAGCTGCCCATTACACGCTGAACGGGGTTAGACACCGTGCGCGGAGGTCCTACCGGCTGTTCATTCTCGGCAGGGACATCCTGACATTTGCCAAGGTCGTCGGTTTCTGGGGCCGAAAGACGAAGTCGCTTCGTGCAGCTGCCAAGCAAGTCGCGACTCGCCCTCGTAATCCGAACCTCGACACACTCCCTCGAGCTGTTTGGGATGAAGTAGAGGCAGAATGCGCACGAAGAGGGCTTTCTTGGGCGCGGCTCTCCAAACAATACGGATACGCAAGGGTTCCCAGTACATACGGTGGCCACACGTACCTGAAACAAGGGTGCCTTGACAGGAGAGTCTGTCCGTCTCGGGACACCCTGTTGAAGATTGCCTCCATCCTCGAATCGAGGAGGCTGAGGGCCATTGCCCGGTCGAACATATACTGGGACGTGGTGGTCGGAATCGAAGCGGGTGGCAAGGCCGAAGTCTTCGACGTCGAAGTCGAAGGAAGCCATAACTTCATCGCCGAGGGGATTCTCGTTCACAATTCCACGGTGGCCTCGAACCTGGCCTGCGTCCTCGCGGAGGAGGGCACGGTGGGCCTCGTCGACGCCGACGTCACTGGGCCGGACATCGCGAAGATCATGGGCGTCGAGGACGCGCAGGTCAAGGCGACGGAAACAGGCATGGAGCCCACCGTGGGGCCGAACGGCGTCAAGGTCATCTCGATGGCCCAGCTCATTGAGCGCGACACCGCGGTCGTCTGGCGCGGCCCGCTGAAGATCAAGGCGCTCAAGCAGATGCTGTCCGATGTGGAGTGGGGCGAGCTCGAGTACCTCGTGATCGATCTGCCGCCAGGGACGAGCGACGAGCCGCTGAGCATCGCCCAGGAGATCCCGGACGCGGACGGTGCGGTCGTCGTCACGACCCCCCAGGAGGTCTCCCTCCTCGATGTGCGGAAGTCGATCAACTTCGCGAAGGCCGTCAACCTGCCCATACTCGGGGTCGTCGAGAACATGAGCGGGCTTGTGTGCCCCCATTGCGGCAAGGAGATCGACGTGTTCAAGGTGGGCGGCGGGGAGGCGGCGGCGAAGGAGCTCGGCCTCCCGTTCCTGGGCCGCGTGCCGCTCGACCCGCGCATCGTCGTCGGCGGCGATGCGGGTAAGCCCTTCGTGATCGAGAACCCCGAGTCCGAGGCGACGAAGGCCTTCCGCGCGATCGTTTCAAACCTGCGGAAGCAACTCAAGACCCCGCAGGCGCGGCCGTCCGGCCCGCTCGTGAAGTGATCAGGTCCAGCGGTTGATCGTGGCCTCAATCTGGGCCCGCGGCAGAGCGCCGACGACACCGTCCACGAGCTTCCCGTCTTTGAAGAGGAGCATCGTGGGGATCGACATCACCTGGAACCGCTCCGCGGTCCGCGGGTTCTCATCCACGTTGAGCTTCGCGAGGCGCAGGGACCCAGCCCGTTCCCTCGCGATCTGCTCGAGGACGGGGGAAACCCTCAGGCACGGGCCGCACCAGGCGGCCCAGAAGTCCACGAGGACGAGACCGGGCTTGGTGATCTCCTGATGGAACGTCGCATCGGTGACGACGATGGGCGCGCCGCTCGGAGGGGCGCCCGCGGAAGGCAGCTTGGGCGCAGCCGCAGCCCGCATGAGTTCCTGGAGCTTGCGGGCCCGGATCGCCTCCAACGCGGGATCCGCCATGGGACAATCACTCGACCGGCGGAATAAAAGACTTTGGCACGGATCGCTCAGGCCCGCACCGCCGCGGCCACGCTGTACTCCTCCGCGAGGGGCCCGAGGAGCGCGGCCTCCCGCCGGACGAGGGCGAACTCGCGGTCCTGGAACGTGCTCGGGTCCATCGGGATGAGGAGGAGCGCGTCATGCAGGGCCACGACTTCGTTCAGGTCGTGGAGCAGGGCCAGGACGGAGCTGAAGTCGTTGTGGGCCACGAGGTACTCGAACCCATCCAGGAGGACGACCGCGTTCTCCCCCAGGGAGATGAAGTGCTCAACCGCGAGGGCGACCTTCTCGGGCGGAGAAGGCCGGACGGAATTCTTCTCTGTGGCCACCCGGCTCAGCCAGAGGATCGGCGTCCGCTCGAGGCCGAAGTCCTGCATGACCGCCTTCGGCGAGCGGCGGGTGATGCAGAGGCCCTGGGCCCCGTGGGTCACGAGGTCCTTGAAGATCTCGAAACCCTGCTGTCCATCCCGCTCGAGGATCGCGTAGGTGCGGGCCCTCTCCAGGTGGTACGTGGGCTTCGTCATCGCCTGGGCCTCCGCCGCGGGCACGACGAGCTCTTGGAGGAACGACTTCTCGCGGATCGCGTAGGCGATGAGCCCGATGAGGCCCATCTCGACCACGAAGCCGGGCGCTCGGAGGTCGACGCCGAAGTTCGGCAGGACAATCTCGAACAGAAGCTCGCCGATCGCGAAGCCGCTGATACCCATGATCACGAGGTACGTGTCCCGCCGCACGTCCGGGCCGGGGCTCGTCTTCCTCATGTGGCTGATGAAACGGAACGGTGCGTACAGCGTGAGCGTGCCGACGGCGACCCCGTTGATGAAGAGGAAGTAGGACTCGAACTGGATCACGGTCGGGTAGGTCGATACCACGATCACGGGGGAGACGTAGATCGCGACCACGGCGAGGGCCATGATGAACAGGTAGAACACGAAGGAGTTCGGGAACTCGTCCGTCATGTACTTCAGGAAGTCCCGGCGCGTCGTGATCGAAGGCGTCGTCGCGACGACGATGAACGCGCCAATCGTCATGCTGAAGGCGTAGTCGAACGTCGCCTGCACCCGCTTCGACAGGATGATCCCGTCCTTCAGAGCCTGTACGTCCGGCTGCCCGGGCTGGGTGATGTAGATCGTGATGAGCACGTTGGAGACCATCGCGCACATGAGGAGCAGGGTCGCGAACAGGAGGACGTGCTTCTGGAACACCTTGTGCGTCTTCTGGCGAACGATCGCGATGATGACCAGGAGGGAGATGAAGAACGCGCTGAACGCGCTCAGGTACGCAACGACACTCAGATCGGTGGCCAGACGATAGCCTCCGCGCCCGCTTCGATGGTCCGGCTTGCGTCTCCCGGACTATTTAAGCGGTCCCCGCTTGTTATCAGGTCCGATTTCGACCCCACCATCCGCCTGCTCTCATGATTGAGAATCGGAATGGATAACCTGCAGGGCGGCCTTGATACGAACTGACGCCAACCCGCACCATTGTTGGTGCCTTGACGGTCCAGGCCGTACAGTCTCTCGGGATCAACCGGGAGGATGTGGAGCTCCTGTCCCATACCGTGTTGCGCCTGGGCGGGTACGCGGAGGGCCTCTTCGACTTCCATTCCTTCGGGTTCGACAAGGGGATCCTCCGGCAGCACATCTCGAACGTATACGAGATGCTGTTGCGGATGAAGGACCGCTCCGTCTCCTACGGGCTCCCGCTCCGCCCGCCGAACATCCCGCCGAGCGCGTTCTGGGAGGACCAGGGCGAGACCTGGAACTATCTGCAGACCCTGCGTTTCGCGGCGGGCTCCGTGATGATGACGGAGAAGTACCGCCGCTACATGACCCTGGATAACGTCTACAACGCCCTCACGGCGAAGATCCTGCACAAGTGCATGATTGGGATCATGGACGACCTGATCGACAAGGGCGCGTACACGTACATGGAGGCGAAGGACCTCCACCACATGGTCCTCACCTCGATGATCGATCCGGACTTCGACGAGACCGTGTTCGTGAAGCGCCTGATTGGGATGCTCAAACAGGAGCACGTGCCCCTGTTCGACCTGATGAACAGCATCACGAAGGGGTTCAACATCCTCTGGAACCGCTCCCCGCACGGGGCGGACTACTTCTACCAGATGGAGGTCCTCGACGAGCGCGTGGCCCTCGGTCAGGCGCTCACGATGTTCCAGAAGGAGCCCAACTTCAGCATCCTGAAGATGCGGAAGGTGGCGAACGCCTTCTACGAGCCCGACGGGAGCGAGATGACCTGGTGGGAGAGGCTCGGCGCTCACGTGTCCGCGACCGTTCGGTACAACTTCATCGACATGGCCTTCGCGGACCACCTCTACGACTTGAAGAAACTCGACAACTTCCTCAAGGGCTGGTACTACTACGACACCGCGATCATCCTCATGGACCACGTCACGAGCGTCCACCAGGACCTGCGGAACGGGATCGCGAACCTCTCCTTGATCGCGATGCGCACGAGGGAGCTCGAGAACATCACGAACCTCCGGAACTACAATCCCGGGCTGACGATCGAGGACTACGACACCCACCTGCGGCGCATCGCGGACCTCACGTCGAGAGCCCTCGAGCTCGCGGACAAGGACTTCCACGACGACACCCTATACTACCCGTTCATCACGATCATGATGCCCGTCGTGATGATGGCGGACTGGATCGGGAAGCGGGACGACATGATCCACACCTTCCTCGAGGCGATCGCGCCCTCGATCCGCCAGGTCGCCTCGAACGGTGTCGAGGCCGCGGTCGTCGGCAGCCTTGCCGAGAAGGCGTAAGCGCGGCACGGTCCCCCGCGAGTGGGACTGAATTCCCCTCCATGAGAGGGCCGTCGGCTCCACGACTCGCTATGTACCACGGCGGTAGTAAACCGTTAAATAAGTCCCGACCCTAGCACGTTCCAGGCAGCTCGTGGGTGGGCCGCAGCGATGACCGGTTCGTGGGACTTTGGCGTCGCGGAGGAGTTGGCCCGGGTCGAGGACAAGATCCGGGACAGCGTGATCTCCGAGGAACCCCTGCTCACGGACATCGCGACCTACGTGATCGCGGCGGGCGGCAAACGCATCCGGCCCACGGTGACCCTGCTTGCGTTCCAGGCCCTCGGGGGCAAGGACGTCCAGCAGGCGGTTGACCTGGCGACGGCGCTGGAGCTGATTCACAGCGCCACCCTGATTCACGACGACATCAACGACGGAGGGGAGATGCGCCGGGGCCGCGTGGCGGCCTACAAGAAGTTCGGGCTCCAGAACGCCCTCGTCACGGGCGACTTCCTCTTCGTCAAGGCCTTCGGGATCGGCGGGAAGTTCGACGCGGACATCGTCGAGCTCACCGCCAACGCATGCGCCGCCCTCGCGGAGGGGGAGATCGCCCAGAAGCGCCACGCCTTCGACCTCGACGTCACCCGGGACGAGTACTTGGACATCATCCGCCGGAAGACCGCTCTGCCGATCATGGCCGGAGCGAAGATCGCGGGATTGCTCGCGAGCGCGCGGCTCGAGGACGTCGAGGCGGTCGGCGACTACGGCCTGAACCTGGGACTCGCGTTCCAAATCATCGACGATATCCTCGACGTGATCGGGGACGAGACGCGGCTCGGCAAGCCTGCCGGGACGGACATCAAGGAGGGCAACGTCACCCTCGTGGCGATCCACGCCCTCAACAACGGGAGCACGATCGACAAGCCCCAGCTCGCGCGCCTGATCGCGAAGCGCCGCAAGCAGGAGGACGACGTCCGGAGGGCCCTCGGGATGCTGCGCGTCTCCGGCGCGGTCGAGAAGGCCCGCGCGGACGCCCGCCACTTCGGGCAGCTCGCAAAGGACGCGGTCGGGCCGCTCCCCGACAGCAAGTCGAAGCGGAACATGATCCGCCTCGTGGACTTCGTGCTGAGCCGCGAAGCCTGACGGGGGTGCGAGGACGCCCTACGACGTGGTCGTGGTCGGCGCCGGCCCCGCCGGCAGCACCGCCGCGCGATATGCCGCCCGCCGCGGGCTGAAGGTCCTCCTTTTGGACAAGCGAAAGGAGATCGGCGTGCCCGTCCAGTGCGGCGAGTACGTCGCCGAGGACGACGAGGTGCGGGCCATCTTTCCCACGGTGACGGACCTTGGCGAGCTCATGGAGGTCCCGCACTGGGTCAAGCAGATCGACACGCCGCTCATCCGGATCTGGTCCCCGCGGGGGCGTGCCTACGACATCCCCTTCCACGGGTACACCGTGCGGCGGGACAAGATGGACCAGGCCCTCGCGGACCAGGCCGTCCAAGAGGGAGCGGCCCTCTTGAAGGAGACACCCGTCCTGCGGGTGCGCGGGAAGGAGGTCTTCACCCCTCGCGGGAGCTTCGAGGCCGAGGTTATCATCGGGGCCGATGGCCCGCGCTCGACCGTGGCCCAGAGCGTGGGCCTTCCCTGGCCCACGTCGGCACCGGCGATGAGCACGACCGCGGACGGCGCCTTCAGCAACGTGACGGACATGTTCTTCGGGAACCTCGCCCCGGGCGGCTACGCGTGGATCATCCCCAAGGGCCCGTGCGCCAACGTCGGGCTGGGCACGTGGGAACACTTCCACGGGAACCTGCGGCAGCTCTTCGACAAGTTCCTCACCGCGCGGAACATCCGGCCCGGCAAGGCAACGGGCGGCTACGTGCCCGTTCTCGGGACCGTGGAGCGGACCGTCAAGGACCGCGCGCTCCTTGTGGGGGACGCCGCGGGCATGGTCATGGCGACGAACGGCGGAGGCATCAACGTGTCCATGATCGCGGGCCGCATCGCCGGGATGACGGCCGCGGACCACCTCCTGGGTGGCGTCCCGCTCGACGCCTATGAGTCGCGCTGGCGGGCCGTCCTCGAGGGCCCCCTGGACGAGGGCGTCCGGATCAAGAGGCTCGCGGACCGTTTCTTCGGGAGCGACCGCCTCCTCGAAGCGGCGATGTTCCTCCTGGGGACTCGGCGGATGGGCCGCGCGATTCGCTGCCAGAACCTCTTGGGGCGCGGCGTCGCGAAGGCCCTGTAGGCCCGCACCCGTCGAACGGCGGGTGCAGGTTGAAGGGCTCCGGAGGACTCTTCCCTCCGGAGCAAGTCCATGATCGCTCGCACCTGGCACGGAGCCACCCCTGCGTCAAAGGCGGATGGCTACGTCGAATTTCTCGAGAAGTCCGGCGTCAAGGACTACCGCGCGACGAAGGGGAACCGCGGCGTGCTCGTCCTGCGCAAGGTCTCGGGCGACCGCGCAGACTTCCTGCTCGTCTCCCTGTGGGACGATCTCGATGCGGTCCGCCGGTTCGCGGGGCCCGACGTCGAGAAGGCATTCTACTACCCGGAGGACAAGGATTTCCTCCTGGAGTTCGAGCCCACGGTGATCCACTACGAGGTCGCCGTCGGGCCGTGAGCGGCGGCGCGTCCCCTCGGGACTAAAGCCTTATAGCGCCCCGGGGGTTCGGAAGCGAATCCATGGACTTTCAATTCCTCGGGGGCGCCTCCGAGGTCGGCCGCCTGGGGATGGTGCTCAAGAGCGGGCCCACGTCCGTGCTGTTCGACTACGGCCTCCTTCCGAGGGACCCGCCCCAATATCCCATGCCCGCGCCTCCCGTGGACGGCATGTTCGTGAGCCACGCCCACCTGGACCACACCGGGATGATCCCCTGGATCGCGCGCCGCCAGGACATCGACGTCGTGCTGACGCCGCCGACCGCGGATGTGGCGGACCTCCTCTTCGAGGACAGCCTGAAGATCGCGGACGCGGAGGGATTCGACGCGCCCTTCGACGAGCACGACCTGCGGACGGCCCGGCGGCGGTACCGCACGGTCGACTTCCAGGACAACGTGGACATGGGGGAGCTCGAGATCACGGCCCACCCGGCGGGGCACATCCCCGGCGCGACGATGTACGAGGTGAACGGGAACCAGACGACCCTGTTCACCGGGGACCTGCACACCCTGACGACGGACCTCGTCTGGGGCGCGCGGCCCGTGAAGTGCGACACCTTGTTCGTCGAGTCGACCTACGCGGGACGCCAGCATCCGGAGAGGCTCAAGTCCGAGTACGCGTTCCTGAAGAAGGTGGAGCAGGTCGTGAACCGCGGGGGCCTCGCCCTCGTGCCCTCCTTCGCTGTCGGTCGGACGCAGGACATCATCCTCGCCCTCGCGAAAGCCCGCCACGAGGTCTGGCTCGACGGCATGGGCAAGAAGGTCAACTCGATCTACGTCCAGCATCCGGAGTACGTCCGGTCCGTGAAGAAGCTGCGGCATGCGATGAACCACGTCCGGGTCGTGCGCAACCCCAAGGAGAGGGACCTGGCCCTGAAGGGGGAGGTCATCGTCACGACGAGCGGCATGCTCGACGGCGGGCCGGTCCTGCGCTACCTGGAGGCGATCCGGGAGGACTCGAAGAGCGCGATCCTCCTCACGGGGTACCAGGTCGAGGGCACGAACGGCCGGCGGCTCGTCGACGAGGGCGTGATCGACCTCTGGGGGGTCGACGTGGACATCAAGATCGAGTGGCAGAAGTTCGACTTCTCCGCGCACGCGGGCCACGACGACCTCGTGCGCTTCATCGAGGCCTGCGACCCCCAGCGGGTCGTCCTCATGCACGGGGAGAACCGGGAGCTCCTGGCGGAGGCGCTCGACGGCCGCGAGGTCATGTTGCCGCAGGAGGGGCAGTGGTACTCCGTCTAGATTCCCACGTTCTTGGCGATCATCATCCGGAGGGCCTTGCCCACGTACTTCAGGAGGCGCGGCTCCTCCCGGATGAGGGCCCAGCCCACCTTGGACGGGAAGTCGATGTCCCCCTTCGCCTCGATGAGCCGGAGAATCTCCGGGTTCTCGAAGATGTCGAAGAGCTCCTCGAACTGGGCATCCGTGAGCTTCGCGAAGCTCTCGTGGATCGCCAGGTCCTTCCGGAGCTCCTTCCCGATCGATTTCGTCCAGGCCCTATGGTAGCGGTGCATCATCTTCGCGGAGTAGTCCCTCGCCTCCAGGGCCTCCACGGCGACGTCCGCGGCGAGGCTCGCGCAATGCAGGCTCGTGAAGATCCCGCCGCCGCTCGTCGCCTTCGCTTGGCAGGCGGCGTCGCCGACGACCATGACGTTGTCCGCGTACGTCCGCCGGGGGAATCCGATCGGGATGCCGCCGACGATGTACAGGATGGGCTGGGCCCCCTTCGTGTACTGCCGGACGATCGGGTTCCGGAGCATCTGCTCCAGGTACGCATAGGCGTTGCCTTGGCCCAGGCACAGGCCCACGCGGGCGGTGTCCCCGCTCGGGATGATCCATCCGAAGAACCCCGGGGCGATCTCTTGGCCCACGAACAGCTTGACGAAGCCCGGGTCTCCGCGGACCCCTACCATTTCGACCTCGAAGCCCGGAAGGATCTTCTTCGGCCGCAGGATGTCGAACCACTTGGCGACGTTCGACCGGACGCCGTCGCAGCCGATGACGATCTTCCCGCGGACCGTCTTCGTGGCCCCGTCCTGGTCGACGAGGACCGCGACACCGTCGTCCTCGCGCTTCGCACCCTGCGCCTGCGCGCCGAGGAAGGTCTTCGCCCCCGCGCGGACGGCCTCGGTCACGATGGCCCGGTCGAACATGGCCCGGTCGACGACCACGGCTTCCGTCTCATGGCCGTCGATACGGAGGCACCGCCCCTTCGGCGAGTAGATCTCCGCGCCGTGGACCTCGCCGATGATCGTCTCCCTGCATTTCACGTAGTCGAAGACGCGCGGGGTCACGAGGCCGCCGCACTGGATCGGCTCGCCGATCTCGCGGTGCTCCTCGAGGAGCGCGACGGAATGTCCCTTCCGGGCGATGCGCTCCGCAGCAAGGCCGCCCGCAGGGCCGGCCCCCACGATGACCACGTCGAAGGAGTCCGCGCCCCCCTCCACCGCGGGCTCACTCCTTCAGGTTCATGATGATCTCGAGGAAGTTCTCCAGGTGCCTCGACAAGGAAGCGTTGTCCGTGTAGCCGCATGCGGAGAGGTCCGGGGACGCGATCAGGGCGCTCTGCCCGTCCACGATCACGTCCGTCGCGATGAGCCCCTTCCGGTACACGACCATCGCGCCCTGGGGCACCTTCTGGCCAGGCTCCGTGATGATCGTGAACTTGATCCCGCGGTCGACCGCGTGCCCGATTTTCTTCTCCAGGTTCTCGCGGATCTCGGAGAAGGTGGGCGTGGAGACCATGAAGCTCTCCGACGACTTGTCCAGGAGCTCCCCGATCTTCTCGAGCACGCGCGGCTTCGTGCCGATCGTGTAGACGAGCTGCGGCTCGCCCTTGTCCCGGAGCACCTCATGAAGGAGGTCGAGCTTGTCGAAGGTGTCGTTGAGATGGTCCATCACGCGACTCTTCACCTTGCCCGGGGCCTCGGGCTTGAAGATCGTCGGGCGGCCCCGGGTGCTGATCGCGAACCCTTTGGAGCAGAGGCTCTGGAGGACCTTGTATGCGGACGTGCGCGGGATGCGGGCCGTCGCAGCGATCGTCTCCGCGCTCCCGTACCCATGCGCCACGAGGGCGATGTACCCGCGGGCCTCGTAGCTCGAGAGGCCGATCGACTCGAGGGTCCGAGTCGCCTGCTCGAACTCCTTCTCGAGGTCCACGCCCGTCTCAAGCAGTTTGGAGATCTCCGCGGGCATCATCGCGTTATGCATGCGGCGAGGGCGTTTAACCCTTTGTCCCGCTGCGCGGACGCGCGGCGATTCCATGGAGGCGGAGAGGTAGAAGCCTTTATCTCATGGAGGCGGGTATCGCCGCCCGGATGCGCTCGAGCCGGCCCCTCCTCCTCGCCGTGGTGCTGGGCGTCCTGCTGTTCTGGGCGGCGCTGCCGCCCACGAGGGCCCAGGGGGGCAGCGGCGCGATGGTCGTGAACGCGGACTACGAGCTCTACGGCACGTCCCCGCTCACGGGCGGCGGCCACGTGACCTGGACCCTGACCGGGGACGTGGCCCGGGACCTGCGGGCGAGGATCGTCCACCTCTTCAAGGAGTACACCGTGATCCCGCGGGGCTTCCGCTGGGGGGGAGACGCGACGAGCGGCACCGGGAGCGGCCAGCTCACCGCGGGCGAGGGGCGGGCGTACACGGACCATGTCGAGCTGGAGCTCGAGGGATACAAGAACGGCACGAGCGGGTCGCGGATCGGATATTTCCTGCTGGACCGCTCGGACCTCTTCGACACGGACCCGGTCGGCGGGTTCCAGCGGAGCACGATCGGCATCGTCGAGACGGATGCGAACTCGACCGCAGACCTGCAGATCAAGTTCCTCTTCAACGGGTACTCGTCGACTTCGGACACGATCATGCCCCTGGCCACGGCCGTCTTCGCGGAGTCCCTCTTCAACGTCTTCACCCTCGACGCGGTGCAGTCGCCCACGATGAGCGGTTCCGGGGTCTATCCAGGCAGCTGGCCCTTCCTCGCGGAGGGCGGCTGGCACGTCGTGAACTACGACGTCACGCATCCCGCGCTCTGGGCGGGGAACACGTCCTCCTGCGCGAGCGGCGAACTGCCCACCTGCCGGTACGATGGCGGCACGAACGCGTCCGCACGGATCTTCATGGACCCGGGGTTGACGCCGGCCGTCCCGTGGCTCGACCTGCGTGTCGCTACGTCCGCTCGGATGACGTTCAACTACACGGGCCGGGTGAATGCGAGCGCGGACAGGCTCATGGTCCAGGCGGCGACCGCGCCCACCTACGCGGACTGGACGAACGTGACGAACGGCACCCTCTCCGTGGGCCAGAACACAGGGGACGGGGAGTGGCGGACGGTCACCTTGGATCTCTCCGGGTACGTCGGGAAGCAGATTCGCCTCCGGCTCTGGTTCGTGTCCCCCGCGGGGGGGAGCCGCGGCTTCTTCGTCCGCGACGTGGCGATCCGCGCCCCGAGCGTCTATGCGGGGCCGATCTTCCAGTCGGACGCCCACTACCTCGTCGGGACGTTGAGCTTCTCGAACTTCCAGATCCCGTCAGGCGGCGTGAACCTGATCCGCACGCCCGGCGGAGAGATCTTCTATGACTCCCTCGGATGGTCCACGGCCGCACCACCGCCCCCGGACTCGGTCCGGTTCGCGACCTTTGATGTCGGGGAGAATCCCCAGATCCTCTTCGCGGTCATGGTCATCGCCGCGTACTTCATCTCCCGGCTGCAGGAGAAGGCGTACGACGCGTTCCGAGAAGCCCACCCGACTGTCTACCGCCCCGCGGTCCACAAGACCAAGTGGCTGCACTGGGTCGGCAGGGCCGCGATCGGGCTGCTCCTTCTCTTCTACTTCCTCCCGACGGCGCTGTTCGTGATCGGTGTCCGCGTGTACTTCAACGGCCCCGCGTACTGGTTCCTCGCGCTGACGCTGGCCCTTGGCCTGGGCCTCGGGACGCAGGCCTGGTACCGCCAGCGCCTCGAAGAGGAGCCGCCGCCGGGGGAGCCCACGACGGTGGCCCCGGTCCCCGTGGCCCCGTCGGAGGAGGAGCCGGTGCGGGCGCCCGAGGTGATCAGCCGCTGCACCCACTGCCTCCGCGCGATCCTGGAAGGGGACAAGGTCTACAAGTGTAGCTGCGGTGCCCAGTACCACGTGACCTGCGCGAGCGGCCTGATGAAGTGCACGACCTGCCGAAAGCCGATCGCCCTCGAGGTCGTGCGGGACAAGAAGTCCGTCTCCATGCGGTGCGAGTCCTGCGGGGAGGTCCAGACGGTCCCCGAGGGGGCGGACCCGCGCGCCCTGACGTGCGTCTCCTGCGGCGGACGCCTTCGGCATCTCGACGCCGGGAAGCGCTACCTGCTCATCGCCAGCAATCCGGCGATCGCGTTCAACTGGATGCGAGACCTCGCGAAAGGAGGCAAGCCCTCGCTGTGCCTGACCTCCGCCGCGCCCGAGCGCCTCCGCCTCGAGTTCGGCCTGAAGGGCGTGCAGCTCCTCCAGGTGTCGACCCAGGGCGCCCCCGGGGCCTTGGACCCGAAGAAGCTGGACCCGCAGGGCCTGAAGTCGATCCTCCCCATTGCGCGGGAGGGGAAGGGAGGCGTGATCCTGTACGACGGTTTGGACCAGATGATCTCCCAGTCCTCCGTGGGGGACGTGACCCGGTTCCTCCGGAAGGCGAACGACATGGCCTTCGTGCACGGGGTCACCGTGATCGCCCGCGTCGGCCCCGGCGTCCTGGCAGATTCCGAAGTCCAGCGGATCGCGTCCGAGTTCGACGAGGTCCTCGACCTGTCCGCGCAGCTGTGACGTCAGGCGTCCGGAGGGCCGGCCCACCGTGGACCGAGTTCGTGCTCGACGCCCAGGTGGTCGAGGATCCTCCCGACAACGAAGTCCACGAGGTCCTCGATCTCCTTAGGCCTCCCGTAGAAGCCCGGCGAGGCGGGGAGGATCACCGCGCCCGCGCGGGCGAGCTTGAGCATGTTCTCCAAGGCGATCGCGCTCACGGGCGTCTCGCGGGGGACGAGGATGAGCTTCCGGTGCTCCTTGAGGGCCACCGCTGCAGCGCGGGTGACGAGGTTATCCGCGATCCCCGCCGCGACCTTCGCGAGCGTGGTCCCGCTGCACGGCACCACGACGAGGGCGGAGAACAGGTGGCTTCCGGAGGCGGGAGGGGCCGCAAGGTCGTCCCCGCGGTAGACCTCGCGCGCGCCAGCGGCGAAGTCCTTCGGGGTCAGCCCGAGCTCGAACTTGATCACAGGTTCCGCATCCCGGGACAGGATGACGTCCGCACGCTCCCCTAGGTGCTCGATGAGACGGCGCGCGTAGGACGCCCCGGACGCGCCCGTGACCGCGACCAGGATCGCCACCGCAGGACCTCCGGCGGATGAGGCGGGAGCGCCTACATGAAGGTTCGCGGGAGCAACGTCCCCGGTTTGGGCCGCGCCCGTCTTCGCGAAGGTTTTTGGTCCGCCTCCGGTTCGGCGCAGACGTGCCCGCGTACCGACTCCGCCCCGCGACCCTCGCGGACCTCGACCTGCTCGTCCGGCACCGTCGCGGGATGTGGGAGGAGATCGCCTCCTTCACACTCCCGGAGCTCGAGGCCGCGGACCGCGCCTACCGCCGGTGGGCCCGCCCCCGTATCCGGTCCGGCAGCCTCGTCGGGTTCGTGATCGAGACCGCGGGCGGGGAACCTGCCGCGAGCAGCTGCCTCTGGATGATGCCCACCCAACCGCGCCCCGGGCGGGCGTCCACGAAGGCTCCGTACCTCATGTCCATGTTCACGGAGCGCCTCCACCGCGGGAAGGGCCTCGCAACGCGACTCGTTCGGGAGGCGCCACGGTGGGCCCGCGCGCACGGATGCGGGATGATCGTGCTCCATGCCTCCCGTTTCGGCGAGCCCATCTACCGCCGCGAGGGCTTCGCCCGGACGACGGAGATGCGCCTTCGGCTCGACGCGCCCGCCCCACGTCCGCGGCGACGAAAGCGCGGGCGGACGAAACGCGGTCGCTGAAGGCCGGGAGAACCGCCTCTTCTCCTGTGGGCCCTCCCGGCACACGCAAGCCTTCATATACGACCTCGATTTATGAAGGCCGAACTTCAACGAGTGTCCACCATGACGAGCGCCTTCGACGTTCCTCCGGCAGCCCTCATCGAGCGGCTCAAGGACCACCTTGAGAAGGAGGGCAAGATCAAGCCGCCGGAGTGGGCCGCCTTCGCCCGGACGGGCGTGCACACAGAGAAGGCCCCGGTCCAGAAGGACTGGTGGTACCGACGCGTGGCTGCGGTCCTCCGCAAGGTCTACATGCACGGACCCGTGGGCACGGCCCACCTCGCCTCTGAGTTCGGCGGGCGGCGGGACGACGGCTCCGCGCCCTACCACCCCCGGCGCGGCTCCCGCTCCGTTGCGCGGGAGGCGATGCAGCAGCTCGAGGCCCTCGGCTACCTCGCCAAGGTCGAGAAGAAGGGCCGCAAGATCACCCCCGCGGGAAGGAAGCTCCTCGACGGGCTCTCCCACGAGATCCTCCTGGAGATGGCGAAGACGAACCCCGAGCTCACGAAGTACGCGGGAGGCGCCTGAGCCGATGTCCATGGACGACGAGGAGCTGGACGCGATCCGGAGGAAGAAGCTCCAGGAACTCCAGCAGGTCCAGGTCCAGACCGCGGCCCAGCAGCAGTACCGCGAGCAGGTCGAGGCCCAGAAGCAGACGATCCTCCGTCAGATCCTGACGCCCGAGGCGCGGGAGCGGCTCGGGAGGATCGAGCTCGCCTATCCCGAGCTCACGGACAGCATCGAGAACCAGCTCATCGCTCTGGCCCAGAGCGGCCGGGTGCAGAAGGTCATAGACGACGCGACCCTGCGGCAGATCCTGGAGCGGGTCATGCCGCGGCGGCGCGAGATCAAGATCGAGAGGCGCTAGCGATGGCGAGGAACAAGCCCTACGCGAAGAAGCGCCGGCTCATGCGTGCGGTGAAGTCGAACCGCCGCGTCCCGGCGTGGGTCATGCAGCGGACCGCCCGCAGGTTCACCCGCCATCCCAAGAAGCGGACGTGGCGGAAGAACAAGCTGAAGGCCTGAGACCATGGCGGAGCAGGAAGAGGAACGGATCATGGTCGTGCCCCTGCGGGCCGCGTGGGCCGCCTCGCGGACGGACCGCGCGCCCCGCGCGATCAAGGCGATCAAGGAGTACGTCCAGAGGCATCTCAAGCCGGAACGGATCTTCATCGACGACGTGCTCAACGAGTACATCTGGTCCCGCGGACGGGAGCACCCGCCCCGACGCGTGCGGATCAAGGCGATCAAGTTCGAGGACGGGTCCGCCGTCGTGTCCCTTCCGGAAGACTGAGGGACCTGATTGCTTCGGCGGCTCGAGGTCGATGGCAACCCGTACATCGGAGTGTTCTGCGCCGCGAACGACGACCTCCTGCTCCACGCGAGGCCTGTGCCTCGGTCCGCGGTGAAGCACATCTCCGAGTCCCTAGACGTTCGCTCCGTGGGCACGAACGTGGCTCAGTCCACGGTCGTCGGCAGCCTCGTCGCGCTCAACTCGAACGGGATCCTCACGAGTCCCTTCATCGATTCCGGCGAGCTGGAGGCGATCGACGCGCCCGTGTATCCGCTCCCGAACAGGCTAAGCGCGGTGGGCAACAACGTCCTGTGCAACGACCACGGGGCCCTCGTCCATCCGGGCTACGACGACGACGCGGTCGCGTTCATCCACGAGGCCCTCGGCGTGCCGGTCGTGCGGGGGACCGTCGCGGGCGTGAAGACCGTGGGCGCCACGGCCGTGGCCACGAACAAGGGTGTCCTCTGCCATCCCTACGCCAAGCCGGGGGAGATGGACGTGATCAAGGAGACGCTCCGCGTGCCCGTCGCGATTACGACCGCCAACTACGGTTCCGCGCTCGTCGGCGCATGCATGGTGGCCAACTCCAAGGGCGCCGTCGTAGGTTCGCGGACGACCCCCATCGAGCTCGGCCGAATCGAGGAAGGATTGTCCCTGTACTGAGTCGGTTTTTCCGGACGCGTCGGGCAAGATTGATATAGCGTTGCACGACTAGAGGAGGCGCGATGAAGACCCTGGTCCTCTGCGTGGACCGCGACGACGACATCGGGGTCAAGACGGGCATCAAGGGGCCCCTCATCGGCCGCGAGGACAACCTCGCCGCGGCGGTCAAGCTCGGCCTTGCGGACCCCGAGGATTCCGACGTCAACGCGCTCATGTCCGCGATCAGCCTCTACGACGGGCTGGTCAAGGAGGGCACGGAGGCGGAGATCGCCACGCTCTGCGGCGACGTCCGCGTAGGCTCCGTATCCGATCTCGAGCTCACGAGGCAGCTCGACCGCGTGCTCGAGGAGACCCGGCCGGACCGCGTCTTCCTCGTCTCCGACGGCGCGGAGGACGAGGCCTTCGCCCCGATCCTGAGCTCCCGGATCCGGATCGACCACGTCCGGAGGGTCTACGTCCGCCAGGCGCCCGGAGCGGAGTCCCTGTACTACGCCCTCGCGCGGCAGCTCAAGAACCCGCGGGTGCGCCGGAAGATCATCGCCCCCCTCGGGTTCGTCCTCCTCCTCTTCGGCGCGATCTACTGGCTCAACCCCTTCGCCGCGCCCGCGCTCGTCCTCATCCTGGCCGGGCTCTACCTGGTCATGATATCCCTCCCCTTCAACAGCCTGCGTGACGTGGCCGACAAGGTCGGACACGTCTACGACGGCGTGCGCAATTCCGTGATCGCGGGAGACCTGTCGATCTTCTTCGACGTCACCGCGCTCATCCTCCTCCTCGTCGGCGTGGCCTCCGGGGCCGACCTGGCGGCGCCCACCCCGGGCGGCTACGTCCCCCAGGTCCTCGCCTTCCTCCTGGGCGCGCTCTGGTGGTTCGTCCTCGCCCTCCTCGTCTTCGAGGGAGGGAAGGTCCTGACCGCCTACTTCAAGCACGGGCGGGTGCCCCGCCACGTGCTCGCGGTCGCCGCGACCTTCGTCGCCGTCGGGCTGCTCGTGCTCGGCAGCGTCTCGGCCCTCCAGACGATCTTCGGGGAGTACAACCTGGCCACGAGCCTCCCGCTGATCTACCTCAGCTTGGCGGTCGCGCTGTTCCTCGTCATGGCCACCGGCTGGTCCTACCGTTCCCGGGAGGAGCGGCCGGTCGAGGACAGCTGGCGCCATTGACGGTTCAGGTTATCCGATGGACTTCGCGATGTGGGAGCCCTTCTATCTCCAGATCCTGGAGGACTTCGGGTTCTCCCGCGAGGGCGACGAGACGGTCGCGGCCGAGCTGGACCGCACCCTCGGCGGCCGCCGCGCCTCGGCGGACGAGCTCCGCCCCCGGCTCGCGGGCCAGACGGTGGTCGTGGCGGGGAACGGTCCGCGCCTCGCGGACGAGCTCGCCGAAGCGCAGGGAGCCCTCATCACCGCGGACGAGGCGACGAGCGTGGCGCTGGAACAGGGCCTGCGGCCTGCGGTCCTTGTCACGGACCTGGACGGCGACGTCGAGGACCAGCTGAAGGCGAACGCCGCAGGCACGATCGCGGTCGTTCACGGCCACGGGGACAACGGCCCCGCGGTGCGGAAGTGGGCCCCCCGGTTCTCGGGCGCCACGGTGGCCACGACCCAGTCCCGGCCCGCCGGCCGCCTCGAGAACTTCGGCGGCTTCACCGATGGGGATCGCGCGGTGTTCCTCGCGGACCACTTCGGCGCGGCGAAGATCCGCCTCGTCGGGTGGGACTTCGAGCGGCCGAGCGCGAAAGACCAGGACGTCCGCGTGAAGCGGAGGAAGCTGGACTGGGCCTACATCCTCCTGCAAAACCTCAGCCGCGCCGAGCTCGGATTGTGATCAGAGCTTCTTCTGGGATGTCGCGTACCGCCAGCTGAGGATGGGGTCGCGTGCCGCACGGACCTCGTCCACGCGCGCGACGGCGGTGTTATGGGGCGCGGAGTGCAGGACCTCCGGGGCTTCCTTCACGATCGCGGCCATCGTGTCGGCGAAGGCGTCCAGGGTCTCCTTCGTCTCCGTCTCCGTGGGCTCGATCATGAGGGCCTCCTCGACGAGGTGGGGGAAGTAGACCGTCGGCGGGTGCACGCCGAAGTCCATGAGGCGCTTCGCAAGGTCGACCGTCCGCACGCCCTTCGCGGTGAGGCCAGATGCGCCCGCGACGAACTCGTGCTTCCGCAGCCCGCTGAAGGGGACGTCGAGGACGCCCTTGAGCCGGTGCCGTACGTAGTTCGCGTTCAGGACGGCCCGTTCCGAGACCGCGCGGAGGCCGTCCCGGCCCTGTCGCAGGATGTACGCGTACGCGCGGACCAGGAGCGCGAAGTTCCCGTACCAGGCGCGCACCATGCCGATCGACTTCGGCCGGTGGTAGTCGAGGTGGTACATGGAGCCGTCGAACGTGACGACGGGCACGGGCAGGAACGGCTCCAGCGGCTGCTTCACGCCGACGGGACCCGCGCCCGGGCCGCCGCCCCCGTGCGGGGTCGTGAAGGTCTTGTGGAGGTTGAAGTGGGCGATGTCGAAGTTCATCTTCCCCGGTGAGGTGCGTCCCATGATCGCGTTCAGGTTCGCGCCGTCGTAGTAGAGCAGGCCGCCCTCGTCGTGGACGATGTCGGCGATCTCGAGCACGTGCTCCTCGAAGATGCCGAGGGTGTTCGGGTTCGTGAGCATGAAGGCGAGCGTCCTCTCGCTCACGGCCGCCTTGAGGGCGGTGAGCTCGACCCGGCCGTCCCTCGAGGGCACCTCGACGATGTCGAAGCCCGCCATGCCCGCGCTCGCGAAATTCGTCCCGTGGGCCGTATCCGGCACGATGATCTCGTGGCGGTGCTCCCCTTTGTCGTGGTTGTAGGCCTGGGCCAGGAGGAGGCCCGTGAACTCGCCCTGGGCGCCCGCGGCGGGCTGCAGGGTGACCGCGTCCATCCCCGCGACCACGGCGAGGGACTTCTGCAGTTCGTGCATCAGGCGGAGGGCGCCCTGGATCGTGGACTCGTCTTGGTCGGGGTGGACCCGCGCGACCGTGGGCAGGGCCGCGAGCTCCTCCGCGAACTTCGGGTTGAACTTCATCGTGCACGATCCGAGCGGGTAGAAGCCCGTGTCGATCCCGAAGTTCATCTGGGAGAGCCGGGTGTAATGCCGGACGACCTCGTGCTCGGGCAGGTTGGGGATGTCGAGCCGGTCCCGACGCATGGAGAGCGGCACGAGTCCGTCCAGGTCCACGTTCTCGCGGTCGTTCGAGGCCTTCTCGAAGACGAGCGGTTCCTCGTAGTACGCCTGGCGGTATTTCATCGGACCGACCTCAGGGTTGCGAGGAGCCGGTCGATGTCCTGGTTCGAGTGCCGCTCCGTGACCGCGAACAGGGCGAAGTCCCCGAGTTCCTTGAGATGCCTCGCGTGCTGCATCCCACCGTGGATCCCGTTCGCGAGGAGCGCTTTGTGGACGACGTCGTAGCCGCCCTGGTAGTGGAGGGTGAACTCATTGAAGTGCGGGCCCCGGAAGAGGGGCGCCTTGAAGCCCGGGACCTGGTTGATCGCCGCCGCAAGCTCCTTCGCCTTGCGCAGGCAATCGGCCGCGACCTTGCGCAGTCCGTTGGACCCGAGGACGGCCATGTACGCCGCCGCCGCCACGGCCATGAGGGACTCGTTCGTGCAGATGTTGCTCATCGCCTTCTCGCGGCGTATGTGCTGCTCCCGCGTCTGCAAGGTCATGCAGAAGGCGCGGTTCCCCTTCACGTCCTTCGTGAGCCCGATGACCCGCCCGGGCATGCGATGGATGTGCTCCTGGCGGCACGCGAAGATTCCCAGGAGGGGCCCGCCGAAGTTCACCGGGCTCCCCAATGCCTGTCCCTCGCCGATTACGATGTCCGCGCCGAAGTCGCCCGGAGGGCGGAGGATCGACTGCGCGATCGGGTTGACCCCGACGACGAGGAGGGAGTCCGTGGCCTCCCGGATCTCCTGGACCTGCTCCTCGAGGCGCCCGAAGAAGTTCGGGTTCTCGACGTAGATGCCGCACACGTCCTCCGTGAGGTGCTTCTTCAGATCCGCCAGGTCGAGCATCCCCGTCTCGCGGTCGTACTCGACCTCCTTGATGAGGAGGCCTCCGCCCCAGGTGTAGTTCCCCAGGACGGTTCGTCGGTGCCAGCGGAGCGCGCGGGGCACGAGGAAGATCTTCCCTCCGTGGATCCGGTGCGCCATGCGGGCGGCTTCGCCAAGCGCCGTCGACGCGTCGTACATCGACGTGTTCGCCGCGTCCATCCCGGTGAGCTCGCAGATCAGGCTCTGGTATTCCCACAGGCTCTGCAGGATGCCCTGGCTCAGCTCGGGCTGGTACGGCGTGTACGCCGTGTAGAACTCGGCCCGGGACGTGATTGCGCGCACGCTCGCCGGAACGAAGTGGTCGTACAGCCCGGCGCCGAGGAACGTGGGCATGTCCGCCATCGTGCGGTTCGCGGAGAGGAGGGCGGTGACCCGCGAGACGACCTCCTGCTCCGAGAGCCCGCGGGGGAGATCGAGGCCGTGGAGGCGGACGTTCTCGGGGATGTCCGCGAAAAGCTCGTCGACGCTCCGGAGCCCCAGCGCGCGGAGCATCTCGACCTCGTCAGAAGGCATCCGGGGCGGTTGAATTGGATGCGCGCTTTAAAGGTTTGGAACGCACGGGCGAAGCATGGTCATTTGCCGCCCGAAACGACCGGGATCACCCGTATCTTCTCGCCGTCCCGGAGGGGCTCGTCCAGGGGGATGGGCGCCTCGTCCCGGACGAGGAGGTGGGCGTCGGGGGCGAAGTGGAGCGTCTTCAGGAGGTCGAAGCCCGTGGCGCCGTTCGGGAGCTCGAGGACCTGCTCCCGATGTGCGGCGAGGGTTTCCACGGTGACCCGCAACATGCCCGCGCCAGAGCGAATCGCGGCTTAAGGGTTGTCCGCTCGGCCTCCGGGGCGGAACGCTTATCCGAAACCTGACCTTCGGGAAGGGCGGCTGCCCAGGTCGCCAAGCCCGGTATGGCGGCGGTCTCGAAAACCGCTGGCTGCAAGGCCTCGCAGGTTCAAATCCTGCCCTGGGCGCTTGACCCATAGGGTCGGGACACATTTTTGTCCCGGCCCGTTCCGGGCAGCAGCCTGCCGATCTCCGTGTCGCTTGTCCCCTCACGCCCTGCCCCTCGCGGGCGGGGCACTTTCCCCGCTACAGTCGAAGCTTACCATCTGCCATGATCGTTCGGCCCCCAATCTTGACTGTAGCCCTCGCGATGGAGGCCCACCATTCCCCGCTTGCGCGGTTCCGGCCGCCTTTGCCCGTGTTGTCACCCAAGCCGACCGTTACTCCGCCGAGGACCTTGTCGTCCTGGGTGAAGCCGTAGCGCAGGTTCGGGTTCAGGCCGAGGCCGAAGAACGCGAAGCGGTCCACGTCGCCGGTTCCCTCCCGGAGGTAGCGCCGGAACGATTCCTTCCCCTCCTTGGCCGTGAAGCGCGTGACACCCCCGCCCTCGAGCCGGACCGTGAGGCCCTCCACCCTCCGTGATCCGACGAGGACCGGCGCATCGAACACGACCGCGCCCTCGGCGCTATCCTCGAGGGCCGTGACCTCGACCGCGCCCGCCGGGAGGTATGTGACCCGGCCCGCGACAGCCTTCGCCTGGCTCGCGATTCCATCGGATACCTCCACGGGCCTGTGACCGAGGGAGAAGCGGACGGCCGTCCCGTGGGGCGTCGTGATTTCGACATCGTCCGAACGAGAAAGGAGGGCGGCGAGGCTCCTCGCCCGCCTCGCAATGGAACGGTAGTCGACCAGACAGCCCCCGAACATGAGCTCCCGCCATTCCTGGTAGCCGAGGCCCAGGGCTGAGGCCCGCTCCGGCGTCGCGAGGGTGGCCTCGATCCCGAGCATTCTCACGCGGTGGGCCTTTGCGAGCACGGACCATCGCTCCGCGAACGCGCTGCGATCGTACCGGGTGTCAAGCCAGATGGAGATTGCCCGTCGGCGCTCCTCGGGAATCCGATTCCAAGACAGAGGCGTCCGCGGGCCCAGCGTGAAGATATACGCATTGGTCTCGCCCAGCGCGGCCGCCGCTTGGGGCGGCACGGCCCCGAGGGACCTCACGGGCAGCTCGAGGACGGCCCGAAGCCACAGTTCCTCGGGCCGGACCGTGAGGTGGACGTGAGAGCCTCGCCTCCGGGCCTCCCAGGCCAGCCGGGACGCCAGATCTAGGGAATGGTCCCAACTTTCGATCCAGACCCGCCGACCGGCTCGGAGCGGGACGGAGACATCGAAGATCCCGCGGGCCAAGGCCGCGTAATCCACGACGGCCATCGCGATTCCATTGGAGTAATGGAGATACGGGTTATATGCCAGCGCGTCACCTCACGCTCACGCTCCCCGCCGTAGCTCGTAAGGCGTCGCCAGGAAGGGTTCGCCGGCTCCCGGAATGTCCCCACGTCTAACCCGCCCGAGAGGGCGGGCCTCTTCTCTTTTCCGGGACCGCAGGAGATGATCCAGGGGCCCGCGCCGTGTGGATGAGGCCGCGGACGAACCGACCAAGTTGGCACGGCCAGCGCACCCGGCCGTTCGACCGCCTGGTGAAGGCCGCCTACGAGGGCATCGATGCGAGCCGGACGGAATTCGAGCTGCTGGCAGCCCGCAAGACCTACGAGGAAGCGAAGACCAACCCCGAGGCGAAGGTCCGGGCGAGGGGCGTGGAGCCTACTCGGAAGGGACCTGGACCGGGGGGGCAAGCCGTGACCCGCATCTCTAGGTTCAAGAAGGGCCCTGCCCCCCACCTAGGTGGGACCTGGCCAGAGCCTGCCTCCACCCTGGGTCCCACCCACCTCTCTACGCGCGCGCGCGTAGAGGTGGTCGCATGCCCACCTCCAAGCCCACCTCTAAGGTACCACCTCCGCACCACCTCCGCACCACCTCTGCCCATCTTGCTCAAGCCCTACGTGGTGAAGCTATGCCCCCCATCGAAAACCCCGATACCTGGACCAAGTGCCCGTGGTGCGAATACGAGAACGCGGATCCCAACGCCATCAACGGTCATGCGTACAAGGTCCACCCGAACGAGATGCGCGCGCAACGTGGGCCGAGCAAGCCCCCGGCCCCCTCCCCTCGCCAAGGCACCCGATTCCCCCCTCGATTCCCTGTCGACTTCCGGGCGTCGCAGCGGCCCCTAGCCGGCCACGGTGTCCGCGATTGCATTGCAGGACGCACCAGGCTGCTCAGCAGGTGCTCAGCATCTATATCGCCTCGGGTTCACGTTCCGCTTCTTGCACTGTCGCCCCCGACTCGGCCTCGTTCGGCGAGACGGGCACCTGTTTCATCCACTCTGGGATCGGCGTGTTCACCACCCGAAAAAGAGGGCCCTCAGGGTTCGAGGGCCACGCGGGACTCTCGCCCGCAGTTGGGGCATCGCAGCACGACGACGTCCATCGTCCGCACGTCGGCCCGCACGAGGGGCATCCTCGCGCCCTCGGGATTGAACACGGCGTGACGGGCTTCGTCCAAAGCACGGTACACCTTCCTCCGCACCTTCGAGGCGGTCACGTGGGCCTGGGTCCCTTCCACGAGTCGCTTCGCCAGGAGCCGCTTGAGTTCCAAGGCGACGTGGGCTCGGCTCACGCCGAGCGCGGCCGCGATGCCGTCCTGGGTCGCGTCCCAGGGCCAGACGTCCCGCGCCGTGAGTTCGTCCACTGGGAGCCCTTCGAGGTACGCGACGATGGACTCGCCGACGGTCTTGCCATTGGCTAGCGTAGATCACCACCCGAATAAGGGCCGCGCGAGCGGCCTAACGGTAGTTCTTGAGCGCCGCGAGGATCTGCGGCACGTCCGCCGTCGTCCGGGAGAGCCGCGCGACCTTGATGGCGTCGCGGACGTCCCTCGACTGGAGGTCCAGCCAGACGGCCTCTGCGATGGCCCTCGCGATCGCGGGATCGACGCGCTGGCGCTGCACGAGGACCGTCTCCGCGACGAGGAGGAAGTCCGCCTCGCCGTAGGGCTTGAGCCGCAGCCGGACGAACCGCGAGAGCAGCTCGTCGGGGAGCCCCTCGTCGCTGTTCGCCGCGGCGAAGACCCGCGTGTCGCGCTGGACCCTCTCGTGTCGCTGGTAGAGCGTCTCTGTGA
>Ga0209341_10000454_pt1 | contig 42370 bp, 38 predicted proteins | sample RifCSP13_2_FD_184020 | JGI IMG/M metagenome (GOLD analysis project Ga0209341, IMG submission 184020) | Soil microbial communities from Rifle, Colorado - Rifle CSP2_sed 13_2 (SPAdes) (version 2) | ecosystem: Environmental > Terrestrial > Deep subsurface > Rock core/Sediment | place: Rifle...
TCAATCCCCCAATAAATTTGCCTGTGCTATTTCGCATGCCTCTGATCATCGCTTTCCTCCGCTTTCATTGATTTCGATGAGCTACGCACCACGGGCGTTTACCGCCTTCGCAGAGCACGTACCTGCACCAAATCGCAACAGAAATATACCTTTTCAGAACGATTAACCTCTCGAAGCTACCCAAATTGTTGGGCGCATTCCGTTGCCACACTACAATAGCAACGGTAATGCCAAACGCCGAAGAAACGGCGCTATTTCCTTTGTTCAATGTGTTGGTTAAACCATCGCGCTGGTTCCGCCAGAGGCGCAATGCGGTGAGGTTCGCCTTTCCAAACACGAGCCATCGAGATTATCAGGAATATGAAAGCTGCCACCCGAAAAAGGGAACCGCCGACAGAACTGCCTGTTACGGCTCCGACCACACTAAATAGCGTCGAAACGAGCAGGATAGCAATATGTAAAGCAAGACCCTGGGCGGCATGGAAGCGCACCTTTACCTCTTTGCGGGGTACCAGGAAAAGTTCGAGAAGCGACACTACTATCCCGATGTAGAAGGGCGTATAGGGCAACATGACGGCCCATTTTTCGGGAAGACCTATGCCCAGCACGGAGCGTGAAGTGGGGCGCTGGCTCATCGAAGGCTGTTGATAGAGATTCGCTGGTGATTGGTATGGAGCGGGTGGAGAATACGGAGGTGGGATGAAGACTGACGGATAAGGCGCGTCAAGCGGCGGACTATCGATACGGCGGGTCGGAGCCTCTGAATAGACGTTGCTTCGCGCGCTTTCGCCTTCCGATTGCCCAACAGGACCGGTCGGGCCCTTTATCCTTCGCGTATCCCCCTGTTCACCGGCGTCACCCCAAACTTCCTCTGTTTTTCGGGCGACTTCAGGATCAAGTGGATTAGTATCGTACTTACCCTTCTTTGCTTCCATCAGCCACAATCTCTTACGATCAGCCTGCCCCTTCGGTTTCAATCTTACTCGCCTACAATCTCATACTCAACTGGCACCCACGAGTACTCCTTTTCGGAAATCTTAAACGCGCGGAGAGTCGGCTCGCCCTTTCCGAGGCCCACAATCAGATAAGTGGCGGTCGGATAGTACGCAAGTCGAACGTCTGTGTCAGACGGGAAGGGCTCCTGGGCGCGAGGATGTGAGTGATAGATCGCCAACAGTTCCTCGCGTTGAGCCCGCATCTGTCGTTGCGCGTTGAAGAGTTCTTGCGGCGCCGCTTCGTAGGAAACCTCAGCGTTCTGAGCAATATTGCGCAGCGGGTAAATGGTTAATGCGCGGCCATCGTCGGTCCCGCCAATTAAACCGCAACACTCATTAGGTTCGTCGCGTTTAGCGTCATTAAAAATTTGCGCAATCTGATGTCGATCCAGTTTCAGCATGCATTGGGTGGGCAGACAACTTCCGATTGCTGTTCGATGGTAGGGCTAATCACTTTACAACCTTCAGATGCAATTCTTCCAACTGTTTCGGATCGACTTCGCCGGGCGCGTCGATCATCAAATCAGTTGCCGAGGCAGTTTTGGGAAAGGCTATTACGTCTCGCATATTATCGGTACCGGCCAGCACCATTAGCAAACGATCGATGCCGGGCGCTATTCCGCCGTGTGGCGGTGTTCCATACTCCAAGGCGTCAAGAAAGAATCCAAAGCGCTCACGAGCTTCCTCAGCAGTCATACCCAAAGCCTTAAACACCAGACGTTGCACATCGCGCCGGTGAATACGGATTGAGCCACTGGCCAACTCGACTCCGTTGATCACCGGGTCATAAGCCTTGGTGCGCAACTTTCCGAGTAATTCCGTTTCGCCATGTTCTACGGCCCGCTCCAGCAACGCCAGGTCCTCGTCGAATGGCGACGTGAAAGGATGGTGCATCGCGTAGTAACGCCCGTCATCTTCGTGGTATTCAAACATCGGAAATTCCGTCACCCATAGAGGGGCATAAACATTCTCGGGAATTCTCTTCTCGCGCCGGGCCACCTCGTTGCGCAGTGCCCCCAGGCTGGCGGCGACGCTCTTACTCTTTCCGGCCACAATTAGAACGGCATCTCCTTTCTTCGCGCCGGCGAGCTTCAGCATGGACTCGATAACATTTTCACCGAGAGCTTTGAGCAATGACGACGAAAGTTCATCTCCAGCTTTGATCCATGCCAGCGCCGCGGCTCCATATCGCTTTACAAACTCCTGCAGCTCATCAAGGCTTTTTCGCGACAGGCTCGCGCCGCCAGCGACCACCAGCCCTTTGACCTCGCCCCCTGCGGCCAGGGCGGAAGCGTAGGGTGCAAAATTTGTTCCTTCCAACGCCGGCGACAGATCCTGTAACTCCATTTCAGGGATGCGCAGGTCGGGCTTGTCAGAGCCCCAGCGGCACATTGCTTCACGGAAACTGTAGCGCGGAAATGGGAGAGGCAGCTCCACTCCAATCAGCCGAAACACTCGCGCGAACAGTCCCTCAACCAGTCTGTAAATCTGTTCTAGCGTAGCAAAACTCATTTCGATATCGAGCTGCGTGAACTCCGGCTGGCGATCGGCTCGCAAATCCTCATCGCGGAAGCAGCGGGCAATCTGAAAATACTTGTCCAGTCCCGCGATCATGCATAACTGTTTGAAGAGCTGAGGTGACTGCGGTAGCGCGAAGAACTTCCCGGGTTGCACGCGAGAAGGAACTATGTAGTCGCGCGCCCCCTCCGGAGTGGATTTGATCAGGATCGGGGTTTCGATCTCTGTGAAGCCCTGCTCAATCATGTAGCGACGAATCTCCGCAAGAACGCGGCTACGTAAATGAAGGTTTGCCTGCAACAGCGGCCGGCGCAAATCCAGGTAGCGGTATTTAAGACGTAAGTCTTCGCTGGCCAGCGCGTCAGAACTCGCAGTTTCAAGTTGGAAAGGGAGAGTACGTGCGTCGTTGAGTATCAGCAGCTCCTGCCCGTGTACTTCAACTTCCCCGGTCGCGATCTTCGGGTTGCGCTGGCTTTCATCGCGTAACCGGACATCACCTATCACTGCCACAACGTATTCGCCACGAACTTCCTTTGCTTTGGCATGAGCTTCCCGAGCGTCGTCAGCGTTTACTACAATCTGTGTGATGCCTTCACGGTCCCGCAGATCTATGAAGGTAAGCACTCCAAAGTCGCGCCGGCGAGATACCCAACCCATCAACGTTACTGTCTTACCAACATCTTCCTTACGCAGCGCGCCACACGAGTGCGTACGCTCGAGGTTGCCAAGGTTATCCAACATACACTCTAATCTTCCGCGATTTCGATCAGGTTACCGCCCGGATCCCGCACATAAAAGCGCGCTCTTCCTGGTATAGGCCGTTCGTCAGGGAAAATCTCAACACCCGCATTCACGAGGTGCTGACGAGTCTCAGCCAGACCTTGCACCAACACGCAGAGGTGCCGGCTACTAGCGGATCCATCGCCAACTTCTTCACGAGAAAGATGGAGCTGAACAGCGCCTATTTCATACCAGGCGCCGCCGCGCGCGCGGGATGATTCGGGCTTGGGGATCTCTTTGAGCCCGAGGATTGAGCCATAAAAATGCTTTGCTGCTTGTTCCAAGCTTCTGGGAACAGTCACGTTGGCGTGGTGGAATTTTGTTACTCTTATTGACACTTCATTTTTCCTGCTTGCCGGTAAAACCGGCCGCAGCATCAAACCGGTGAACTTTCTCCGGCTCGTCTTTCTTTTCTGTCAGGTATTTGTTGAATTCCGCCGATCTGTTCCGAGGAATGCTTAGCGTTCTCCATTCAGTGGAGCGGAAATGCTTAGCCAGAAAGACTATCTGCCCGATGTGATACGCATAATGTGAAATCTGGCGGTTAATTGCTTGAATAATCGTGTGTTCCTCGCCACGAATGAACACTTTGCTGGAGAAATCCTGTGGCCGTACCGCTTCAAGTGCCGCGAATACGCGGTTCCATCCTTTCTCCCAGTAGGCAACGATGTCTGCTTTTGAAGTATTCGCATCAATAACAAATTCTCTGTCGCGTTGGCGATCAGGCTTTTCGCCATCGGTTGTCAGGAAATCAGTCCAACGCGAAATCATGTTGCCTGCCATGTGTTTCATGATCACCGCAACGCTGTTGGATTCCTCATCCAGTGTGATGAAGAATTCCTCATCTTTCAGTTGATCCAGGGCTTTTTCAGCAAGTTTTTTATATGCCCGGAAAGAGCCGAGTGCGTCTTGAAGATATTCCTGCGCGAGTGTTTGTTCCATACACGTGTCCTCTGTTAGTTAATATGGAGGGCTTCTCGCAAATAGGCTACGGCAGTTTCCCGCTTGATAGTTTCCTGTTTTCCTGTGTGCAGATCTTTGATGGAAACCTCGGCCCGTGCTATTTCCTCCTCACCAATCACGGTAACAAACGGGATTCCTCGCTCCGCAGCGTACTTGAACTGTTTTCCGAGCTTGTCAGCCTCAGGATAGAGATCGACTCGCAGTCCGCCCTTTCGTAACTCACTCGCGAACGCGAAGGACTGCGAAAGAGCATCATCATTCCAGATCGTTACCATGACATCAGCCGGTGTGCAGATGAGTGACTCAGGAAACATCTGGCGTTCCGTCATCACAACAATGATTCGTTCCAGGCCCAGTGAAAAACCGCAGGCGGGCACATCCTGACCTAAAAACATGCCCACCAGATTATCGTAGCGACCGCCACCTCCCAAGCTGCCGGAAAGATCTTTGACGCTGATCTCCATGATCGCGCCAGTATAGTAAGAGAGTCCACGGGCGAGGCTGGGATCAATCCTGATTTGGCCTCCGGTCCTGCCTGCCTCAACAATCTCGATAATTGACCGGAGCTCCTCCACGCCTCTCGCACCAAGCTCATTATCACCAACAAACTCAACGAGGCGGCCAAGAATGGCAGCATTCAATGATCTGCGCTTAGCGTCTCTATCATCTCCCGAGGCGATTTCAGCAGCATGCTCAAGAGAACCCAGCTCCACGAAAAAATCCAGCAGGGTCTTCCCAGCCACTGCTTCGACACCGCGTTCTGTCAACTCTTCCACTACGCCTTTGCGGCCCAATTTATCCAGCTTATCAATGGCCACCAGTGCTGAATCTTGTTTGTCCAGCTGTACACCTGCCGATTGAAGCAGGCCAGCCAGAACGTATCGATGATTCAAACGAATCATAAAGTCGTCAAATCCCAACTCCTTCAGAGCCTCCCCCGCCGCGGCACAGATTTCCGCTTCCACTACCATTGAGCGGGAGCCGAGCACGTCTACATCGCATTGGTAGAACTCACGAAAGCGGCCTCGAGCCGGCCGATCGGCACGCCACACAGGCTGGATCTGATAGCGCTTGAAAAATCTGGGCAGCCGATCTTTATACTCTGCCACTACACGTGCGAGCGGTACCGTTAGATCGTAGCGGAGTGCGAGATCGGCTTCGCCTTTTGTCTCGTGCACCCCGCGTTTGAGAATTTTGAAGATAAGTTGGTTTCCCTCGTCGCCGTACTTACCCATCAGCGTTTCAATGTCTTCGACCGCTGGAGTCTCGAGGGGTTCAAAACCATACCGCTCGTAGACCCTCTTGATGATTCCGATGACATACTCGCGCCGGCGCACGTCGGCAGGAAGAAAGTCGCGCATACCACGCGCGGGCTGGGACCTGGGCCTCATTGCGCGCATCATAACCCGATTCGTGGAGTAATTGAGAGTCGCAGTGGGGTTCTTTCAACCGTCGAGGATCCTATATTTCTCGAAAGTCGCAGGCCGCAGCAGGATTCGCAGTCAGGCTGGTAAGTCCTGAGTCGAGTACCACGTGTAGTATTATTTGGTTTCATCTGCATCCTTATGGTCCCCCGCCGCGCAAACAATAAGAGGCCGCGGAGGAAATGGCGATTAGATGTTACTAATCCCAGTGATTCGCTAAACTAAATGGCTGCTCAACCCTCGATCGCAGTACCAACCACCTGGGCCCCCAATCAACAACGAGATCTCTTTCTCTCTTTCGCCATTGCAATTTCGGCTCTCGTTATTGCCGGTCTGCTCAGGGGAGAGACAGGGCTCAAAATGTTGCCGGTCGCTCTCGGCTGGCCACATATCATTCTCGGTTTCGTCTTTTACTGCGGCAAGATTATTAGAGGCGAACGGCTTTTTCGTTCTTTGTTTATTCTGCTGTCATTGCTGACTGCCGCCATCTGGTGGACTCATTATCAGATTGATATTACCCGCCTTATCTACCTTTTCTTCTTCTATCATGCTTTCACAGATGAGATCTTTTTGCCCTCTTTAGGCGGGCTGGGTACGACGAAAACGAGACTCAGGCTTGCATTGGCCGCTGTTGCCGTGGCTCTATTGCTGCTGGTCCCACACCCGCGCGATCTGCTCATAAACTTAAGACAGACTCAGATAACGAGCGCGCAAATTCGTCAAACCGGACCTACGCTTGTATCTTTCGACCCAGTACCACATTCGAAGGGACGACAGTTCTATTTCTATCTGGTGGCGCCGCACACCAGTGGTGTTGAGGATTTGACGACTCAGGCAGCACTCACCGACGCTTATGCAAACGGTAGGGTGTTAGTCAATGACGAGTACTGGGCCAAGGCGTCTGATCTGCTTTTCCGCCCGCACTATGCTGCTGCTTCACTCAGAAGTGATCTTCAGGACGGCTCATCGACGGTTCCGGTCCTACTTACCGGTGGTCATCGCGTGGGGCAAACCTTCACGGCGGAAGAAGACAATCTTGCGGGCATCTGGCTGCCAATTCAGAGTCGGAACGAGTCTACAGTGGTAGGCCTTACATTTGTCCTCCAGAGTCAGCCTTCACTATCAGGACGTTTTGGAATCTCAAGTTTGCGATTGCTCGTGGTTCTTTTTCTTCTGGCGTTCGCACTCTGGGCGTTCGGCACAACGTGGCTCAAAGGCCGTGAGCCCTGGGCAGGGCTGATGGTTTTCGCGACCCTTCTGGCGGGTCTGCAGGCCTTCTTAAACGATTCGATTAGACTGCGAGACATTGATACTCATCTATTTCAGCTCGTTGTCGTCTTTCACTACCTGCTCTGGTACTCATTCTCCTTTCACAAATTGAAAATGAGACAGAGCGGTCCACCGCCGTTTTTGCTCAAAGGCAGATACGATCGCTTTCTCAGCTGGGTCGGCCAGCCACTTCAGTTCTCAATCTCGGTGTTGCTCTTAAACGTGGTCTCGTTTATGGGTGTGCTTTGGTACTCCAGTCTCGGTGGGCCCGCAATTCTACGTTTCGCATTCGACTATAAATACTTTCTCTATGCACTCGTCTTTCATGTGACCTTTAGCCTCAAACCAACATCTCTCAGGTTGGGAAGGGGGCAAGGCAGGCTTCTGGGTAGGAAGGAAGCCACTCTCAGTCTGCCCCCTTCCTAACCTGAGAGATTCTTATCACTAAGTCACGCCTTGTAGAGTCGAGTATACTCGACATAGTTCTGCCAAAATCCGTCGAGTGAGCGAACCTCGTCATCAGTCAATGGGCGCTTCACCCTCGCGGGCTCACCCATTACCAGCGACCGCTCCGGGATGACAGTACCGGGCGAAACGAGCGAGCCGGCAGCCACGAGACTTTGCGCACCAATACGCACATCGTCCAACAAAATCGATCCGATGCCGATCAGTGAGCCTCGTTCAACGTAACAGCCGTGTAAGGTCACGCTATGTCCTATTGTTACCTCGTCTTCCAGAATAGTTGGGTGTGACCCGGTGCGCGTGTGAATGACACTATTGTCTTGTACGTTGGTACGATTCCCAATCCGAATGTAAAACATGTCGCCACGCACCACTGCGTTGAACCAGATGGATGATTCTTCACCCAGGTGGACGTCGCCTATTACTTGTGCGCTGTCGGCGACGAAGGCTGTGTTATGGATCTGAGGGTGAACTCCACGGAAGCTACGAATCATTGCGGGCGATAGTAGCATATTGACAGTCGCCAAACAGCATGAGAGATTGCGCAAGATGATCTCCAAATGGCAGCGATACAAACGGGCGGCTCAGCTCTCAATGCTCGCTGGAGCGACACTTGTAAGCTCTTGCGGCGGCACCCTCTTTAAGGTTAGACCTGCAGCTGAACTGCAGCCTCTGAGGGATCCAGTGAAGTTCACAACAGCGGCCGGCCTGACAATTAAGGTTGCTCCTTTACTTTCAGACGAGGAGAGTCAGGACCTGTTTGAAGCTAACTTGCCCTTAAGCGGCGTGCTGCCTGTACGAATTGAGCTGGACCATGAAAGTGGGCTGCCTGTCGAATTGAAACAAGCTCGCTTTCGTCTCAGTGAAGCCGGCCGAGAGTGGAAAGCGTTGTCCAAAAAAGAGGCGATTTCACGCATCCTGAAGGCGAATGGCGTCTTCGCTTACAACCCTAATTCAAGAAAACAGTTTGTAGAGGACTTTGGCGCGTATGGGCTTGATGTGAAAACACCGCTGAGTGCCGCTGAAGGCCGTCGCCAGGGCTTCTTATTCTTTCAAACGCCTGATAAGGGTTCGGTGAAAAGTCTGCAGGGTCTGGTGCTTTCAATTGAACGCCTGGCCGAACCCATTGAGATAAAACTGAATTAGTCTCAGGGGCGTCAAGGGCAGGAAATCCCTCAGGATTGGATTCAAGTGCTGTTTTGCTAGCCTGAGAGGGTGCTGCAGTTGAGTGATTCATTGTGAGTGATTCATTCAATGGTGTGTGACTTTTGAAGCAGCGGGGGCGGCGGCAGACTGAGAGTTGCGTCCTTCCTCCCCAGAAGCCTGCCTTGCCCCCTTCCTAACCTGAGAGATTTCGTCCCTGAAGTGTGCTCCCCTTCCTTACTTGAGAGATTCCACCCTGACAGAAACTATCACTGAGGACCAGTGGCGCGTATGTTTATTTCACTGCCACTTGGCAACTCCAGATCCTCTCGACCCTGGATGTAAACCGAACCCGCGCCGGCTCCTGCACCGACGATTGCTCCAATAGCTGCTCCTTTGCCACCGCCCGCTATCGCGCCAATGATCGCGCCGATGGCGGTCCCAATGGCAGTGCGCGTTACGGTGCGGGTAGTTTGGCTGTCTTCGCGGATTGCACCTTCGTTGTCAACATTAACGGTTTCATTATTGGGCGTCCGGAAGCTTTCGAGAATGCCCGCAAAGCGATAACTGCGGCCATCACGCAAACGGATGGTGTCGAAGTTGAGAGTCATTTCCGAGCGTCCACTCACTCTACCACTACGGCTTACGTTGGTGACATAACCTTCTATGGTCGCCCCCTCGTATTGCTGCGGTGTGCGGACCGTCATTGAGAAACGATCGTTATCCTTCGACGTTTGTGTTGACAGATTCGTGTTCAGAACCGCCAGAACCTGGGTCCCGTTCGACACAATAAAATCGCCGCTTGCAGTTCCGGTTCCGGAATCCGGGTATTCCGGATTGCGTGTATACACGTCAAGCTGTGCCACGTCAGAGATGCGATCGTAATAGGCCTGGACCGATACAGGTTGGCTGAGTTGTTGCGTGTACATTCGACGAGTAACCACCAACCGGCGCCCGTCATCAACAGGATCAAATATAACAGTGAAGTCTTGCGCTCTTTCGCCCGTTCTGGTAATCGTCAACCGGTCTCCGGAAAAACTGGCCCGTATGCGAATTGTGCGTCCGTTGGGAGTAGTCTCCTGGCGTTCGCGCCCGTCTGCTGCAAGGTTAGTTTGAGGGGCTCGAGACGAGGCAATCGCCACATCAATACCCCGGCGCTCGATCGCCAACATGTTGGGTGAGTTGAGACGGTTCACCAGGGCGTCGTAAGCACGTTGTCGCTGGGCGGCCGGCAAATTGCGCGTGGCGTTCTCAGCGGCAGTGCGACTGTCGCTCGTCTGGGAGCTATTGAGTCTGAAAGTCCCGGTCAGGCGAGCATCGGTCCCGTAGATTGGACCCCCAGGGCTTGTCTCAGTCCAGTTCCAGGCTATGTTATAAGTGCTCGCCAACTGGTCTAGATCTCGTTTCAACACAGTCCAATCGTTTTCAGCGCGTGACTGCAATTGGTTGTCTACCATAAAGCGATTGAGGTAGACAGCCTGCTGCAATACCTCGCGAGCATCTGCGTCCGTGGATTGACCACTATTGACACTGTTCCACAGGCGATTCGTCGCGGTTTGAAACTCGCGCAATTGCCTGTTGGCCTCATCTTCTGTCGCGGTGCCGTTAAACCGGCTGCTATTGAGCGCACTCAGAAAGCTGGCGCCAAAACGGCCGGAGCGGTTTTCTATTCGACGCGCTAACTGGCGCAACTGACGTGTTGTTGGACGATAGACGCCAGTGCCCGTACCGCCCGGTAAATCATTCCATGTCCAGCTGAGGTAAAAAGCACGAGCGAGTTGATCCAGGTCGCCCCGCAAGAGTTGCCAATTCTGCTCAACCCTTGCATTAGAACGGTTGTTAAGAAGAAAGTCATTAATCAGGTTCGCGCGATCGAGTACCAACCGGGCGTCGGCGCTAGTCGCCTGCCGGCTTTCGAAGCGCGTCCTTAATTGATCGGTGGCGTATTCGAAATCTCTCACGAGAGCACTGATCTGGTTCTCTCGCGCTGTATCGTTTACCCCAGTGCGTTCGAGCGCATTCTCAAGCGAGCGGCTAAAAGTGTCAGTTCTCGTTTCAATGCGACGAATGAGATTGCGCATCTCATTGTCGGTCAAACGATACTGCCGTTGAGCCAACACGCCGGTTGTAACCCAGAGGTTTACCAGCACGCCCACTAGTATCGTAGAAATAAGTTTTCCCATAGTTTTCATAAATCATTCCTCCAATGTTTATTAAAGGTCATACCACTCCATCAATGACGTATCGCGGCGAATTCTTGGGGCTGCCGCGACTTTCTGCGGGGGACTGTCGGATAAGGAGAATGGGTAGATCTGTAGTCGGCAGGATGACCGACCTTTTGGCCCGCTCTTAACGATGTCAGGCCGCATTTGGGGGTTGCATTTAAATTATCATATCATCCAACGCCACAAAGCACAAAAGTAACAATAGTGTTCCAACCTTAGCTCTTTGCCCTTTGCTCTCTCTGCTGTATCCTGTGCCGCTCGCAAAAAATATCCCAAGAACTGGTTAAATTATGGCAGTAAAATCTGATCGTTGGATTCGTCGCATGGCACTGGAGCAAGAGCTTATCTCTCCTTTCGAACCAAAACTCCTGCGACAGCTTGATGGCCGCCGCATCATCTCCGCCGGCGCTTCCAGTTACGGCTATGACATGCGGCTGGCAGACGATGGCTTTCGAGTCTTTTCACCCATTCATGGTCGTGAGATCGACCCGAAGAATTTCGATGAGGAGTCGCTTGTTGAGCCGCCGCTGCGCGCCACTGAAGACGGTTCCAAATACTATCTGCTCGCGCCGCATTCATACGCCTTGGGTGTCACAATGGAAACGTTCCGCATGCCCAGAAACGTAACCGGAATTGCCATGGGAAAATCGACATATGCACGGGCAGGACTCCTGGTTAACACAACGCCTTTGGAAGCTGGCTGGGTGGGCCGTCTGGTGGTAGAGCTTGCAAACCTTGCCGACCTTCCGCTGCGGATCTACGTCAACGAAGGTATTGGCCAGGTCATTTTTCTCGAGTCAGATGAGAACTGCGACGTTTCCTACGAAGATCGCGGTGGAAAGTATCAAGGTCAAACCGGGTTGACGTATTCAAGGCTGTAGAGCGAGGGCGAGGGGCAAAGAGCTCTTTGCCCTTTGCCCTTTGCTCTCCGTCACTGACTCGCCTTCCGGATATAGATCGTTCCATCCCCAACAGTAAACTGAAATGTTGGACCTCCGACGCCGGCGCGCGCTTTGATCTGTTTCGCAGTAAATCCCTGTCTCTCGCGCGCCTCCAAACCGGGATACTCCTGCTCGATCCTGCCGGAACGAAGAATGGTGGCATCAATTTCGCCGCTAAAACCTACGGGAAGTTCAATAGTGAGTTCTCCACTTGCCAGACGAATGTCGGCGCCCGAGCCCCGCCAACTCCGCGCCGGAATGGTGAGCTTCACCTTTCCTGAGGCAATCGTGGCAGAGACTATGCCTCCAGTAAGTGTTAGTTGTGTTTCGCTCTGAGTGGCTGTCAGCCGAATTCCTCCTTCAACGCCGTTCAGATGAATAGGTCCGCGGCCCGTATCAATCTCCAGGTCGGTATAGGAGGAATTCGGCATCTTATAAGCGATGGCCCAGGGCAACCCCAGTAGCTTCTTGGGAAAGTCTTTGGCCACGCGGCGCATATAAGTCCGGTCGTGCGTGCCGGTGGTAAGAATGCTCAAATGATTAGCTTGGGGATCAACCAGAAACCCATTCACCGTGGCGAGACGCGCCAGGTCTTCTTCAGTCTCTGCGCGCAACTCAATTTCACCCACCACTTCTACTTCACTGCGTGACCAACCTTCGATAGTGATCGACCCTTCCGGGGCTCCTACGAGGCTCACGGTACCACCATAACCGAAGCGAACTGTCTCCTGCCGCGTGGTCCGCCGCGTTAGCAACTGGGTTGGATCGGCGAGGGAGTTAGTCTTCTTTTGCGCTGGAATACCCCCATCGGCAGATGGGGGATTCTTTAGATCCAGCCGGCCATTGCCACGCCGCGGTAAGCCGGACTTCGAGCATCCCTCAACTTGTGGTATCGATTGATTCAGTGCGCCGCAAACGCTGAGACAAATGAAGACAGAGCGAATAATAGTGATGATCATATTTCAGATAGTATGGCCGCAAACAGCCAGACGAAGAAATGCGGACGATCTCAATTCGAGAGCATCCGCAACAGCCCATTAACTCAGAGGTGATTTTAGCGACGCAGGAAGGTTATGCTGCCGCGAAAGTTTGTGACAGTAACCGAAGAGCGGCCATCGCCGACGTCACCCATGTACTTGCGCCCATCGCCCAGAGTTTTGAAACCATTGTTCCAGAATTGACCAAGGGCGAACTTCTTGGTTGGCACAGCAGCCACTAATCGGAACCCGGAATCCGCGGGAATGCGGATCGTTATATTGCCCTGCCCCGATTGAAATTGATAGGTGCCGCCGCGTGAGAACTCGCCGTCAAAGAAGATATCGCCGATCGTGTTCTGGGCGATTACTTGCGAAGCTGTGATGCCGGCAAGAGTGATATCCCCTTCTGAGGAAACATGCGCTCGCACCAAGCCGCCTCGTAAGTTGCTAATATTGATGTCCCCGCGTCGTGTTTCCACGTCCACTGAAGAATCGGGAGGAACCTGCAACTTGAAGTTTACATCGCCTACATCCCCGCGCCCGCGATTGTCTCCCATGACGTCCACTACCAGGCCATCGCCACTTTGTCGTGGAGTGAAGTTAGCAGTAGGTGACTCAAGCGTAGCGGAAAGTTTTATCTCGTCTCTCGCCCATGACTCGACGGTGATAGTTCCCGAGATATTCTTCAATTCCACCCGCACATTTTTACGAGCCGGATAGCGTTTGGTGACGTGTTGTTGGGCGAGGCTCGTGGTGGCGCCGAGCGCACCTGCCAGGCAGAGGAAGGCGATTACAGTTGAAGTTGAGAAAACGCGGGCGCGAAAAAACCCATAGCGCGCTATCAACGATCCGGTACTCATCTGTTCGGGGCTCTCACTGACAATAAACTCTATTGCACGTCGTGTTCCCGGGGAGGGCTTATAGATCCGCAAACTCTTTCAAGAGTGATAGCTTCTCATTCATCGCCGCATTCAACATCTCTTCGGAGACCTCGTCGTGCGGATTCTGGTTCAAACCGTTAAGCGAATCGGCAACCGCCTGATCAATCACTCGCATGTTGCGATCGAATGTTTCTCTCATCTGCGGACTCCAGCGCGCCTTATTCAGTTCGACGCGCTGATTCCAGTAGTCGATAGTTTGCCGTTGCTGTAGCAGTCGCTGAGTGATGTTGCTCCTTGCGGCACTGAGCGCGGTCACCGGATCCGAGATTGGAGAGCTTCCATTCACTCCTTCGCTTTCCCAACGTCGCACACCGACAATGGTAGTCAGGGATACCACCACAACTATAGCCGCGACCAATGACGCCAGTTGGGGCAAAGAAAGCTCCCAACTTCGTCCCAGCCAGCCAGACCACCCGCCCTTCTCGCGCGTCGTCAAATCCGGACGAATTCTTGCTGGTGAAACTTCAGCTTCAATCAGATTGCGAATTCTGAACCAGAGAGCCTGGGCATTGGGAGGCGCCTCATATTCGCCCCTGTGCTCACGGCAGAATTCCACAATCGCTTTCAGATCGGTGCGGACTTCCACACAATCCAGACAGTCTTCCAAATGGAGATTTAGATTTAACTCGTCTTTACGACTCAGCGAGCCATCAAGCAGATCGCTTAATAGTTCCTGACACTTCTCGCAGTTCATTGTCTTCGAACCTCTGACCTGTCATGCCCGTCCGTTACCAATCAAGACGAGATTGCCAGAACATGAAACTTGCCGGTTTTCAGCAATCAAGGGGAGACTGCGTTTGGGCTCAGTTATATCTTTCCAAGCAGGCGACCGCAACGTTTGCGACGGCTGCCGCCTTCGGTTTTCCCTGAGATTGAAAACTCCTCTGAGCATTTTTTGGAAGCTAATCCTTGGCTTTCTGTTGCCTGAGAAGGTTGCGCAATTTCATGCGCGCCTTATGCAATTGCGATTTCGAAGTTCCCACCGAACACCCGAGCATCCTGGCTATCTCCTCATGTTCATGGCCTTCGATATCGTGAAGGGTGAACACCGTACGGTACCCTGGCGGTAGCTGCGAAATCGCCTTATCCAGAGCAATCCGGTCTACTACCGGCATGAAGTTTGGGTTCTCTGTTCCCTTGACGATCTGCACCGGGGTTTCGCCGTCTTCGGTGGTGGTCTCCATCCGAACGCCGCGCTTACGGAAGTGCATGAGCACCTGATTTACCGTCAGGCGGTGCAGCCAGGTTGTAAAAGCCGATTCTCCGCGAAAGCTTCCAATTTTTCGAAAGAGCTGTATGAACACCTCTTGTGCGAGGTCTTCAGCCTCCGAGACGTTTCCGGTCATGCGCAGGCAGAGGGAATAAACGCGGCGATTATGACGCTGGTAGAGTTGCTCAAAGGCGTCCATTTCGCCTTGAGCGGCCCTTTGAGCCAGAACGTAATCAGTCTGTTGCTGTGTCTCGGTCTCGGCTGCGCTCACGTGTTCGTCTGTCGGCAAGCGACGAGGATACCCTACAACGCTTGCTCGCCGTGACTATCACGAGTCCGCCGGTTTCAAAGGAGCGGCACCGATTCCCTAAACTCATCCCATGCAGGGAGCGGAATCCCGTAACCCTCAACAGGGGTGTGATGCGGCGCTTCGAGCGCGTCGTTGCCTTGTGCGACCCTAAAAGTTAATCATTTTCCCCAGCCGCATCAACAATTCAGTCATCCTTCCACTTCCTCCCGTTGGCCAAGCCCCGACAGTGAACGATAACCGACCGCTTGCCACTAGGGGACAAGCGGATTATTTCGGGAAACAACAAAGTCCGTGAATATGCGGCTTACTTTCAGGATACGGTCTTCGTCCCGCCCTGACAAGGCCTCTACGCCGTCAGTTCCAATAGGTCCGATCCAGTGAACGATAACCCACGGCCTCGGCGACGTGAGGCGAGCGGACAGTTTCAGAACCTTCCAAGTCGGCAATCGTGCGGCTGACTTTTAGAATGCGATCATAAGCGCGAGCAGACAAACCTTGCTTTGTCATCGCGCGCTCCAGCATCTGCTCACTCTCACGGTCAAGCTTACAATACTTGCGGATCATCCCAGGCAACATCGCAGCGTTAGCAAAAATCTTTTCGCCGGCAAAGCGCTTTAGTTGTCGCTCCCGTGCGCGAATCACTCGCGCCCTGATACTGGCAGAGCTTTCAGTCTCTGGGGCCGTGTCGCCCGCTAGTTCACGAAACTTAACAGCAGGCACATCAATGTGAATATCGATACGATCCAGAAGAGGACCGGAGATGCGTCCGACATAACGCTGAATCTGTAGCGGCGAGCAACGACAATCGCGCGTCGGGTCATTCCAGAAACCACAGGGACACGGATTCATTGCGGCCGCAAGCATGAACGAAGCCGGGAAAGTCAAGGACATCGAAGCGCGACTGATGGTTACCTTTTGATCCTCGAGCGGCTGCCGTAAGACCTCTAAAACGCTCCGATCAAACTCCGGCAACTCATCCAGAAATAACACTCCCTGGTGCGCCAGTGATACTTCGCCCGGCCGGGGCAGAGCGCCGCCACCAATCAATCCTGCGTCGCTGATCGTATGGTGTGGTGAACGAAATGGACGGCGTGTAACCAATCCCGCACGGCCCGTAAGACCTGCGACGGAATGGATCTTCGTCAACTCAAGCGCGGCTTCAAACTCAAGTGGCGGCAAGATCGTCGGCAGTCGCTTGGCGAGCATCGTCTTACCGGAACCGGGTGGGCCAATCAGCAGGATATTATGAGAACCAGCGCTCGCTATTTCCAGCGCGCGCTTGGCTGAGAGTTGCCCTCGCACTTCTCGAAAATCGACATTGTAGTGATCGGATTGCGCCAGCACGGCTGCCGGCTCCACTCTCAAAGGTGCCGGCGGATCTGCCGAGCGCAACGCGGCAATGAGTTCAGCGGCGCTACGGAGATCTGCAACCGGATAAACATCGACGCCCGCAACAACCGCAGCCTCCTTGGCATTTTCGTCCGGCAGGATGATGTGCTTGATGAGCGACTCGCGCCCAAGTATGGCAATCGGCAGCGCGCCCTTAATAGGACGCACTCGTCCATCCAGCGATAACTCACCCACACAAAGAACGTGAATCAGGCTCTCGACTTTCGCCAGATCTCCGTTGGCCCCAAGGATCCCAAGAGCAATCGGCAAATCGAAACTCGCGCCTTCCTTGCGAACATCTGCCGGAGCGAGATTGATGGTTATCTTTTGGATTGGGAAAAAGAAACCGCAGTTGCTGATGGCGGCGCGAATTCGCTCACGCGATTCGCGCACCGCGGCGTCGGGCAAGCCGACTATAGTGACCGACGCCTGCTCCTGTTCACCACGAACGGGAGTGAGGTCAACTTCAATGTCAACGAGATCGGCATCAATGCCATAAACGGCGCCGGAAAGAGTTCGAAAGAGCATGTGAGGAACTCCCGAAAAAACAGTTTTCTGTAAGGCTGGAATTCAGATCATTTGACATTTGACGTTTGACATCTTTCATTTGTCATCTAAATCTGTGAGGTCCGCTAGTTGCAGTCAGGAAGCGTTGCTTGCACCCGCTGCTACCAAAGCATCAATTTGTCAGATCTGCGAGTGCAAGCAACCCTTCCTGACTGCAGTTTACCCCGGGCTTCCTGACTGCGGCTTAAAATGAGCGAGCGCGCCTTCAATGAAACTTCATTGAAAAGCGCGCCCGTTAGAAATTAAGAAAGGCCTCTTAAAGTCGAGGCCCAGGATCGAAGACCGAGCCCTTAGCGCCGACGTGATGGTGCTGCTCCGCCGGAACCCGGAAGCCGAATCTCCTGGCCCGCCCGCAGTTCAGCGTCAGGTGTTACACCATTAAGTTTGGCAACCTCGTTGACATCCAGCCTGCGCGCTACCGCAATCTTCGAGATCGTGTCACCTTTACGGGCACGGATTCGAGTTAAAGCTGGACCGCTTGTTTCCATTGCTGGCTTAACTCGTTGCCAACTAGTGAGGCGAACGTTGCTATTAGGAACTACTAACTTCGTGGTCGAGTTGAAATCGACTCCGCTATTCATCGCCTGCAGTTGCGAAACGCTGGTTCCAGTGCGGCTGGCCACATCCTGCAGATCTTCTCCGGGAGCGACTGAGACCACGCGCGCCACATCGCGACGGTCGCCGGGAATCCGTTTGAGAATGGAGAAGAATTGGCTCTCTTTCCCTGGAGGAACCCGTATGTCGTAGGTCTGGCCCCTTGGAGTAATGTCTCGTCTTAGCTCGGGATTCAAGCTACGGATGTGATCGACATTGGAATCAGTGGCGTCAGCAACCAACTGCAAACTGGTCGCGCTCGAGACGCGAACGATTCCGTATGCCATTGCCGGGTCTGGACGAATACCCTTGAAACCATACTTTTCCGGATTCTTAGCTATCAGGATTGTCGCCAGGATGTTCGGAACGTAATTACGTGTTTCCTGCGCGATGTATGGGTAGATCGCCCAGAAGCTGGCGGTACCGGCGCGCGAAATGGCGCGATCAACATTTCCAGCACCCGTATTGTAGGCAGCCATTGCCAATTCCCAGTTCCCGTTGTAACGAGCGGCCAGGTCTTTCAAGTATTTGGCCGAGGCACGAGTTGCCTGCTCAAAACTATTGCGCTCATCAATCCAGGCGGTCTGTCTTAGCCCGTAAGATCGTCCGGTGTTGGGAACAAATTGCCACAAGCCTGAAGCAGCAGCCCAGGACACCGCTTTCGGACGCCACGCGCTTTCAACCTGGCCCAACCAGGTAATGTCTACCGGAACACCTTCCTGCGCGAAGATGCGGCGGGCTAGTTTCATATACTGCCCGGAACGCCTTAATCCAGTCTCCATCGTGGCTCGCCCGCGCCCCTGATAATAGTTGATGTATTGTTGGATAAGAGGATTTATCGTGAACGCGAAATTGACGTTCTGCTTGGCCTGTTCAAGCGCAAGAACGTCGGCGTCTGACACGTTCTGTTCGTCGGGCGTGAGCACCAACCGGCTCAATTCGTCGAGAGGCGAGGGCTCAAACTTCTGTTCACGAAAGCCGATCTGAGGCGGCTGTACTTTCTGCGGTGTGGCGGTTCCTGATTGAACGTTTTGCGCTACCAGTGCGGTTACGTTGACCTGAGCAGGTCCATGGCCCAAAGGCACCTCTTCGCGATAGATCCGCTCAACCAACTCCAAATAAAAAGTCTGCAAGCGCTGGCTGGCACGAACGTCAAGTCCCGATTCCAGAATTGCGTCCACTGCCTTATCAAACTCATCGCGAGCTTGCTCGCGCTTGTTGTCCTCAAGGTTGAGTTTACCTTTTCGAAAATGGTCTTCTGCCGTCGCAATGATCAGAGAAACGCGAGGCTCAGCTTTCTCAACTTCCGTGGGAATAGAACGCGCTGAGGAACCAGCGGGAATTTGCGCAAGGACATTGCTCGCCGCAATCGTGAGCGTTGCTATTAGAGCCAGACGGGGAATGAAACGGGGAAGGCTCGCTGCCATTAATCCTGGTTCTCCTTACAAAAGATAAAGTGCGAAACGGGAGCGACTTCCGCAGCAGAGTCGGCCCGCGCGGTACTCACAATCTTTTTCGCGAGGTTAACTTATGGCCCCTGTGTCACTTGGAAGTGAAGACACTTCTGGTCGGGAGGAGCCACAGACACGCCGGAGCGTATCACACGGTTTTCCGGAGTGTCAAACAATTGCTGCTCTGGAAAGAGCTCGTTCAGTGAAGTTTTCCACCAAACGGTCCCGGGCTAAAGATGCCGTTCCTGTGTCCGAGGTTGCGCTAGAGGCGGCAAATCTATGTATCGTAGAGTGCGCCAAAAGCATGAAATTCGTACAGCTAAAGATTCTGTTTTCAAGAAGATTTCCGTATTAAAGGCAAATGATGCAACTTTTCCCATGCCCGGCGCCTCAGAGGGCTTTGGAACATATCTTGCCAAAATCTCCTTGTAGTGCAGCTTTCTCCCTGGAGTTGTTCCGAAAGGGATTACCCACTTCCGAAATGTAATTATCGACTTGAAAATTTTGACGGAAGCGCTACCGCCCGAAGAAGCGATTAAATCCAGTTAACACGGGAACAACTTATGTCTACAGCGATTAGAAGAGAATCAGGACGAGGCCAACTTTACGATACTACCCGTTTGCCGGCTCTCCACCCAGCTGCGGAGAACGCAACGCGGCTCTTCTTCAACCGGGAATTGAGCTTGCTCGAATTTCATCGCCGCGTGCTGGAAGAGGCTTTCGATGAGAGCAATCCCCTGCTCGAACGGCTCAAGTTCATTGCCATCTTTTCATCCAACATCGACGAATTCTTCATGATTCGGGTTTCGGGGTTAAAGGAAGAGCTGGATGAAAACGTAACCGACCTTTCTCCCGATGGCATGACACCTGGCGAGCAGCTCGACGAAATCAGGAAGCGCCTGCTAATTATGATCGACCAGCAAATGGTCTGTCTCAGAGAGCAGCTCATTCCGGCCCTCAGCGATGCCGGAATACAGATTCTCTCGTACTCCAGTCTCTCCGCGGCTGAGAAAAAGCAGCTCGACTCTTTCTTCCTGCAAAAGGTCTTTCCGATCCTTACGCCACTAGCGGTTGATCGGAGTCATCCGTTCCCATATATCTCGCCTCTCAGTCTGAACCTTGGCCTGATGGTTGAGAGTCCGCCGGAGCCTTTCCCCCCGGACTCGGCACGGCGAAGTTCTGAGCCGAAGTTCGTACGCATTAAGGTACCCTCGCTAGTGCCTCGTCTCGTGTCCGTTGGTCTTTCAAACACGAGGTTTGTCTTACTGGAGGATCTAATAGAAGCAAATGTAGGGATGCTCTTTCCAGGGATGTTTCCGGGGACATGTCATCGTTTTCGCGTTACGCGTGACGCCGATATCGAGATTCGGGAAGAAGAGGCCAGCGACCTCCTGAGTCTGATACAGCAGGAGCTACGGAAGCGACGCTTCGGAACTCCAGTCCGGCTCGAAGTATCTGCCCGAATGCCGGAAGACATGGTCGAATACCTCAGTCGTTCGCTTGATCTGCTGCCGCAGGACGTCTATGAAATTGACGGCCCGCTCGCCGCGCAGGATCTGATGCCGCTGTACGAGTTTGATCGGCCCGATCTTAAAGACGACTCTTTTACTCCGACTTCTCCCGCATGTTTCGGCCACAGATCGATCTTTAGCGTGGTGAGCGAACGCGACGTTCTACTGCATCACCCCTATGACTCGTACAACCTCGTGACTCAGTTTATTAATGAGGCCGTGGAAGACCCGGACGTTGTGGCGATCAAAATGTGCCTCTATCGCACAGGCCCTGATTCACCAATTCCACCGGCGCTCATTCGGGCCAGCGAGCAGGGGAAGCAAGTGACTGCCCTGATCGAGCTAAAAGCCCGCTTCGACGAAGAACACAATATTGAGTGGGCCCAAAAACTTGAAGAGGCGGGAGTTCATGTAGTCTACGGTATCGTCGGCCTGAAGACGCACGGCAAGCTTACCCTTGTAGTCCGTCAGGAGGGCGATGAGTTAAGAAGGTATGTACACATCGCCTCCGGCAATTACAATCCCACGACATCTTGTACTTATACAGATCTTGGCCTCTTTACAGCCGATCCGGAGATCGGGGCTGACGCAACTGAATTGTTCAATTATTTGACTGGATGTTCGCGGCAGTCGGCGTATCGGAAGCTGCTAGTCGCGCCCGTAATCCTTCGCGAGAAGTTCTATGAACTCATCGATCGCGAGATTGAACATCAGCGCAGCGGACGGCGAGCCCGGATTATGGCAAAGCTGAATCGACTTGCTGACAAGGGGATGATCGAAAAACTTTACGAAGCATCTCAGGCAGGCGTCGAAATAAACCTGATCGTACGTGGTATATGCATGCTACGACCGGGCGTCGTGGGTCTCTCGGAGAACATAACGGTCAGAAACATCGTGGGGCGATTTCTTGAACATAGTCGGGTGTTCTATTTTGCCAATGGTGGCGAGGAAGAGTTCTATATCGGTAGTGCTGACTGGATGTCGCGTAACTTGAAGCATCGCGTTGAGGTGGTAGCCCCGATTTCCGATCCATTGTTACAGGGGTACATCAAGGACGTGGTTTTGGCAGCGTACCTGCGTGATAAAACAAAGGCGCGAGAACTAGACTCCAGCGGCACGTACATCGCGGTTGAAAGGGAAGCTAGCGAAACACCATTCGACAGCCAGAGCTATTTCATCGGGAAACCGGCAGCCCCCTTGAGTGTCGTCGGGTAAGAGACTCGACAGGAAGGAACCGGTCAACATGTATCATCTAAACCTAAAAAAAAGGAAAGAAGTCCTGACTTTAGTCGGCATCTTTGTTTTGGTGCTTCTGGCAAGTGCCTTGACGGTGTATTTGTTGACCGGGAAGACAAACCAATCAAGGGTTGTCCGAGAGCCAACTATACAAGTGGAGACACCAGCTAGCGCTGGGGAGAGCACCGCGCAAGCGCAACCTGCGACTCAGCCAGCCAGCGGCGACAGTTTTTTCGGACGAATCTTCGCCTCGCCTCAAGGAGAAGCGCTCGTACAGGGTGAAACTTGGGGTGAAGTTGTGGCCAAGATTGCGTGGCGTCTGTTGCTGGCTGCCTTGTTGGGAAGCGCACTAGCTTTTCGCGCGCGCTGGCGAGTGTCGACGGTCAAACGAAATCCTTATGTAGCGGAGACCCAAATTCTGCTTGCTGTCGTGGCCGCAGCCTTAATGATGATTGTAGGCGACAATGCTGCTCGGGCCTTTGGTATCTTTGCCGCCGTTTCGCTGGTTCGGTTCCGCACCAATATCCGAGATCCTAAAGAAATCACCGTTCTGCTTTTAAGCCTGGCGCTCGGGCTGGCGGCTGGGGTGGGGCGCCTGGATTTGGCGATTGTGCTGACGGTCTTTTCCTTAATATTGCTCTGGATCCTCGAGTCTAGAGAACCAAAGCTGGTCTACCGCTCGATGGATCTCAAGGTCAGCAGCCGTAATGTCGGGGCTACTCAAGAGATGCTCCGCAATTTATTTGAACGCCATGGTTTCGATTCGGAATTGAGAGGACTTAATAGGGAAGATGGAAGTGAGTCGCCGGGCGAGATAATCTATTCAGTTGCCGTGAATCCGGTAATAACGACCGACCAGCTCAGCGAGGAAATACTGGCAAGGGACGCGAAGAATGTGGGCAGCATTGAATGGGAACAAAAGAAGAGTTTTTCTTATCTTTATCAGTAGCGCCAATGAAAAAGACCGCCCCTCGTAAAGTGGAGCGGTCTGGAAATTCTAATTGGGCTTGCGGTCACTTAATTGCCGTTGCGGCGACTGGCTGTGTCTGCCGCGCTGCCCAGTAATCCTTCACAAATTGCTTCATGGGTCCGTGTCCCCAGCTGGAATAGAAGTCGTATTGCTTCATTTCGGCATAAACCTGATCATAGTTCCAATCGTTGTGGGTGAATCGGTAGACAGCGCCGACCACCCCTGTTCGATGCCGACCACCGGCACAGTGTACAAAGAACTTTCCAGTAGCTGGATCATCCACCAGCTTCAAGAACGCATCAATCTGCTCCGGTTTCGGATATTTCTTGTCATCCATGGGAATGTTTACATAGCGCATTCCCAAGCGTTCAACCGTTGGTTTTTCGTAATCCTCCGGGTTGTCACGCAGGTCAATAACGGTCGTCACTCCAAGATCCGCAAGACTCTGATAGTCGGCTTCCTTCGGTTGACCGCCTCGATAGAAGCGTTCATCCATCTGCCCAAAATTTTTGATCTTAATATTGGGAAAATTGTTGTTGGCCCGCTTGCCCAGGGCCTGGACGGAAAGCGTCAATACGAGCGCTAACGCGGTGAAGAAGATTGAGCGGGTGTTTCTGGGTAATCTTGACATTCTAAGCTCCTAATTCTAACTGCTTGCCACGGACGGGTCCAGACCGAGGCATGGTGTTCATAAGATTGCCGGGTTAGCTCAAGATCTTCAATTCCAGCCAGGTCAAATTTACTTAAGGCTCAGGCGAGAATCGCTCAAACCGTGAAGAAACTCTGGAATCAAAAAGCTGATTTTTTAGGATTCCTTACAATAGTTAGCGGTTGTACGCCTCCTGGTATGTCACAAACCTCGCGAAGACGCCGCCTGCGGCACGCGTTGAGGGCGTGTTCCGGTTGTTACCGGCGGCACCACCTTCTCTTTTAGCGCCTCCCGAAAAACCTGCCGCATGTTGTCGACAAACACGAAGCGAATATCCTTGAAAGGCTCCTTTGGCACTTCGTCAAGATCGCGCCGATTCTGCAGGGGCAAAATGATGGTGGAGACGCGGGCGCGGCGGGCCGCCAATACCTTCTCCTTTATTCCTCCCACTGGCAATACATTACCGCGCAGGGTGATCTCGCCCGTCATCGCGACGTCTTTACGAATGGGACGCAGAGACAGAACTGACGCCATCGCGGTCGCCAGCGTGATTCCTGCCGAGGGGCCGTCTTTGGGAATGGCCCCTTCGGGAATGTGTATGTGCAGATCGTAATTATTGAAGTCTTCTTCAGGAATCTCGAGCTCCCTCGCACGCGATTTCGCATAAGAATAAGCGGCTTGTGCAGATTCTCGCATCACATCGCCAAGCTGCCCCGTTAATACCAATCCACCCTTGCCGCGCATGCGTAAGGCCTCAATGAATAACACGTCCCCGCCTACCGCTGTCCAGGCGAGGCCGGTTGCTACGCCGATCTGATCCTTCTTGAGTACTTCCTCCGGAATTATCTTTGGGGCACCCAGATACTCGTGAAGGTTCTTCAGCGAGACTCGGACTGTGCCCTTATGTCCTTCGGCAAGGTGGCGCGCGACCTTGCGGCATATTCTCCCTATCTCACGCTCTAGTTGGCGCAGCCCGGCTTCCTGTGTGTACTGTTGAATGATTGCGGTGAGAGCTGTTCGGGAGATGTGAACGTCCTTGGCGGTGATACCGTTTTCGTCCATCTGCTTCGGCAAAAGGTGCCGGCGGGCAATCTCTCGTTTCTCCTCCTCGGTGTAACCTGCCAGGCGAATCACCTCCATGCGGTCGCGCAATGCCGGTTGCACGGTGTCCAGGACATTTGCCGTGGTCATGAAAATGACGTTTGAGAGATCAAACGTAACGCCCAGATAATTATCGCGGAAACTATTATTCTGCTCCGGGTCCAGAACTTCGAGCAGGGCCGAAGAGGGATCGCCCCGGAAATCAGCGCCAACTTTGTCAATCTCGTCCAACATGATTAACGGATTGTTTGTTCCCGCTTGTTGAATCGTCTGGATCATCCTCCCGGGCATCGCGCCCACATATGTTCTGCGATGCCCACGAATCTCTGCCTCATCGTGAACGCCACCAAGCGACAGCCGAATAAACTTGCGGTCGAGAGCTCGCGCAATGGAGCGGCCCAGCGAGGTCTTGCCTACTCCCGGAGGACCCACCAGACAGAGAATCGGGCCCTTCGGTTTCTCCTTCAGCTTGCGCACAGCCAGAGCCTCGAGGATGCGATCCTTGACCTTCTCGAGGCCGTAGTGATCTTCATTCAGTATGCGCTCCGCTACCTCAAGATCCAGGTTATCGACGGAAGACTTTGACCACGGAAGGTCGGTCATTATTTCCATCCAGTTGCGCAGGGTAGCCGTTTCTGCGGCGTCTGGATGCATGCGCTCGAGCTTCTTGAGTTGCCGCAAAGCCTCTTCCTCGGCCGGCTTGGGCATACCTGCCGCCTCGATCTTCTCGCGAAACTGCGCTATCTCTTCGGCCAGCTCGTTGCCTTCGCCGAGTTCGCTCTGGATGGCCTTCATCTGCTGGCGCAAGTAGAACTCACGCTGCGAACGATCGATATCCGCGCGCGCCTGAGTATTAATCTCCTGCTGCACTGTGAGCACTTCGATCTCTTTGCTCAATAGATCGTTCACCCGGCGCAATCTGGCCGTTGTGTCCGCGATGTTCAGCACTGATTGCGCGTCTTCGACTTTCAACTCGAGATTTGAAGCAGATAAATCCGCCAGGCGGCCCGCATCGTCCAGATTGGCAATGATCGCCATTACCTCAGGCGAAATGTTCTTGCCAAGATTAATAGCTTTTTCCATCGACGCTCGCACATTTCTGATCAGTGCTTCCACTTCGAGTGAACGCTCCGGCGGCAGAACCTCCTGCAGGACGTGCACCCGGGCGCGAATGTACTCACCACTAGTGTCTACTGACTCAATCTCGGCCCGCGCGAGTCCTTGTACGAGAATGCGAATGCGTCCATCCGGCAGCTTGAGCATACGCATGATTACGGCGGCTGTTCCTACCTTGTAGAGGTCCTCGGCGCTGGGTTCTTCTTTGTCGAGGTCCTTTTGCGACGCTAGCAGAATCATTCGGTTCTCGCCGAGTGCCTCGTCAACGGCCCGAATCGACTTCTCGCGCGAAACGAACAGTGGGACGATCATGAAGGGGTAAATGACAATATCCCGGAGCGGTAAAAGCGGCAGTTCACTCGGCACCTGCAACTGTTGCTCGCCGTCCGCCATGTCAATGCCCTCGGAAATTTCTGCGTCTTTGATAATGGCCATAATTTGATTCTAGTCCATCCGGCACGTTAAACGTCAGCAGTTTCTTCTGGTTTACTTTTGCTTTCACTCACCTCTTTGACGATCATCCTAAACTCTGCTCCGCGACGATCTTCAATTTTCGGCAAGCGGATCAGCAGTATTCCGTTGCTCAACTCGGCCGTCCCGTCGCGTACGCTTACCGTCCAACGAAGCGGGACAATCCGGCTAAACCTACCATAACTTCGTTCAGAACAAAGATGCGAAATAACTCGATTCCGACGCATCCGATTCTTTTTCTCACCCCAGATTCGCAAGCGAGTGTTGGTCAAACCTACGTTTACCTGATCGGGGGCCAGTCCGGGAAGTTCGACTCGTATGAGGATCTCCTTTTCGGTCTCACACAAATCAACAGGGGGAGCCCAGGCTCCGGACGCCAGAGGATCATCTGCTTCCGTTGCTTCTTGAAGTGCCGCAAAGAGATGGCCAACGCGATCGCGCAAACGTTGTAACTCGAGCCGCTCCAGGCCTGTAGCTCGAACTGCCTTAATCATCTTCTTTACCCTCACCGCTTGAGCTAACTTTTGCGGCTGCTCGAAGTGCTGCTCCGAGTACGCACAAGTTGTTTCAGCTCAGTCATGAATTCTGAGACATCCTCAAATTCCAGATAGACCGAGGCAAAGCGAACGTAAGCAACTTTATCCAATTCCTTCAGCCGGCGCATTATCATCTCGCCAATCTTGCTCGTGGGACGTTCTCGTTCCGGCGACTCTTGAACATACTTCTCAATTGCGTTGACAATCGCATCCAGTTTAGATGAGGGTACCGGACGCTTTTCACATGCGCGCAGCAGTCCAGCCATCACTTTGTTTCGATCAAAAGTTTCACGCCGGCCATCTTTTTTGATCACCATGTATGGTATTTCGTCGATGCGCTCATATGAAGTAAATCTGCGCTCGCAACGCAAACACTCCCGGCGCCGGCGTATGGCATCACCTTCGCGCGACTCGCGCGAATCCACCACTTTGTCCTCAAGGTAGCCGCAGAACGGACACTTCATCTTGATTTTACCTCAGGCAAGTTGTCATGGCCGCGGTCCCTAATCTGCAGCGGTCACGGCGTTACTTTGCACCAACAACTGCTCAGGAACGATCGCTTCATCTTCCACCGCATGTTCGACGGCTTCTGGTGAGGTCAACGAACGCAACCGTTTGAGATTGATGTCACCCCGAATAAAGTAGAAGAATCCAAAGATAACCGCCGGTCCAAAGTCGATGATGTGCATTACGATCGCGATTGCTGCGGCCGTCTCACGCATTACTCCCAGGAAAATAAGACCCGCCGCCGTTGCCGCATGAAAAGCGCCGGCAGCCCCTCCTGGAGTCGGCACGAGAGAGCCTACCAGTGCCCAACCCAGAACAAACACTGTTTCTCTAACACCGAAGGGCAAACCAAACGCCCTTATCACTAGGAGATTGGCCAGCCCAATTCCGAACCAGACCATTGCCGTCCAACCGGCCGTAATTGCCAACTCTCGTGCGTCGACGAGCACGCGAAGTGCCCTTGCCAGTTGCTCGAGAATCCCTAATACGGCGCTTCTAAGTCGGGCGGGCAGGAAACCAAAACCTTCCAAGCGCAATCGCAACCAGGTCAGAAAAACATTCGATCTCCTTCGAAACCAGGTCAGGCCAGCCAATAGCGCGATGGCGACAACCAGCAAGACGATTCCTGCCAGTCTCACGCGCGAAAATTCAAGCGCGACACCGCTGGGAGGCTTGAACCACAGCAGATTAAGCGCAAACATCAACACTACCGCAATCATGTCGTAGATGCGTTCGACCATGATTGTGACGAAGGATGCTGCGGGTCGGATGCGCGGGTCTCGCAGAGGTAATGCTACGGGCCTAACAACTTCTCCAGCCCTACCCAGCAGGAACACAGCACTAAAACCTATTGTCGTTGCAGCAAACAGGTCGCGTAGTCGCGCAGGACCAAGGGGCGCCAGCAGCGCGCCCCAGCGAAATGCCCGAAAAAGGTACGCCAAACAAATGACCGCGGTTGCTAGCGCGAGTAGTAGCCAGTCGGCCTGGCTGACTGCTTCACGCACTTCAGCCCAATCGAGTTTGCGGCCAAACCACCAGAGCAGGAGGACGGCCAGGCCGCAAAGTGCTGCGAATTCCAGGTATTTACGTTTGCCTGAAGAGCTCAAGAGTGTCCTGTGAATTGTTGGTTACTTATCGCCGGCTTGACACTGCCAGAAAGCAAACCACAAGATATAGGGCCGCCAAAGAAGGCTACTACACTTTGCTATGTCCGGCAAGACATGCCGCTTGAGGGTTAACCAGGGGTCTCGTAGACATTGTTGGAGCCGAGCACCTTTCGGCTTTGCCGGAACTTTCGCCATCAGGGCATCGTAATTGGCTCGGGGCAGGGAGTTTTTCCACCTTAACGATTTTAGGTATTTAACAAAGAGGTAATGCTGGAGAATTAACAGGTGGGGGCTGCAAAAGCGTTGGCTGCCAGCGAAGGAGCCGAATTGGTTCGCAGGTGTCGTTCCGGAGACGGTACGGCCTGGGAAGAGATTGTCGAGAGCTATTCGCGTCGCATATACAATCTCGCCTACCGTTTCACTTCCCGCGCGGATGCCGCCGAAGATCTGACTCAGGAAGTATTTATCAGGGTGTATCGATCGTTAGATCTTTATGATCCAAAGCAGGGTGATTTGCAAAACTGGTTGATGAGGCTGGCGCGCAATCTGATCATAGATGACTATCGGAAGCGCCAACGTACACCACACGATCATCAGGCCGACGATCTGGCAGACCACACCTACCATCTGCACACGACGACTAACTCCGTGCAGAAGGAGATGGAGCGACGAGAAGTGGGAGCACAGGTGCAAGCGGGGATTGATAAGCTTTCTCCCGACCTTAGGACATGCGTAATATTGCGCGATATAGAAGAGCTCAGTTATCAGGAAATAGTTGATCTTCTCAAGATACCGGAGGGGACCGTCAAATCACGCATTAACCGTGGCCGGATTGAGTTGGCCAAAATTCTCAGAAGGATGAAAGTGGTTGCGATGGGAGAAACTTAAAGCCAGGGTGCTTCTGCGGGGGAAGCTGGCCTGGAGGCGAAGTTACCGGAGCGGGAAACGAGAACATCATGCTTTGTATAGAATTTGAAGATCGCCTGACGGATTACCTGGATGGCGTTCTGGATAAGGAATCGCATAGCCGGTTTGCGGAGCACGCGTTGCGTTGTCCCGTTTGCCATGAAACTCTTAGTGAGGTCAAAAACGCTATCGAGGCATGCAGGGTCGGCACCATTCCACCTCCGGGTCGCGATCTGGATGCTCGCATACTGCAAAGCACCGCGCCCGAAGTTGCAATGACGTGTGGGGATTTTGAAGAGTTTCTTACTGATTATCTCGACGGATTTCTTCCTGCTCCTTTGTATCACCGCTGGGAGCGCCACGCAGCTCTGTGCTCCCGCTGTACCCAATTGCCTGGTGAAGTAGTTCGTTCGATTGGCGCGTGTTACACCTACATCAGCGAGGAAATGGCATTACCTGAAGGCCTGAATGAGAGAATCTTGCAGGCGACGCTCGGGACAATAACACCCGAAGAGGTGCGCGCGCCTTTATCCGCTAGAGTGGCCTCCTGGATGCGTGGATGGCTGGATATGATTGTTTCGCCACAACTCGCAACCGTGGCAACAATGCTGTTAGTGGCTGTTCTTGTGCTCACAAACACAGTCTCCGCTGATGGTTCCATCGGGGGTGTCTACCAGGCCAGCCTGAGACTTGCCGAACAGAGCAGTCAACAGAGGGTCGGGATGAAAGAGATTACGGAAGGGTTGAAAGAACTCGTAAGTGGGGAGCGCAAGAGTCCCCAACCCTCCGGGACAAAGGGGGCCAGCGACCGGCAACCAGGCAAATAGGTGCATCGATTTTTGCGGCGTGACTGACAGGCGATGATGTACTGCGCATACCATTCCAAAACACCGGCGGTGGTTCAATGCAATCAGTGCACGCGTCCACTTTGCCCGGCCTGCGACCATCGAATCAAAGGCTTTCCTTTTTGCCAGGATTGCATCGTCGCCGGAGTCGAATTGTTGCGCTACCAGTCCCAAACCACACCATCCAACGTCATCCGGCGCAAGAGTTCGCCTTTTGTAGCGACGCTTTTGTCTTTTGTTCCCGGTCTTGGGGCCGCCTATAACGGTCAGACCGCAAAGGCTATCGTCCACTTTGCGATCTTCGCCAGCTTTTTCCAGATGGCAGTACTAACCCAGGGAATGCATTTCTTCGTTCTTGGAGTTTTAGGTTCGTGGCTGTTTGCAGCAGTCGACGCTTGCCGCACAGCACAACTTATGCGAGCCGGCCTGAGCCCTGACACTGAAGAGGATGTTATTGCCCGCCGGTTATATGGCAATCCGTTTGCTTGGGGAGTAACTCTGATGGTTATTGGCACAGTTTTCCTGCTGCATACACTTCTGAACGTGCAACTGCCAGTGCGCGAAGTGCTCCCCATCGCACTGGTTTTGTTGGGGGCCTACATGCTTTTTGACTACCTGCGTCGACGCAGGTCGTCGGACCGTCTTGTTCGTTTCGACGCGCGACGACCACCGCCGTCAGTGGTTGTGACGAGCGCAACCGATACGCAAAGGTTTCGTACTGGTGAAACTACTCAGTTTGCGCGGAAGGAAATTGGCGCGATCCCCTTCGAGCGACGCTCGTAGCAGATAACGCCCAGGCTGATTGCTGAATTCGATAATAACGGGATTTAATATGATAAACATTCTCAAGGCTGGTGGACGTATTGGCGGGATCCTGGCACTCATTCTGCTCTTCATAACTCTTCTTCGACAACTGATCGGTCTCGTAGGTTTCCTTCTGGCCCTGGTGAAGATCGCCATAGTCGTCGTTTTTGTACTTTTGCTGGTAATGATCGTCCTGGCAATCTTGCGGGATCGGTCGCGCCGCCGAAGCGAAGCCGAAGATCTCTAAGAACTCCCTCCAGGCCACAAAAACTCTCCGTGTGGCCCAGTTATTCGCCTTTCTCGAACAGCGTCAAGCTCGCCTCCTCCGAGCTCTGCCCGGCATCTTACCGGTTGCAATGGCCGCTAACCGTATGATAGGTTCACGACTCTTGGCAGCCCTGGCCGAATGAAGGGATAGCCGAACGTGGGGTTTTTCCTTCATCCGCTGCAATCTTCAAGTCGGATAGTACGACTCTCGCAAAACGATAACTCGCACAAGTCGCCTTAAGGAGGCTGTGCCTTTTTCGGTCGCGTGCGCTGACGTTATGGCAGCGCCCGACAACGAGGAGACAACCTTGACATGGCCAGAGACGACCGTCTGTATGCTTTTGTAATTGCCCAAACCTCCCGCTCTCGCTCCAGGATTCGCCGTTTTTGCGTGGAAAAAAGATGGTTGAGAGTATTTGTAACCGTCGCCCTCCTCTTGCTTTCCGGAGTACTTTATGGCCTTTACGGCCTTACCCAGCACGCAACGCACTTAAGGATTGAGATGGAAAACGCACGTCTTCGTGCGGAAAACGAACGACAGCGGCGCGAACTGAATAACCTGAGCGATCGGGTTGAAGCTGTGGAAGACACGTCTAGAAAACTTGCCGAGAAGTCTGGGGTTACGCATGCAGCGTCAACCCAACCCGGCGCCGGTGGACCCGCCACGCCGCTTGATGCCGAGAGTCTAGCGCGCTTGGAACTCCGAATGAGTCGTCTGGAGCAAGACATGCAGGCATATGAAGCTGTATTGCGACAACGCGGCAACACGCCCTCGATCTGGCCCGTTCAAGGCCAACTTGAAAGCGGTTTTGGCGGGCGGAGAAATCCTTTTGGCGGCAGCTCTTATGAGTTCCACTCCGGCCAGGATATCGATGCGCCCTGGGGTGCACCAGTAGTTGCTGGGGCAAGCGGAAAGGTCGACTTTGTGGGTTGGCAGAACGGTTATGGTCAGCTCGTGATCATCGACCATGGAGGTGGTCTAACTACTCGCTACGGACATCTTTCACACATTGATGTGGCTCAGGGACAGGTCGTGCTGCGCGCACAGCTTATCGGCCGGATCGGCTCAACTGGTCGCTCAACCGGTCCCCATCTTCATTATGAAGTTCGGATTAACGACGAACCTGTGAATCCAGTGCAGTATTTAATGACGGAACAGTGAATTGGAATTTCGGATTGCGGATTTCGGATTGCGAATTGTTCTTTATCAGAGGCCGACGCCAAATCTCAATTCACAATCCGCAATCCGAAATTCCAAATAGACTCCCGCGTCTGATACTATCCCTCGACATTTCTCAATCCACCGTCTAAAGGAACGTTTGTACTATGCTGTCAAGCCTCGCGCGTTGGTCGACATTTCTCCTTGTCCTAATCCTGGTTGCCTCTGCCCCCGCTCGGGTCTTTTGCGACGAGGGAATGTTTATGCCGGACACTATCGATCGGCTCCCGATTGATAAGTTAAAAAAGCGAGGACTCCAGATTCCGGTTTCCGATATTTACAGCCCCAGTGCTGTCAGCATTAAAGATGCCGTCGTGATTGTTGGTGGCGGCACCGGCGAGTTTGTCTCTCCTGAAGGGCTGCTGCTAACCAATCACCATGTCGCGTTTGATGCGCTGGTCGCAGCTTCCGAGCCTGGGAAAGATTACGCAACCAATGGATTTTCGGCGCACTCGCGGACCGATGAACTACCGGCGCGAGGTTACACCGTAACGATTACGCAGAATCTGAAGAATGTTACCGCCGAAATTCTGGCCGGCGTTACCAATGAGACGGCAAATGCGCAGCGCACGGAAACAATTCAAGCCAACATTCAAAAACTAGAGACTGCCGGTACACGAGCTGCTGAGGGCGTGCAGGTTCGTGTTGTCGCGATGAACGAGGGTCTCTTGTATTACAAGCTCACCTACCTGGTGCTACGAGATGTGCGGATTGCTTATGCGCCTCCGAAGGCAATTGGGTTTTTTGGCGGGGATCCCGATAATTTTGAGTGGCCCAGACACTGCGGCGACTTCGCCTTCATGCGCGTTTATACCGGTCCGGACGGAAAGCCAGCCCCTTTTTCGCCAAATAACGTGGTCTTCAAACCGAAGAAGTTTCTTCCTCTTTCGACGGCCGGTGTAAAGGAAGGCGACTTCATGATGGTGATGGGGTACCCGGGTTCCACGCGTCGTTACCGGGAAAGCTATTCGGTAGCCTATAACCAAGATGTCGCACAACCTTTCTATGTTGACGTATTCGATAAACAGATTGAGATTCTTAAGGCCATCGGAGAAAACGACCCGGCTGCCCGGATCAAGCTGCAGGGAACAATCTTTGATCTCAGCAACACACAAAAGAACTTCGACGGTTCGGTCCTGGCGATGCGCCGCGCCAATATTGTCGAGAAGAAACGGGCAGAAGAAGCGGCTTTTACTCGCTGGATAAATGAAAGCCCAGCGCGAAAGACTAAATACGGTGAGGTGCTGCCATCACTGGCAAAGGCGTACGATGAATTGAGCGCAACCTCTCAACGCGATCTGCTTGTTCAGCAACTTGCTTCTGTAAGCGGCTTGCTTGACCTGGCATCCTTTGCGCAGTTGGTTGCCGCTGAGAAGGAGAAGCCAGAGAGTGAAAGAAATCCTGCTATCACCAATCAGGCAACTCTGGAGCGGGCCTTGGGACGGGTGGCCGAAGTCTTCGCTGACCGCAATCCTACGGCTGAACGAGAAATGCTTGTCTATCTTCTGAAGAAAGCCGCGGACCTGCCACCAAATCAGAAGATCGAGGCCCTTGAGAAACGCTTCGGAAGCCTTCAGGGCGAAGCCCGCCGCCGGGCAGAGGCCGATTTTTCTCGGTCTGTTATCGACAGCAAGCGTTTCGCCACTGCCGAGAGCGTTGCTGAACTCTTAAAGTTAAGTCAGGCGCAACTCCGTGATCTTAATGAACCGCTCCTCGACTTCGCCGCCAACATCGGCGAACTAACTCAACAAGCACGTCCACGAACGCAACGCTTCAACGCCACCGTCGCCCGCTTGCGTCCCTTGCTGCTGGAAGGAATGGGGGAGATGAGGGGCAGCCAACCATATCCCGACGCCAATCGCACCCTTCGGTTTACCTATGGTGAAGTGAAAGGATATGCGCCACGAGAGGCAATCATGTATAGCCCGTTCACAACCCTTGTCGGCGTAATGGAAAAAGACACAGGTCGCGAGCCATTCGATGTTCCGGCCAAACTCAAACAGCTCTTTGAGGCACACAATTTTGGATCCTATGGTTCACCCGATGGAGCTGCCATCCCCGTAGATTTCCTCTCGACTACGGACATTATCGGAGGCAACTCGGGCAGTCCGATACTAAACGGGCGTGGCGAACAGGTAGGCATTATTTTCGACGGAAATTACGAGGGCCTTGGTAACGACTTCTTCTACAACGAGACAAAAGCTCGAGCTATCGCTGTCGACATCCGTTATGTGCTCTTCCTGACCGAGAAGTTTGGCGACGCTGCATACTTGCTCAAGGAGCTTGAAATCAGGGTTCGAGGAAGCAAAAGTCGCCGTAACTGACTGAAAAAACAGGAGTTCCGAACATACTGGGTAGTTGGCGTACGGCCTTGCTGCGAACCCATAAGTCCTGCAACATCCCAGTTTATGCTCGCTTTTTCGCTTGACAGCTCAAAACTCCTTCGCTTAGTATGCGCCGACGTTTCAGTGCCAGGTCCATTGATTGGCCCCCGGGCGTTTTTCGGGACCGGCGAGCTTTACAGCAATGAGTTTTGAGTTTTGCCCCCGTAAGTAGATGCATGAATGGATCGCGCCAAAAGCGCAGTTCACCATGCATTTTTTGTTGTGTGTTTCCGTGTAGCGCCCCTTCAAAAAGCGCGTTCGGCTCACAAAGAATCAACCCCAGTCGGCAGGAAGTGGCACAGATTTCAGGCTGTGTGAGCGCCTAAATGTCACAAGCCAGGTCTGAGCTACTTGCGCCCTTTCTACCGAATCGTTAGGAGGATTCGTTGTTATGTCTAGAATAACCGGTAAGGTCAAGTGGTTTAACAACTCGAAGGGTTACGGGTTCATTGAGCAGCCTGGCTCTTCGGACATCTTTGTTCACTACAGCGCCATTCAAGGTGAGGGCTTCAAGACACTCGAAGAGGGTCAGGAAGTCGAATTTGAAGTGACGCAGGGGCCTAAGGGACCACAGGCCGAAAAAGTAACAAAGATGTAGTCTCCCCCGGCTTGCCTTGGCAAAGCCACTGACCGCTTCCGGTCGCGGGTCCGGTAAGCGCATAAAACAAAGGCGACCAGTTGGTCGCCTTTGTTTTTTATCTTCGCTCGCCCTTTGCTTTAAAGCTAACGTGACCACGGTCAACGTCGACTGAGAAGGACACACTCTCGCAACCAAGCCGCTCTTTTAGACTGTCTGCCTGCGAGGCAATTAAATGGTGAAAACGGGGAAAAGATAGGTCATGGGTCGGCTCGCCACAAGCCTTTTTGGCTGCCAACAGCGCGCTATAAAGTTGCTTGACTGTCTCCACGTCCTTATGAGCGTCCGCGCATACAAAGGTGGAGCGTGAGAATTCCGCCGCAGCCTCCTGCTTGGCTGTGGCCCTTGCGGCGGACACAGGATCACGGCCCTCTTCGCGGCCTTTCATGGTCCGGCGCCACAATTCGCGAAAGGCGTTGTAACGCGTGGCCAATGAGTTGTAACGGTAGCGCTGCGCGTAGGTAAGTGTCCGGTCATCGCCGAGTCGTTTGAATACGGTCTCGACTCGTCCCTTGGTGTCGTAGGGGGGACGCTTGGACGCTCCGTTGAAGAAAATATCAAACTCGACTTTCAGCCGACGAATATCGTCCTCGAGTCGCGTCAACTGGTCGTCAACGGTCGGTTCCTCTTCAACGTATTTGCTCTTGGTCTTAGTGCGACGCTGAGCACGCAGCAGCTTATTATCAATTGGCACGAGGTCAGACTCCTTCAGGAGGGTTACTGGGCGGGGCGCGTCAGGGTGGTGACGCTTTCTTAATCAGTCTAGGTTGTCCAAATGCGGCGTGTCAATCCTTATTCCGCTGGCCAGTGGTCTACCTTATGTTTGATTGCCCGGGCTGTTGCCGCTATGCTACGAAATCGATCGGCATACAACTATGGCTAACTCAGCAACCTTAAGAGCGGAGGCTTTACGCGAGCTCCCTTCGGTGGACCAGATCTTGCGCTCCGCCGCGGCTTCTGAGCTCCGAAAGGCAATCGGTTCGGCGCACTTCACTGCTGTCGCACGGGTCGTTATCGAACAAATGCGGGCTGATTTGCTCCAAGAGGTGAAGCACGAGTCGGGTCAGATTGCATCCCGGGAATCCTTGCTGGCCCAAGCAATAAGCCGGATCCAGAACGCTTGCAAGCAGGAAGCACTGGGCGGGTTGCGCCGCGTTATCAACGCTACAGGCGTCATCATTCACACAAACCTCGGACGCGCGCCCCTTTCAGGAGCTGCTCGAGAGGCCGTCAATGAAGCCGCGGGTTACTGTACTTTGGAATACGACCTTACAACCGGAGGCCGCGGCCGGCGTGGCAAACGCGTGGAAACTTTGCTTGCCGAGTTAACCACCGCCGAAGCTGCGCTCGTTGTGAACAATTGCGCCGCAGCCGCCCTCTTGATCCTGACCGTGCTTGCCGGTGACGGCGAAACCATTGTCTCGCGTGGTGAGTTGGTCGAGATAGGGGGCGATTTTCGTGTGCCTGAAGTGCTGGCAAGTTCCGGCACGAAAATGGTCGAGGTGGGCACTACAAATCGCACTCGCTTGGCGGACTATAAGCGAGCAATCAATGAGAATACGCGCTTGATCTTGCGCGTGCACCCGTCAAACTATCGCATTGTAGGATTCACTGCCTCGCCTTCGTTGAGCGAACTGGCGTCACTTGCTCACGAAGCGGGTCTCTTCTTCTACGAAGATGCGGGGTCGGGCGCTCTCGAGGATTTGGGCCCTTACGGGTTAAGCGATGAGCCACTGATCTCTGACTCCATTTCCCGAGATGCGGATGTGGTTTCGTTCAGTGGCGACAAGCTGCTCGGATCTGCGCAAGCGGGCCTGATCGTGGGAAAGGAGGAGGTTGTAGGTCGGTTACGCAAACACCCTCTTTATCGGGCCCTCAGAGCCGACAAGCTATGTCTCGCCGCCCTGGAAGCCACGCTCGACACACATCGACGCGGAGCTTCTATTCAGGAGGTTCCTGCTCTGAGGATGTTATCTATCTCCGCGGATGAATTGGCAAACAGGGCTAGAAGGCTAGCTCAACACATTTCCGATGTTTCGAAAATAAGAACCCGCATTGTAAAGGGTGAATCGGCCCTCGGCGGGGGATCAGGCCCAACCACACATCCTCCCACAACCCTTATCGCTTTGGAGCACAGCGGTATGTCCGCAGTTGAAATCGAGCGCTCTTTGCGTCTGGGAAACCCACCAGTTATAACGCGAATTGCCGAGGGAAGCGTCTTACTAGACCTGCGCACGGTTAGTCCAGACGAAGAGGGCGAACTGCTGCAAGCCATAAACTCAATAGCCAGCTAAGGTTCCCACTACAAAAGAACCCGCAGAACATTCTGGTAGAACAAACATTTGCCGGGAGTGTATAATTTTGGGAGCTATGTGACTCCGGGCCCAGTCCATCCAGCCCGGCTTCCTCAATCGTTTAAATTTCCGAACCTTGGCAAATCTGAACTCCCATAGGCAATTCTTTGTGTCTTCGGGCCTCGCCCTGGCGGCGGCTCTGTTGACATTTGCCCTTTGGAACGCACCTTTGCTGAACCACCTGCAGGCCGTCTTCTTGATCCTTCGCGACGCGCCTGGCACACCCGTGAATAGACCGGGTTTCTTGATTGCAACGCTGCTGATCAGCGCCACGAGCCTCGCAGCCGCCTTCGTGGTTCAGCGGCTGGGAGCCAGAAAAGCATTTCCCTACCTGGGGAGTGCTTTCCTGGCCTGCGCGATCGTCAGTTTACTCTCATCGTGGTTTTTATCCCTCGACATATTATTTGTCCCAATAGCGATTACCGCAGCAGTTTCGACTGCCACAGTACAAATCTATCGACTGTGTTGCCGCGATTCCGATATCACTCAAAAGCTCGTCGAATCGGCCAGCAAACTGGGTTCGCCGAACGCATTAGCCGCCCACTCGCGGCTCATTAGCGGTCTGACACTCCTAGATACTGTGCTTTCGCCGAAAGAGGCAATTGTCTTTCAAGTCGACAATGAGGGGAACTTGTCGGCCTCGGCCCGCCTGCGCGCCTCCGATGATGGTGCGGTCGAAGGCTGCAGGAATTCAATCTGGCGTGAGGGCGTAAGATTATGCGAGCGCGCCATGCAGTTAAACAGGCTGATCACCGTCGGCCCAGGTAACGGAATGTATACCAGCATTGCGTTGCCGCTACGTCACGAGAGTCGCACCGTGGGAGCGCTCCTGATCAGGCTTGCCGACGAATTTGATGATAGCGATCGTGCCTTACTTTCTGCGGTCGGCTCTCAGATGGCTCGCAACTTACAGCGCGAAGAGGCGTGCAAAGCTGTTCAGAAACGCAAGGGACTGGCCTATTTTTCCACCCGCGCCGCCGAACAGAGATTTGAATCCTTGTATGTTCTTAATGGCCTGCTTACCGAACAACGATTTGGGGTGAATGTTCTGGCGGAGATTTCAGACGGGGTCGCCATCGCCTATCTTGATGGAACGCTCGCGTACGTAAACAAATCGCTACTGAATTTCGCGCAGTTAAAGGAAGAAGAGGCGCAAACGCTCAACCTATTCACGCTGCTCGACAGGCTTCGTACCGATGTATTTGATGAGCCGGCGATTGCCGTGCGTCGGGTATTGCAAACTGGAGAAGCTTACGAGCGGGAACTCCATTTTACCGAACGGAACGAAACGCTTGGCATGCGTTTGTCGTTGGTGCTGGACCAGGGCAATTCCAGAGAGCCGCTATGTCTGGCAATTCACATCAAAGAGCTCACTCGGCTGAAACAATACGAGCGATTGAAGAGCGACATGATCTCGCTCATGTCACACGAACTGCGAACACCCCTTACAAGCATTAACGGGTTCGCGGAACTACTCACTACCGATACGGAGCTTCCTGAGCAGGCCAAAGAGTTTGTCGCAATAATCGCTAGTGAATCACAAAGGCTTTCTAAAATGATTAATACCTTCCTTGCGGTCACGCAGCTGGAGCGCAAAGACAAGCAGGAAGTTTTGAAGATTCCCCTGCGACTAGATGAAGTCGTGCGTGAAACAATCTCCCGTTTGCAGCCGGTGGCCAAAAAGAGACGCATTCGACTGGTGGAGCAACCATCACAGCGAATTCCTCCCGTCGCGGCCGATAAGAGCCTGATTACGCAGGCGGTAAAAAACCTTGTAGATAATGCAATCAAATATAGTCCGGAACGAACCACAGTCACTGTATCGACAGCTTTGGAAGCCGAGGCCGTCAGGGTGTGCGTCGAGGATCGCGGCTATGGCATACCTGCGGAAGCTAAAGATCGTGTTTGGGAAAAGTTTTATCGGGTAGTGCGTGAAGGACAGGAAAAGGATGAAGACTCAACGGGTTTGGGTCTTTCCTTCGTGCGTGAAATCGTCGAGCAGCATGGCGGGACGGTGGAGTTGGAGTCGGAAGAAGGCCGGGGTTCGAAATTTAGCTTTACTTTGCCGAGGCTTTAATCCTAAGACCCGATTCTATTAATCGTTCCGCGGCAAACAGACGTCCCACAGATGCACTTCTTTCTGTCTGAGTGAAGCGTTGACTCGTAGTCGATCGTGATCTCGTCACCGGGATAAACGTCCTGCAAAGCAATGAAGAGGATGTGCCCGTAAAGGATCTTCATGTAAGCGTTTGGCGCGCAGGAATGATTGATGTAATGCGTGCCATTTCCTCCCTTACTGCCATCCAGGCTCCAACGACTATTGATCGCGCAGATTCGCAATCTTCGCCTGTTTGCACGCCTCTTGGCTTCGCTACTTGAAATCTTCTCACCACTATATTCGGCAATCTTATAGCCGCGCCGAAAATAAGCTTTAGAAAAGCATCCTTTGCCCTCGATAGGTGATTTTCTGACTGTTAAGCCGGAGGCAAGTTTGAGCTTCATGAAAAACGGAGATGCCCGAAGCATGCGTAGTTGCTTAGGGATCGGCTACTTCAGTTTGAAACTACGCGCAATTAGATCAGTCTGGTTTCTGATCCGGGCCAGCCTATCCCGCAGACCGCTGAACCGCAAGGCATATATGGTTCGGTTATCGGCCTGCAGGTAGTAGATCCTTCCCATCATCGTTTTACCAGTTCTTACGTATTCGTACGAAATGGTGACCCCGTTTAGTCGACCGACAAACTTCTCTTCTTTACCTTCAATGAATCCCGGAAGAAACCTCAGCTTCTGATCTTGATCGCGCCGAGCCAGATCGGAAGGAGTTGTTCCCGCCTCCACGGATTCTTTGCGGACCTGAAGATAGCCTTCCAAACGATCCCCGTTGACGAATTCCGCATGCTCGTGTGCTGCGTCACGCTGTGAGATGGCTCGCCAAGTTGCTGAGGGAAGTTCCAGCGTGTAGTCAACCTGATCATTTGAATAGAGTTCCTGTGCAGCTGCCCAGGGGAAACAGGTGAGAAGAAAAGCTGAAGTAAGAATTAGAGTAAAACGTCGCATTCCTGACTCCCTTTGATGCTGATTAGAATGGTAGGTCGGGTTTGATTTGTTCTTTTGGTCAATCTTCAGATGTTTCATGATCTTTGTATGTTGTCCCGATTTCGCCCCGCCTGAGACAGCGTTGCACGCTGCACAGCGACCAGGGTCTCGATACCCCGGCCCGCCAACGCCAGCATCTGCTCCATTTGTGCCCTTGTAAAAGGTTCACGCTCCGCAGTGCCCTGTACTTCAATAAAACGGCCGTCGCCGGTGCAAATCACGTTCATGTCAACCGAAGCTTTGGAGTCTTCATCGTACTTCAGATCAAGCAGAGGAATGTTGTCAACTATCCCAACGCTCACCGCTGCGACTTCGCCGACAACCAGACTGCGAGAGATCTTTCCGCTTGTAACCAGGCGCTTGCTGGCCAAGGCCAAGGCAACGTAAGAACCAGTGATGGCGGCAGTCCGGGTCCCTCCATCTGCCTGCAACACGTCGCAATCGATTGCGATGGTTCGCTCGCCCAGCGCGGGCATGTCCGCAACTGCTCGCAGACTGCGGCCTATCAGCCGCTGTATTTCATGGGTTCGTCCTGATGGCCCACCACGCCCGGTCTCACGTGGCGTGCGCTGCTGCGTGGCCCGCGGAAGCATGGCATATTCGGCAGTTACCCAACCCTGCCCACTGTTGCGCAAGAAAGGCGGCACTCGATCTTCGATTGATGCCGAACAAATGACGCGAGTCTGGCCCATCTCAATGAGTACTGATCCTTCAGCATAAGGAAGGAAGCCAGCTATGATCTTGACGGTTCGCAACTCGTCAACAGCTCGTCCATCAGTGCGTTCGAAGTTCATCGTGCCCCCAAACTTCCACCGCCTCCAGGACTGAAGGTGTGGCTCCTAAAAACCTTTCGGCCACTCGCGCAAAACGCTGAGCAGCGTCGGTCACATAAAAATGGTCCAGATCATCGCACAGTTCGCGCCGCCTGGTTTCAAGTCTACCCGCACGAGCCATCTCGCGTGATGCCAAAAAGGATTCTACTTCGCAAGCGGTTGCTTCGCCTGAGTCAATTAGCGGCAGCGCAGGACCCACTGTCTCCCCAATTACTTCCCGCAGAATTGGATAATGGGTGCAACCGAGCACAAGTGCTCCAACACTCGCTTCTCTGAATTCAGTTAGATACTCTCGGGCCACTGTGCGAGCAACATCGGTCTCACCCCAACCTTCTTCAGCCAGAGAGACAAATAAGGGACAGGCCCGCTCTATGACCTCGATTGTGGGATCTAGTCCAGCAATTGCCCGGCGATAGGCTTTGCTCCCAATAGTCGCTTCGGTTGCAATAACTCCGATAGGTTTGCCGGCGGCCAGACGTACAGCCGCCCGCACGCCCGGCTCAATTACACCGATCACTGCAACATTCAGCGCCTTTCGGATCGCAGGGAGGGCCAGGGCTGAAGCGGTATTGCAGGCAACAATTAAAAGTTTGATGCCGCGGGCAGCGAGAAATCTCGCATTCTCAATGGCGTATCGTTCAACTGTAGATAACGATTTCGTGC
>Ga0209341_10000455_pt1 | contig 42355 bp, 42 predicted proteins | sample RifCSP13_2_FD_184020 | JGI IMG/M metagenome (GOLD analysis project Ga0209341, IMG submission 184020) | Soil microbial communities from Rifle, Colorado - Rifle CSP2_sed 13_2 (SPAdes) (version 2) | ecosystem: Environmental > Terrestrial > Deep subsurface > Rock core/Sediment | place: Rifle...
CGGCGACCGCAATCTTCTTCTTCGCCAGCGCGTCGGACATGATCGGCGCGTCGTCGATCAGCCGCTTGACGTTGAGGCGCACATTCTCCTCGGTCGCCGCCGCAACCAGATCGCTCGGATGCTTGGCATGGGCGGCTATCACCGCGGGCTCTATCGACTTGATCAGCTCAGGCAGGTGGCCGGGCAGCTCGACCCGCTCCTTTACCACTTTGACTGCCGCGGCAATGGCTCCGCAATTCGTATGCCCGAGCACCATGACGAGCGGCGCGCCAAGGAAGTGAACGGCATATTCCAGGCTGGCGAAGCCGTCATCGTCGAGGAAATTGCCGGCCAAGCGCACAACGAAAAGGTCGCCCGGGTTCTGGTCGAAGAGAAGTTCGGGCGAAACGCGACTGTCGGAGCAGCCGAGGATCGCCGCAATCGGGTATTGCGCCTCCGCGCGCGCGGCGCGGCCGACCGAGTAGTCCTTGCATTCGCACTCGCCGGCAACGTAGCGGGCATTGCCTTGCATCAGCCGGTCGAGCGCTTCGGCAGGAGGAATGGCGTTCGGCGCCGGTTCCGACGATACCGGCTGGTCGGCCCGGGCACGGGTGAAAGGCACGGCGGTGGCGGCAAGGAACGCAGCGGCCCCTGCCATGACGCTTCGCCGTGACCATACCGGAAGCTGAGTCTGGCAATGCTCGCACATAGTGATCCTCCTCTTGATGGCTCCAACCTCTCCTGCAAGGGGAAGGGGGTCAAGCCTGGATGGGAGCTTTGGTGAGGGAGTGGAAAATGCAGGCCCAACACCGCCTTTGCGGCAGCGGCCTAGGGGGCCCGGTCGGGCGGGGCAGTGCCGTTCGTCACCTTTCGCTCGGCGAGCGGGAGATCGATCACGCACACGACGCCGTCAGGCAAAAAGCGCCAATCGATGCCGGCGTTAGGAAGGCCGCGCTCGATCAGCTTGCTGCCGAGGCCCTTGCGCGAGGGCGGCATGACGGGCGGTCCATTGCGCTCGGCCCAGGTGAGAGAGACGCGATCCGGATGAAGCATCCAGGAGAGCTCGACCTTACCGCTCGCTACGGAGAGCGCGCCATATTTGGCGGCGTTGGTGCCAAGCTCGTGCAGCACGACGCCAAGCCCGATCACCTGAGTCGGCGCCAGTATCACTTTTGGCCCCACGATGATGAGGCGATCGCCGCTTTCAGGCGAGAACGGCGCGAGCTGCCCTTTGGCAAGCTCGCCGAGATCGGCGCCGGCCCAATTCTGGGCCAACAGCACATTGTGGGCCTGTGCAAGGGCCTGGAGCCGACCGGTGAAAGCTTCGGCAAAGGCTTCAGCGGAGGAGGAGGCGCGCAGGCTTTGCTGAGCGATGGCAAGGATCACGGCGAAGGTGTTGTTGACGCGGTGGGCGAGCTCGCGCAGGAGCCGGGTCTTATGCTCCTCGGCCTGCTTGCGCTCGGTGATGTCAACCAGCATGTTGACGGCGCCGATCATCTTGCCGTCAGCATCATGAAGCGGCGTCGGATAAGGCAGGACAGGCACGCGGCTGCCGTCGGGACGTTCCACGATCTTCTCCGTCCCCCGCACCGGCTGGCCGGTTCTCAACGCGACCGCCGTGGGACAGTCTTCATGCGCGATGGGGGAACCGTTCGGCCAATAGAGCTTCCACGCAACACACCACGCGTCACTCCCAAGAGCGGGGCGCCGGCCAGCGAGATCAGCGGCGGCTTGATTGAAGAAGGTCAGGCGTCCTTCGGCATCGGTGGTGAAGATGGCCGCGGGTAAGGCCTCGAGCAGGTCGTGATACCAGCGCTCACGGTCCCGCAAGCGGGTCTCTGCGAATTTGCGTGCGGTGATGTCCTGAAAGCAGCTGACGCCGCCGACAAGCGTCCCATCCTCGCCGAATAGAGGGTCGAGATTGCCGAGAATGGTGAGGCGGGTGCCGTCGGGACGTTCGATGTCAAGCTCGCGGTCGCGAATTGGACGCCGTGTCCCCAGCAGCTCGGCCATGGGAGTTTCGGAAAGGGGAAGCGGCTCGCCATTCGGCCGGTAGGCCTTGTGTGCCCCGCAGAACCGGCGTTGCTCGTCCCCTAGGGCAGGGGCGTATCCCCAAAGCTCGGCGGCGCGATGATTATACTGAACGAGACGGCCATCGCGATCGCAGGCGTAGATGCCGATGGGTAGCCATTCCAAGAGGTGATCCCATGAGCGCAGCGCCTGCTGCAAGGCACGAGCAATTGCGGGCGCCGGCTCAACGCTGCCGTGATACGCCACGCTCGTCATCGGTTGTGCCCTACCCCTGAGATTGCTCTGGGCCAAAAACGCGCTATACCTCAATGGGTTCCATCAAGCCATATGTCGGTTAGCACGAGCTTAAATGGCGCTGACGCGGCCGGTCTGCAAGTCCGCAGTGAGGCAGGTGGGGCTTGGGCCAAGCCCCTTAGCTGGCGTCGATCGGCTTATGGAGGATCAGCCGGTAGCAATCGAGGTTGCGGTTGAGGAACTCGTAAGCCGCGCCCCAGAGATAGAGGCGGAACTTGCGGAACTCGAAGTCGCCGAAGGTCCGCCGCAAGTCCTTGCTCGCTTCCAGGTTCAACGCCCACTGCCGGAAGGTCAGGAAATAACTCCAGCGGTCGTTGTGGACCTCCATCAATTCGAAGTCGGTCTTGCCCAGCTTGTTGATGAAATCGTCGAGCACGAGGAAGGAGTGATTGCCGGGATAGATGTGGCGCACCATGAAGATCGAGAGCTCGTATTTCTTCTTGGCGGCGCTGCCGCAAGGATGGGGCAAAGGCCGGGGTTTGCGGCAGCGCCCTGGCGAGAATGCTGGCCCGATCTTCGGCGGCCTCGGCCATCTCGCGGAAGAGCCGCGCCTTGGCCGGATCATGCTCGGCATTCGCCCCCGCGCCCGAGACGCCGATTGGCAGGCAGTCCAAGAGCCCGTCGCTAGGTCCGCGCACTATCGCCGAAAGCGCGCAAATTTGTACCCTTGCTGCGGGCAGCCCGGACGCGGCTTTCGCGACCGGCAGTTCCGGTCAGCGCACGGAGGTGTATCCTCCCCGGATGCCGCGAGGTGAGAGGACGAATTGGCCGGCGCTGATATGGCGGCAACGGAACGCGGCCGCGTTCTGCAACAAATAATATTCCCACATGCGGCAGAACCTTTCCCCGTGCTTGCGTGCCATCTCGGCGCGGTGCGACTGGAACTGTTCGTTCCAGGCCGAAAGCGTGTCGTCGTAATACGCTCCGAAATTGTGCACGTCTTCGACGACGAACAGGCCTTCTACCGCGCTGGTGATTTCTCCCATGGACGGCAGGTCACCGTTGGGAAATATATATTTGTCCTGCCAGGGATCGATCGCAGGGTAGCGTTCGTTTTCCCAGATCGTATGGAGGAGAAACAGTCCGTTGTCCTTGATATGCCGGCGTGCGCACTCAAAGTACGCACGGTGATTCTTGGCACCGACATGCTCGAACATTCCGACCGAGACGATGTAATCGACTTTCGGTCCGTCGTAGTTCCGATAGTCTTGTACCAACGCCTTAACCGGCAATTGAGCGTAACGGGCCTTTATGTATTCGACTTGGGGCGACGACACGGTAATGCCGACGCAATGCGCACTGTAGCGTTGGGCGGCGAAGCCGACGTAAGACCCCCAGCCGCAACCGATATCCAAGAGGGTGTCGCCTTCTTTGAGACCGATTTTCCGGCAGATCAGGTCGAGCTTGGCTTCCTGCGCATCGTCGAGAGTCGCCGCGTCCTTCCAATAGCCGCAGCTCGCGGTAAGCCTCCGGTCGTAGGTCGCTTCGAAGATGTCCGTCGGCAAATCGTAGTGGGTGTGCGCAACCTGCGTTGCGCGACGTATGTTCTGGCGGTTGCGGATTCGCGCGCTGGCGACAAGTACCATGCGCGGCACGGACAGACTCAAATCCTCACCGAGACGCGCAGAAATTGCTCGGTCGAAAAACTGATCGAGCGCTGCGCAATCCCACTCGCCGTCCATGTAGGACTCACCCATACCCAGCGTGCCCCGTGCGATGGTTCGCGTGAAGAACCGCTGGTTGCTTATCTGGGGATCCCAGGGATTGGTACCGTCGACCGTGATGCCGGCCTTCGCGAACAGCTCGCATAGATATCTTCGTCCGGCGAACAGGTGCGAGAACAGACTTCTCGATGCCGCGAGGGTCGACTGGACGGCGAGCCATCCCCGTTCCTCGATCGCGGATGGCTTTTGAACGTGCGTTTCGGGCATCGGAATCCTCTGGCTTGGTGGCTTGAGATACGCCGACTGCAGCACATGACCGAGTCGCGTCCGCGTGGAGCGGCCTATCGAAAATGTTAAGCCAGAAACGGCGCGCGCGCTATCGTCGGCGGCACGAGGGCGCGACGTTCTCACAAGGTGATGGTTCACGTGACAGTGGTCCAACCAGCTTTGCCAGCGTTGGACAAGCTGGATGGATGGGCAAATCCACTGTTACAAAATCAGTCGCCAAGGCAGCCTCATCAACTGGCTCCGAGAAGACGGCGTTTCAGGCATAGCCCGCATCGAGGACTGATCTTTAAGCCGCCGTCCTCACACAGTGGATCTACGGCCTAAATCGTCCCCGAACAGCGTAAGCCGTTTCAACGGAGAATTGAACACTAGGCCTAAATTGATCGACGCTGCCCGTCTTTGGAACCAAAACTGCCTCCCCTATGGAGCCTTGGACATCGTCTTTTTGCTTCTGCAGGATCAGTCGGTAGCAATCGAGGTTGCGGGCCAGGAACTCGTAGGCAGCGCCCCAAAGATAAAGGCGGAACTTGCGGTATTCAAAATCCCCAAAGGTGCGCTGTACAAAATCCTTGTTCGCCTCGAGGTTCCTAGCCCACTGTTGGAAGGTAAGGTAATAGCTCCACCGGTCGTTATGAACCTCCATGACTTCCAGCTTGGTCCTGCCGAGTTTATTTAAGAAGGCATCGAGGATGAGAAACGAATGGTTACCCGGAAAGATGTGCCGCACCATGAAGGTGGAGATCTCATATTTTTTCAACGCTGCGCTCTCGTCCAGGAAAACATGCCCACCGGGTTTTAGCAGTTGGCTGAATTTATTCAAAACACGTTCATATTGAGGAAGATGACCCATGACGCCCATGATCACGATGGCATCGAATTGCTCCTCAGACTCATATTCAAGGATATCGGCCAGCAAGATTCTGAATTGGTCGCCGAAATTGCTGAACTTAGAGCGTAGGTAGGACTGCGATACCTCAGAGATGGTTATGCCAGTAAACCGAACTCCTCGCTCGAGAGCGTAGCCGGCGAATGCACCCCAGCCCGGCCCTATCTCCAGCACCGTTTTGCCTGGACCTAACTCACACTTATCAACCGCGAATTGAAATTTCCGCTCGAGGGCCTTTGCGAGGGGCTCGTCATCGTAGGCGTACACCCCTTGGGTGTAGGCTGGCATCGTGGGATCCAAGAAACTTAGAAACAGCTTCGGATCAGCATCGTAGTGTGAAGAAATAGCCTGCCGATTTGTATAGATCTGCCCGTACAGAAGAGGCTGAATAAAACGCCATGCGGTGACGAGAGGATGACGATCATCAAGCTCAGCACGCAAGGCGAAAGGCTTGAGCATGTTGCCATCAATGTCAATGTCGCCTTGAAGATAGGCCTCTGCGATTGTTGCCTCATCCAGAGTGCGTAGAGCCCTGAGCGCCCGTTCATTGCGCAGACTGACATGAAACTCGGGGTTGCCTCGGCCGATATTTCTCTTTTCTCCGCCCGGTAATTCGATCGAAAAAGCGATACCGACGCCCCCAACACGATCGGTAAGCGCGTCTATGGTGCTTGCGACTGAGGACATGTTTTGAACTCCCTCAAAATACCATTGGTTCGACGCTCATTCATTGCGGGGTCGTTGTTGCACTGGAACATATTGTGCCCAGGACGGGGGTGGAAAGAGATGCCTAACTTTTTTCCAGCCGCCGAGGCAGCATTTGTCGGCAACGGTTAGAAGCTAGGTTAACCTGCTCGGAGTCGGCTTTGGCTCAAAGCGGACTCCTTGAACGGGCTCGCCTTCACGTCCGCTTTTGGGGGCAAAGCAGATACTGCCCCAACGCTTCGAGCAAAGGCCGGCTAGTCTAAGCTGGCTAGTCTAAGATTAAGTGGCGTCTGCGGCGCGGCTCCAAGATCGCGGCAAGGCTAACCAAGCACCCCCTAAGGCGGTTAGCTCGCCTCCTTCGGCTTGGAGAGGATCAACCGGTAGCAATCGAGGTTGCGGTGGAGGAACACGTAAGTCGCGCCCCATAGATAGAGGCGGAACTTACGGAACTCGAAATCGCCGAAGGTGCGCGTTACAAAGTCCCTGCTGGCATCGAGGTTCCGCGCCCATTGCCGGAAGGTCAGGAAATAGCTCCAGCGGTCGTTATGGATGACGTCGACTTCGAAATCCGTCTTCCAAAGCTTGTTGAGAAAATCGTCGAGCACGAGGAATGAGTGATTGCCGGGATAGATGTGACGCACCATGAAGGTCGACAGCTCGTATTTCTTCTTCCAGGCACTACCGTCGAGGAAAACACGGCCGCCGGGCTTCAAGAGCGCTGAGAACTTCTTCAGCACGCGCTCGTAATCGGGCAGGTGCTCGATAACGCCCATGATGACGATGGCGTCGAACGGTTCTTTCCGCTCGTAGTCGTAGAAATCGGTCAGCAGAATGTCGAAGCGGTCGCCGAAATTCGACAGCTTGGAGCGCAGATAAGACTGCGACACTTCCGAGTTGGTGATGCCGGTGAAGTGCACGCCGGTCTGAAGCGCGTGACTTGCGAAGGCGCCCCAGCCCGGTCCGATCTCGAGCACTCTCTTCCCGGGGCCCAGCTCGCATTTCTCGATGGCCCAGTCGAATTTCCGCTCGAGCGCCTTGGCGAGAGGCTCGTCGTCGTTGGCATAGACGCCCTGGCTGTAGGCGGGAAAGACCGGATCGAGAAAGCTCAGGAAGAGCTTGGAATCGGCATTGTAGTGCGAGGCGATCGCCCGCTTGTTGGTGTAGACCTGCCCGAACAGAATCGGCTCGATGAACCGCCAGGCCAGAACCAGCGGATGACGGTCGTCGAAGTACCGGCGCAGCTTGAAGGGTTTCAGCATGTCCCCTTCGATGTCGAGGTCGCCGTTGAGGTAAGCCTCGGAGATGTTGCCTTCATCGAGGCTGCGAAGGGCCCGGAGCGCCCGCTCATTGCGAAGGCTGACACAGAACTCGGGCTCTCCCTGACCAAGGTTCCTCTTTTCGCCGTTCGGCAGTTCAATCGCGAACGGCGTCGCGATGTCGCCGACGCGGGCGATGATGGCGTCGAGCGTGGCTGCGGTTGATGTCATCTCATAGTCCCCGCTTGGAAACGGCCCGCCGGCCGCGCGGGCCCCTTTTTTGCGTTCCGGGCCGATTTTGCCTCGAATGACGGCAGAATGAAATGGTTACGTCGCGAGCAGGCAGCGCTTCCGCCAGTTGCCGATCCGCATTCTCTACCGCTCGACGGGGCTCAACGGCCAGCCGATCGCGGTCTCGGGCGCGATCTTCATCCCGCCCGGCGCCGCGCCTCAAGGCAGCCGCAATGTGATCGCCTGGGCCCATCCGACGAGCGGCGTGGTTCAGGCCTGCGCGCCCTCGCTCATGCCTGACGTCTCCGGCATGATCTGGGGATTGGCCAATATTCTGGCGCAGGGCTACGTGGTGGTCGCCACCGACTATCCCGGTCTCGGCGTGCCCGGCCAAATCCACCCTTATCTCATCGGCGTAAGCGAAGGACGCGCCGTGCTCGATTCGGTGCGCGCGGCGCGCGCCCTGCCGCGCACGGGCGCCTCGAACCGGTTCGCGGTGTGGGGTCACAGTCAAGGCGGCCACGCCGCCCTCTATACCGGAGAACTTGCGGCAAGCTATGCGCCCGAACTCAAGCTCGTCGGCGTGGCGGCGGCAGCGCCGGCCACCTATCTCGCCGAGCTGTTCGATGCCAACAAGACAACCTCGACCGGCAAGGAGCTGACCGCGATGACGATCTATTCGTGGTCGAAGTTCTACAACACTCCGGTATCAAACCTGGTCGAGCCCGCCGCCATGGGGGCGTTTCAGCAGATGGCGCATGACTGTATCGAGTCGCTGCCACAGTTCGCGGCCATCGAGAAGGCGGGGAAGCCGCTCAACCGGATCCAGTTCCTCAAAGCCGATCCGACCGAGACCCAACCCTGGCGCGGAATCATGCAGAAGAACACCCCGGGCCAGGCGGCGGCCGGCGCACCGGTGTTCCTCGCCCAAGGCACGGCCGACACCACGGTTCACCCCGAAATCACCAAGAAATTCGGTGAGGCGCTGTGCAAGCAAGGCGCGCGTGTCGACTTCACCTGGCTCAAAGGTGTCAGTCACACTTTCGCCGCGAAAGACAGTGCGCGCCAGACGCTCGCTTGGATGGGAGACCGCTTCAGAGGGGCGCCGGCGCCGTCTAGTTGCCGGTAGCGGCACCCTCTATCACGTTCAATTGCTGATCTGGATCAGCGTGTTCCCGGCGCCATGCCGCTGCACGAGAGAATAGAGCGCGGCGGCGTTGGACGGGTGCAGCCTGATGCAGCCGTGGGACGCGGGGCGGCCGAGATATTTCGTCTCGTAAGAGCCGTGGATCGCGTAGCCGCGCAGGAAGAAGATCGAATAGGGCATCGGCGAGCCGCTATAGATCGTCGAGCGGTGATAGCGGACCACGGCCGTCGGCCTGAAGGTGCCGGTGGGAGTGCGATAGCCGGGCCGCGCGGTTGAGACCGGCCAATTGTACCGGGCAATGCCGTCCACATAGACGTTCATGCGTTGGTTCGACAGATTGATCTTGGCGACGATTTGGGCTTGAGCGCTGGCAGGATATGCAAGAGCGAGGCCGAGCAAGACGGCCAGGAGGATGGTGCGCCGCATGATGTTCTCCCTCAGAGCAGGCCTCCCCGAAGATCGCGGCCCGCCGATCGTCTTGATGTCGGGAGCCGAGGCTTCCCGATCAAGACTGCGGACGAACATAGCCGGCCTCACCTGAACATCTCCTGAACGAGACCCGGCCTTGCGGCGAGAGTTCGATAGGCCGGGCGCTCCAATTGCTGCCATCATTTGTGCTAGGGTCGGGGCCTAGAGGGGCCCTTACTGGAACGGGTCGAGCACAGATGCGAAGGCTGATTTTAGGCCTCACGCTCATCATGTTTTGCGGGGGGGCGGCGGCTGAGCCCGCTGAGACCGCCGCGATGTCCGCCGCGACTCCCGCGCCGGAAAAGCCCGTCAAAAAGCCTGCGGCGAAACCCTCCGCCAAGAAGCCTCCGCCCAAGCCCAGCCCAATCGCCAGAGAGCTGTTCGGCGCCGCGACTGCGCCCGCTCCTCTCGCCGCCCGCTCGATCGGCGGCTATGCCAAAGGCTGTCTCGCCGGCGGCGTGTCGCTGCCGATCAACGGCCCCGACTGGCAGGTGATGCGGCTCTCCCGCAACCGCAATTGGGGCAACCCGCGCCTCCTCGATTATCTCGAACGGCTGGCAAGCGACGCGCGCGCGCACGACGGCTGGCCGGGGCTCCTCGTCGGCGACATGTCGCAGCCGCGTGGCGGACCGATGCTCAACGGCCATACCAGCCATCAGATCGGTCTCGATGCCGACATCTGGCTTACCCCCATGCCGGACCACATCCTGACGCCGCAAGAGCGGGAGGACATGAGCGCGGTGTCCATGCTCAAGGACCCGTTCACCGTCGATCCCACGGTGTTCACCCTGCTCCATGTGAAGCTCATCAAGCGCGCCGCCTCCTACCCGCAAGTGGCGCGCATTTTCGTGCATCCTGCCATCAAGAAGGCGCTCTGCCAGCAAGCCGCCCAGGCGGGCAAGGACCGCGCCTGGCTCGGCAAGGTCAGACCCTGGTGGAACCACCACTACCATTTCCATGTGCGCCTCGCCTGCCCGCCCGGGATGGAAGGCTGCGAGGGTCAGAAAGGGGTGTCGGGCGACGACGGCTGCGGCCAGGAACTCGTGAATTGGTATGCGATGCTGAAAAAGGCCGCGATCGAAATGGCGAAGCCGCCTCAACCGGGCGCCAAGCCCTGGGTCGGCAAGCCGCCGCTCAGGATGGCTCAGCTCCCCAAGGAATGCGGCACGGTGCTCACCTCGGGCGGCTTCGAGCCGCTGATCCCGGCAGAGGCGGGCATGGTGCCCGAGGCGCTCAAGGCCATGGCGAGCAAGGACGCCGGGCCCTTGGTGCCGGTGCTGACTCCCGATCAGCTTAGGGCGCTCACCGGGGAGGGCGGGGGCATGCCGCTGCCCGACCGCAACCCGAAGCGCTGACGCTTCACCTCGGCTCCTAGATCAGGCAGTATCGCGGCCATGCAGGAGCGGCGGGCAGAGCCGGTAGAAGAGCAGCGGAACGTCTATGGCGAACCGCTCAAGAGCTGCTCCGAGCGGCCCCTGACCGGCTTTTTCCGCTCCGGCTGCTGTCACACTGGGCCTGAGGATATCGGCCTGCACACGGTGTGCATCGAGGTGACGGCGGAGTTCCTCGCCTTCTCCAAGGCGCGCGGCAACGATCTTTCGACCCCCCAGCCCGATTTCGATTTCCCGGGGCTCAAGCCCGGCGACCGCTGGTGCCTGTGCGCCGCGCGCTGGCGCGAGGCTTTCGAGGCGGGCAAGGCGCCGCGGGTCATTCTCGGGGCGACGCACGAAGCGACGCTCGAACTGGTCGATCTCAAGGACCTCAAGCGCTACGCCATCGACCTCGCCTGAGGAGCACCTAACCTGACTCTCCGCGCTCACGTAGCGCGAAGCGCGGTAGCGCAAATCAAAGACTAATGGCAGCATGGCCTGATGGCGAAGAAGAAGCCTGCCGCGACGAAGAAGACCGAGACGCCCGCGCAGGCGCGCGCGCGGAAGAAGCGGCAGATCTTTGCTGAGGGCCACAAGCGCAAATTCCTCGTGGTCGTCGACGAGACGCCCGAATGCGAGAGCGCGCTCGCCTTTGCCGCAAGCCGCGCGCAGCGGACGGCTGGGCAGCTTGCGCTGCTCTACGTCATCGAGCCCGGCGTCGATTTCCAGTGGCTCGGCGTCGAGGACGTCGCGCGCGAGGAGGGCCATAACAAAGCCAAGGCGGTGTTCCGTCTGTTCGGGCGCAAGCTCAAAGCCATGGGGTTCGAAGATCTCGTACCCGAGGAGATCGTGCGCGAAGGCGTGAAGGCCGATGAGATCTTGAAGCTGATCGAGGAGGACGAGGATCTCGGCGTCTTGGTGCTCGGCGCCTCGAAGGACCCGTCAGGGCCCGGACCGCTCGTCTCCACCCTGGCCGGCGGGAGGCTTGCCGGTACCTTCCCGGTGCCCATCACCGTGGTGCCGGGCCATCTCTCGATCGAAGAGATCCTGGCGCTGGCTTAAGCCGTCGTGTCGGACGCATCCCGCGGCGCGGCTATTGGAGACGCATGCTCGTGGGTTCCATGCCTTGACTTTGGGGCTTCCGAGGCCAAGTATGGACTAGAATAATTCTAAGCTGGCGCGACACTTTTGGATCGCTCGCGCGTTAGGAGCCGACGAGGCGCACCATGTTCATTCAGACCGAAGCGACGCCCAATCCCGCCACCCTGAAATTCCTTCCGGGCCGGCCCGTGCTCGACCAGGGGACCTTGGAGTTCCTCGATCCCGCCGAGAGCAAGGCCTCGCCCTTGGCCTCTCGCCTGTTCGAGATCGACGGCGTCAAGGGGGTGTTCTTCGGCACCGACTTCATCAGCGTGACCAAGGGCGAGGGCGAGTGGCAGCATCTGAAGCCCGCCATTCTCGGCGTCATCATGGAGCATTACCTGTCCGGCGAGGCCGTCACCGAGGGCGAGAAGACGGGCTCGGAGAGTTCTCCTGAGGGCGAGTTCTTCGCGCCAGAGGACGAGGAGACGGTCAAGACCATCAAGGAGCTGCTCGAGACGCGTGTTCGTCCGGCCGTGGCGCAGGACGGCGGCGACATCACCTTCCAGGGCTACCGCGACGGCGTCGTCTTCTTGCACATGCGCGGCGCCTGCTCGGGCTGCCCGAGCTCGACGGCAACGCTCCGCCACGGCATCGAGAACCTGCTCAGGCACTTCATCCCCGAGGTGCAAGAGGTTCGTCCGGTTTGACGGGCAAGCTCCCCGACACCTGTCTCGACCAGATCTTCCGCGAGGCGCGCACCCATAACGCCTGGCGCGACCAGGACGTCCCCGACGCGCTGCTGCAGGCGATCGTCGATCTCTTAAAGCTCGGGCCGACGTCCGCCAATTGCAGCCCGGCGCGCTTCCTGTTCGTGAAGTCGCGCGAAGCGAAGGAACGGCTCAAGCCGCATCTGTCGGAAGGCAACCGCGACAAGACGATGAAGGCGCCGGTGTGCACCATCATCGGCTACGACCTCGACTTCTATGTTCATTTGCCCAAGCTCTTTCCCCACACCGACGCCAAGAGCTGGTTCGAAGGCAAGAAGGAGAAGATCGCCGAGACCGCCTTCCGCAATGGCACGCTGCAAGGGGCCTATCTCATTATGGCGGCGCGCGCGCTCGGACTCGATTGCGGGCCGATGTCGGGCTTCGACAATCAGGGCGTAGATCGCGAATTCTTCGCCGGCACCCAGGTGAAATCCAACTTTCTGTGCAATCTCGCTTATGGCGATCCGACCGGACTCTTTCCGCGGTCGCCGCGCTTCAGCTTCGACGAGATGGCGCGGATCATCTAAGACACCACGATGAATATCCTAGCGCTCGATACGAGCATGGGCGCCTGCTCGGCGGCGGTGCTGCTCAGCGACGGCGTGGTGCAAAGGCTGTTCGCCCGGCAAGAGACCATGGCGCGCGGCCATGCCGAGGCTTTGCTGCCCATGGTGGCGGAAATCATGGAAGAGGCGGGACTTCCCGTCGCCGAGCTCGATCTGATCGCAGCGACGACAGGGCCCGGCAGCTTCACCGGCGTGCGTATCGCCATTGCCGCGGCACGCGGCCTCGCGCTGGTGACCCATGCCAAACTGTTCGGCACCGACAGCCTGAGCGTGATGGCGAGACAAGCGCTCGCCGGCGGCGCGGTGGGACCCGGACCTTTCGCCGTAGCCATCGATGCCAAGCGGGGCATGCTCTATCTCGGACTCTACGACGAGGCGGGAAGAAAACGCGAGGGCCCGCTGCTGATCGCGCCTGACGAGGCTGTGAGCTTGCTCCCGAGCGAGCTTCGCCTTGCCGTGGGCAGTGGTGCGATCCTTCTCGCCGAAGCGGGAGGGCGGCGCGGACATTCTCTCGAGGCGAAACTGGTCGAGCTTCAGCCGAGCGCCGAAGCCCTCGCCGAGATCGCCTCCGCAAGCGGCGAGCCTGTTCCTACGCTTCGGCCGCTCTATTTGCGGCCCCCCGACGCCAAGCCGCAAATGCCAGCGGTACCGAGGCGGTGATGGGTACTGAAATCCTGGTGGATCGAGCCACACCAATCGACGCCGGATTTATGGCCGCCCTTCATGCGCATTGTTTCGCGAAAGCCTGGGACGAGGCGGCGATGGCGCAATTCATCGCGGGGCTCGATACGCTTTGCCTCATCGCGTCCGTGGTCGACAACGCCGTGGCCTCACCGGCAGGTCTTCTCATTGCGCGGAAGGCCGCCGACGAGGCAGAACTCCTGACTTTGGGCGTGGCTCCTTCCTGCCGCCGTATGGGGCTTGGCCGCTCCCTCCTCCACACGGCAATGGCGGCCTTGCGCGCAACTGGCACCAAGCAGCTGTTTCTTGAAGTCGAGGAGGGCAATGGGGCGGCCGTCGCGCTCTATCGGTCTCTCGGTGCGGTCGCGGTCGGCCGCAGGCCAGGCTATTACGAGCACGGGGCGGACGCCGCGATGTTCAGCCTTGCCCTTTGAGGCCGCCTTGCCGATGATGTCAGGCCCTAGCGAGAGATCGAACGGCAAGGCATCGATCCATGCCCAAGATTGCCACAGCGGATAGCAGGCTAGAGCGTCTCTGCGCCGAGCGGGGCATGCGCATGACGGGCCAGCGGCGGACCATCGCTAAAGTGCTGTCGGAGGCCGAGGATCATCCCGACGTGGAAGAAGTCTACCGGCGCGCGAGCGCCCGCGATCCTCGCATCTCGCTCTCCACCGTCTACCGCACCGTGCGTCTGTTCGAGGGGGCGGGCATCCTCGAGCGCCACGAGTTCGGCGACGGCCGCGCCCGCTACGAGCCAGCCGGTCATGGCCACCACGATCACCTGATCAACGTCAAGACCGGGGAAGTCATCGAGTTCTCAAACGAGCAGATCGAGCGGCTGCAAGAGAACGTGGCGCGGGAGCTCGGCTTCCGGCTCATCGGCCACAGACTCGAGCTGTTCGGCGTGCCGCTCAAGAACGGCAAGTAGTGGACGGCTCCTCGCGCGAGGCGGGTTTTGCGGCGCCGCGCCGGCTCTGTTTGACTTGGGCGCCTTGCCGCGCGAACGTGAGGGACCATAAGACCAAGATGTGGGGGATGGCGATGGTGAAACGTGTTCTGGTGGCGGGCCTGGTGGCGATGGTGAGTGGGGCGGCGCAGGCCGAGCATGCTGTTGCACCGGAAGGGGAGCTCGTTCCGGCCGTCACGCGGGAAGTCTGCGACGTGGCCGAGTGGGGCTATGACCAAGTGCGGACCGATTGCCGGACGGAGGTGCTGCCCGTGGCGAAAGCCAATCCGGCCTTGAAGGGCATCTGCACCATCTATTATGGACGCCGCATCTGCCATTGACCGTGACCGTATTATCGTGACGTGGCGATGAGAAGCTTGCGCGCGTTCCTGGTGCTGGCGACGTTCTTCGCCTTCACCTTTCCATTGATGCCGCTCCAGCTCCTATTGCTCAGGACGGGCTCGCGTTACGCCCGCACCTTCCCACATTGGTATCATCGGCAAGTGTGCAAGATCGTCGGCATCCGCCTCAATATCGAAGGCGAGGTCGCCGAGGAGCAAGGGGTGCTCTTGATTTCGAACCATGTCTCCTGGCTCGACATCACCGTGCTCTCGGCCGTGGCGCCGGTGTCGTTCGTGGCGAAGCAAGAGGTTGCGTCCTGGCCGTTCGTGAGCTGGCTCGCCAAGCTGCAGCGCTCGGTGTTCGTGGACCGCAACCGGCGGAACGAGGTCGGCGAAAAGGCAAACGAGATCCTGGAGAGGCTCGCCGGCGGCGACCACATAGTGCTGTTCGCGGAAGGCACCTCAAGCGACGGCAACAGCGTGGTGCCGTTCAAGACCGCCTTGTTCGCGGCGGCCAAGCCGGCGGGCGGTGCCCCCATGGGCGCCAAGGTTTCGGCCCAGACGCTGGCGCTGACCTATCCCAAGATCTACGGCCTGCCGCTTTGCCGCCGCGGGCGCCATGTGGTCGCCTGGTATGGCGACATGGACATGGCAAGCCATGCCTGGAGACTGCTGGGCCGCGGCCCCATCGATGCCCATATCCGCATCGGGCCGCCGGTCCCGCTCGACGAGTTCCCCGACCGCAAGGCGCTCGCCCGCTATGCCGAGGACAAGGTCCGCCAGGACGTGGTCGAGCTGTTGCGCGGGCCGCCCGTTGTCTCAAGCCCGCCCTCGGACTGATCGTGCGCGCGCAAAGACTAGAGCGCCATCGCCCGCATTGGACCGCGATAGCGCTCTAGCATGCTCCGGGAGATCACATCGCCCGTCGGAGCCTGATGGTGTCGAGCACCGTGGCGGGCGCAAAGTTTCCGTTCGGCAGCTGCCGGATCAGGCCGGCCTTCACCACGTTGATGAGCGTCGTGTGCACGCCCCGGTCGGCGGTGTCGGCATCGGCGAAATAGCCCTCTTGCAACGACAGGCGCCTGAGGTCGTCCCTCGACATGGCACCGGCCTCGTTCAGCCTGCGGACGAGGAAGTCGGCGAGTGGCTGCTGCGGCTGGGGCTGATGTTGGGCCTGTGGTTGATGTTGACCCTGGGGCTGATGTTGCGGCTGAGCCTGATGCGACGGATGAGGCTGCGGCTGATGAATGGGCTGGGGCGCAGGTTCACGGCCTTGTGCCCTCGGCGCGGAGGGTATTGTTTCGAGCCGACGAAGCTCGACCTCCATCAGCCTGTTCACCGCCTCAAGCTCGGCCTTGAGATCCTCAACTCTGGAGTCTTGCTCTCGCTTGAGCTGCTCGATCAGTTTCTCGAATTGAGCCTCGTGGGCGTTGATCTGCTCTTCAAGCAGAGCGGCCCGGTCTTGCAGGTCCCCGCGAATATCACGCATTGCTTGCCCCTCGTTCATGACGTTGCTCCAACGACCGAGCGGGCTGGCAGGTTCACGCAAGACCAAACGAACCCTGCCGGCCGCCGCTCGGCAAGTGACTCAAGGGCCGGAAAAGGCCTCGGCCGGGCACCTTGAGCCTCATATTAACCCTTGACGCTGCCCCTGTCTCGACTTCGCCGTTCGGGGCAGAAACGTCGAGCATAGCCGACCGGCGATGGCCGATTATCTGCACCCTCGTCTTGCCGCGCACAGGTATTGCGCGAAGACGAGGCCAAGACCCTTTCTGAACAAAAAAATCGGAGTCCAAGCGGCCGGGGCCATCATCTTGGCGAATGGTGCAGCGCGCCGGCCCACCCTCACCGCTTTCGTCTTGCGGCCGCGCGTCTCGGCTTTGCCATCTCGGGCAGAAATGCTGCGAGCAGCCCGATCGCCGGCAGAAAGGCGCACACGTGATAAACGAAGGTGATGCTGGTGGCATCGGCCAGCCAGCCGAGAAACGCGGCGCCGATGCCGGCGACGCCGAAGGCAAGGCCGAAGAACAGTCCAGCCACCATGCCGACGCGACCTGGGATCAGGCTCTGCGCATAGACGATGATGGCGGGATGGGCCGAAGCGAGGATCAGCCCGATGATCACGCTCAAGATCGCCGTCCAGAACAGGTCGACATAGGGGAGTGCGAGGGTGAACGGCAGCACGCCGAGGATCGACCACCAAATCACGCGCCGCGTGCCGATGCGGTCGCCGATCGGGCCGCCGATCACCGTGCCGGCCGCGACGGCGAACAGGAACAGAAACAGGTAGAGCTGCGCGTTCTGCACCGACAGCCCGAACGTATGGATCAGGTAGAAGGTGTAGAAGCTCGTGATGCTGACGAGATAGAAGTCCTTGGAGAAGGTGAGCGCCATCAGAATCGCGACCGACTTCCTCACCTTGCCGTGCGTAAGCTCGTGAATCGCCTCGCGCTCGCTCGGGTGAGCCGCGCTGTTGTCGACCTTGAGCGTCTTGCCGTACCAAGAACCGATGCCGGCCAGCATGATCATGCTGATCAGCGCGACCGCCGAGAACCAGGCGATGCTGCCCTGGCCATAGGGCAGCACGATGAAGGCCGCGAGCAGCGGACCAAGCGCCGTGCCGAAATTGCCCCCGACCTGGAACACCGATTGGGCGAGGCCGTGCTGGCCGCCCGACGCAAGGCGCGCCACGCGCGAGGACTCCGGATGAAACACCGAAGATCCCATGCCGATCAGCCCGACCGCGACCAGCACCAAGCCGTAGGTCGAGGCGAAGGCGGCGATGAGGAGGCCAAGCAGCGAGCAGCCCATGCCGGCCACCAGCGAATAGGGCGTGGGGTAACGGTCGGTCACGTAGCCGACCAAGGGCTGGAGTATCGAGGCGGTGAAAGTGAAGGTGAAGGTGATAAGCCCGATCTGGCGGAAGTCGAGCGCAAGACTCTCCTTGATCATGGGATAGAGCGCCACGATCAAGGACTGGATCACGTCGTTCAGCAGGTGACAGACGCTGATGGCGGCGAGCACGGTGACCGCCGCCCCCGACGCGGCGGACGAGGCCGCGGTCCTTCTTGTTTCGATCGCCATGGTATGCGCCTGGGTATTTAACGGTCGGGCGGGCAGAATTGCGCTAAACCGTGCCCGTACTGCAAGATTTCATTTCTGCCCCTCGGCCGATGGCCGCGCTTTGGACGCGTTTCATGCAGCCTCTTCTGCTCCTTGAGCTCTTGATCCTTCTGGCGGTGGCCAACGGAACGCCGGTCATCGCCAAGAAAATTCTCGGCGATCGTCTCGCCCGCCCGCTCGATGGCGGAACCCTGTTTTACGATGGCAAGCCGGTCTTTGGTCCGACCAAGACAATTCGCGGGATCGTGGCCTCGCTGCTTGTCACCCCGTTCGCGGCCTGGCTCATGGGGCTTCAATGGGAGCTTGGCGTTGTGATCGCGGCTGCCGCCATGGCCGGCGACCTCTGCTCCAGCTTCGTCAAGCGCAGAATGACGCTGCCTTCAAGCAGCATGGCCCTTGGGCTCGATCATATTCCGGAGTCCTTGCTGCCACTGCTTGGGAGCCGCCTGCTGCTGCCGCTCAGCCTTCTCGACGTCCTGGCAGGCGTCGCGATCTTCTGCGTGGGAGCGCTTCTCCTCTCTCCCATCCTGTACCGTTTCAACTTGCGCGACCGGCCTTATTGATCGGCGTTCGCTTTAGCGCTGCACGTGAAGGTGATGCAAGGTGATCTCCGGGGGGCAATTGAAGCGCACCGGGACGATGGAGACGCCGGCGCCCACCGAGGTGTAGCCGATCATGTCGTGATGCTGCCACGGGCCCGACCCCATGGAGCGCGGCAAGACCGAATCGAGCGTGATCGGGATTCTGCCCGGGAGGCACATCTGGCCGCCATGGGTATGGCCGCCCAGCAGGAGATTGAAGTCGGCGTGGGCGGCCTGGCGATAAATCTCCGGCGTGTGCGAGATTAGAATCGAAAACGCCTCATGCGGGATTTTGTCGGCCGCCTTCTCGATATTGTCCACCCGGTAAAAATGGGCATCGTCGATGCCGGCGAGATGAATGCGCTCGCCGCCGCGCTCGATCTCCTCGCTCTCGTTGAGGAGAACCTTTATGCCCATGTCCTCCAGTCCGGGGACGAGGCAAATCGTGTCGTGATTGCCGAGCACGCCGTAGACCGATCCGTTGAGCGCGGCGCGAATTTTCGCCATTCCGGCAAGCGTGGCCTCATAGGGGCCATAGGTCTTGCCGCGGTAGTCGCCGGTGAGCACGCAAAGGTCGTAGTCGACCCCCTTGAGAAGCGCGATCACCCGCTTCATCGCGGCTTCGCTCATATCGACATGGAGGTCGCTGAGCTGAAGGATGGTGAAGCCGTCGAAGGCCTTGGGCAGATGCGGCGAAGCGATGCGGTTATGCCTGACTTCGACCTTTGCCGCATTGCCGACGCCGCGCCAATAGAGGCCGGACGCCATCAGCACCGCACGGATCAAGGCGTGCGACGGGGTAAGATTCTCAATGTGAAAGAAATTGATGCCGTGGCCGAAGACTTGCGCCTCGTGATCCTTCTCGATGCCGAGCCGCTGCTTCGCATAGCGGCGCCCGAGGCGCTTCTCCAACAGGTCTAAGATGGGGTCACTCGTCATGGTCAGGTTGCGGGTGGGCATGCTTGGCGGTGGCATGGGGCGCCAGATCGGAGCGCAGTTGCAAGCGGTGGCGAGCCACCCGAAAAATAGACGTACCACATCGGCACCCGTCTCCCTTCGCCTGACGGGTGGCGAGCCACCCGAAGCCGAAGGCGTAGGGTGGCGGAGGGGGAGGGATTCGAACCCTCGAGACGGTTGCCCGCCTACACACTTTCCAGGCGTGCGCCTTCGACCACTCGGCCACCCCTCCTAAGGAACGTAGAAAAGCGCCGCACTATAGCGAAGCGACCTCTGCATTCAAGCAAGCCGCGAAACGATGCCGCTTTCACGCAATCCTGAAGCAGCGCCGATTTGAACATGGGCCGGCAATGGCTTATGTAAGCGTGACAGCGTTAATCCGCCACGTAGCCCCATGCTTATGCTCTTGCGCATTCTCGGCGTCTGGCTCTTGTTGCTCGCCATGGTCGCCGCCGTCATCGACGCCACCAAGAGTCTGGCGGGGGGCGGCGCGTGGGTGGTCACGCCCATGGGCGAGCAATGGCAGGCGCTTAGCCCGGAAACCCTTCAGGATGCAAAGGTCGCGATCGAGACCAATGTCAGCCCCTTCCTGTGGGACCCGATGATGACCACCGTCCTGCATGCGCCGACCTGGGTGGTGTTCGGCATTCTCGGGGTGCTGCTCTATTGGCTCGGCCAGAAGCGCAAACCCGTCGAGGTGTTCATCAACTAGGGGGAATTAGAGTCGGGGGAAGTCTGGCCCCAACGGAGACCTCCATGTTCACACTGAAGCGCAAACCTCTGTCCATGCCCTCATCCGACCAGGCGCTACCCGGCCGGACGCAAGCCATTCCCACCGCCGAGACCCATTTCGTGAGCGGTGCCTCCCTTAAAGGCCCCTACCCGCAAGGCTACGAGACCGCACTGTTCGGGCTTGGCTGTTTCTGGGGCGCGGAGCAGAAGTTCTGGGAGACCCCCGGCGTCCATGTGACGGCGGTTGGCTATACCGGCGGGCTCACGCCGAACCCCACCTATGAGGAGGTCTGCTCGGGGCGGACCGGCCATAACGAGGCGGTGCTTGTCGTCTACGACCCCAAGCGGGTCAGCTACGAGGCGCTCTTGAAGCTGTTCTGGGAGAGCCACAACCCGACGCAAGGCATGCGCCAAGGCAACGATGTCGGCACGCAATATCGCTCAGGCATCTACTACTATTCCGATACGCAGCGCCGCGAAGCTCAGGCCTCAAAGGCGGCCTACGAGGCGGCGCTCATGGCACGCGGGCTCGGGCCCATCACCACGGAGATCTTGCCGGCGCCCGAGTTCTATTTTGCCGAGGACTATCACCAGCAATATCTCGCCAAGAACCCGCACGGCTATTGCGGGCTTGGCGGCACGGGCGTGTCCTGCCCGATCGGCACCGGCGTCGCGAGCGGCGCCGGATGAAGCCGACGATGTCCTTGGTCTTGGCGAGGATCGGATCGGCGATAGCGTGAGCGCGGCGCGCGCCCTCGTTGAGGATGCGGTCGATCTCCACGGGGTCGGCCATCAAGCGCCGCATCTCGGCGCCGATCGGGGTGAGCCTCGTCGTGGCAAGCTCGGCCAGAGCCTCCTTGAACTTGGAGAAGGGCGCGTTGCCGAACTCGCGCAAGACCTGCTCCTTGCTCGTGTCGGCAAGGCCGGCATAGATGCCGACGAGATTGTCGACCTCGGGCCTCATCTCCAAGCCCTTCACCTCTGACGGCAGCGGCTCGGGATCGGTCTTGGCTTTCCTGATCTTCTTGGCGATCTGATCGGAGTCGTCAGTCAAGTTGATGCGCGTCATGTCCGACTCGTCGGACTTCGACATTTTCTTGGTGCCGTCGCGCAGGTTCATCACCCGCGTGGCAGGTCCGGTGATCAGAGGCTCGGGCAGCGGGAAGAAACCGCCGGGATAGCCCTCCCGCGCGATGGTCTTGGCGAAGTCGTTGTTGAATTTCTGCGCGATGTCGCGGGCGAGCTCGAGATGCTGCTTCTGGTCCTCGCCCACCGGGACATGGGTGGCGTGATAGAGCAAAATGTCGGCAGCCATCAGGTTCGGATAGACATAGAGGCCGGCGGACGCATTCTCGCGGTCCTTGCCGGCCTTTTCCTTGAACTGGGTCATGCGGTTGAGCCAACCCAGGCGCGCCACGCAATTGAATATCCAAGCAAGCTCGGCGTGGCCGGAGACCTGGCTCTGATTGAAGACGATATGGCGCTCGGGGTCGATGCCCGAGGCGATGAACGCCGCCGTCACCTCGCGCGTGTTCTTGGCAAGCTCGTCGGGGTCCTGAAACACGGTGATGGCGTGGAGGTCGACCACGCAATAAAGGCAGTCATGCTCGGCCTGGAGCGCCACGAAGCGGGTGATGGCGCCGAGATAATTGCCGAGATGCAGATTGCCGGTCGGCTGCACGCCCGAGAAGACGCGGGTCTTGGTCTTGGCCTTTTGCATTTTTCGCCCCAGTAGCAGCGCGGGTTATGGCTTGGGCGCGAGGCAAGCGCAAGCGTTGCCCTTAGGGCGGATCAAACGCAAGCCGTCTCCATCTCGCGGATCTGTTCGGCGATGGCCACCGTGCGCTCGGCCATGCCGAGATGGAGCCGCTCGACCATGCGCCCCTCGACCACGATGACGCCCATTCCCCTGTTCTCGGGCTCCGCGAATGCCGCGATGATCTTGCGCGCCCACTCAACCTCTTCTTCGGTCGGCGAGAAGATCTCGTTGCAGGGCCCGACTTGGCTCGGATGGATCAGGGTCTTGCCGTCCATGCCGAGGGTGCGGCCGCGCTCGCACTCCTCGCGCAGGCCGATCTCGTCGCGAAAGTCGTTGTAGACGCCGTCGAGAATGTCGAGTCGGTAGGCGCGGGCGGCGACCAGGGTCATGGCGAGCCAGGGCACCACGGCAAAACGGTCATGCAGGGCGCGGGCGCGCGACTCCTTAATCAGGTCGTTGGTGCCCATGACGAGGCAGCACAGCCGGTTCTCGGCATAGACGGCGGTGGCGGCGATGGTGCGCGCGTTCAGGATCGACATGGGCGTTTCCATCATGGCCCAAAGCCTGATCTTCTCCGGCGCATGCACGCCTTGCAGGATTTTGGCGACGCTGATGACGTCGCCGGAATGGACGACCTTGGGCACGAGGATCGCGTCGGGTGCGGCCGCGCAGGCGGCAAGCAGATCGTCGGTGCCCCAGGGCGTTTCCAGCGCGTTGACCCTGATGACGATCTCGCGGCCGCCATAGCCGCCGTTTCTCACCGCGGCCGACACTTGGTCGCGCGCGAGCGCCTTGGCGCCAGGCGCCACCGAGTCTTCGAGATCGAAGATCAAGGCATCGGCGGGGATGGTCTTGGCTTTCTCGAGAGCCCGCTCGTTCGAGCCGGGCATATAGAGCACGCTGCGGCGTGGCCGGCCTTGCATGGTGAGCTTCCTCGCTTTTGTTGCACTGCAACATAACCGAGGCGTGCCGGTTCGCCAAATGCCTGGCGCGAAAAGCCCTTTAATCCTTGATTAGGTCGCGAAATTGGGCCGCGCCGAACAGGTGGGCCGTGCCGAGATAGACCAGGAGGCCAGTGGCGACCAGGGTAACGAGGGCAGTCCCCTGCGCAACAAGTCCACTCGCCGGGGCGAACCATGGCTCAAGGAATTTGACCAGGGCGAAAACGACCACCCCCATCACCGCGCTGGCGGCGAGGATCCCGGCACAGCGCCGGCGGAAGGTTTGATCGAGCTTGAAGCGTTCGCGGCGCCTGAGCGTGGCCACGAGGAGCGCGACATTGATCCAGCCCGAGAGCATGGTGGCAATGGCGATGCCGGTCGCGCCCAGAGCCATAAACAGCGTGAAACTCAGCACGATATTCGCCGCCATGCTGATGCCGGCAAAGATCATCGGTGTCTTGGTGTCCTCGCGGGCGAAAAAGCTCGGATGCAGCACCTTGATCAAGACATAGGCCGGCAGACCGAGCGCCAGCGCGGCGAGCATTGCGGCGGTGGCTTTGGTGTCGACGGCGGTGAAGGCGCCGCGCTCGAACAGCACGCGCATGATCGGCTCCGCTGCCAGGAACAGGGCGACGGTCGCGGGCATGGTCAGGAGCAGAGCGAATTCGAGCGCGCGATTCTCGCTCGCCAGCACCGCCTCATGGTCGCCGGAGCGCAGCTTGTGACTGAGAGTGGGGAGCAGCACGACGCCAATGGCCACCCCGATCACGCCCAACGGCAGCTGGAAGAGGCGGTCGGCATAATAGAGCCAGGACACCACGCGGTCCTGAAGCGTGGCGATGATGGTGCCGATCACGACGGTAAGCTGGGCCATGCCGCCGGCGACGACGCCCGGCGCGGCAAGCGCTGCCAGGTGCCGCATGTCGGGGGTGAGGCGCGGGCGCTCCCACGGCAGCCGCATCCCTAGCTTCGCGGCGGCGATGGCCACCACCAGCACCTGCAACACCCCTGACGCGGCAATGCCCCAGGCGAGCGCTACGCCTGCCGCGCTCTGATTGGAGCTGCCCGAGGCGATAAAGACCAGGAGCACGGCAATGAGCACGACGTTGAGCAGCGTGGGGGCGAAGGCGGCGATGGCGAAGCGGCCAAAGGCGTTGAGGACGCCGGTATAGAGCGCGACCAGCGACATAAAGGCGAGGTAAGGAAGCGCGATGCGCGCAAGCATGACGGCCAACGCGAATTTCTCGGGATCGCTTCTGAAGCCCGGCGCCAGCAGAAGCATCAGCCACGGCATGGCGATCTCGGCGAGCACCGTGAAGGCGACGAGCAGGACGGTAAGGCCGGAAAGCGCCTGCCCGGCAAAGGCCCGCGCGGCGTCAGGGCCGTCGGCGTGAAGGCGCTTGGCGAAGAGCGGGATGAACGCCGCGTCGAAAGCGCCTTCGGCAAACAGCCGGCGAAACATGTTGGGAACCCGGAACGCCACGAAGAAGGCGTCGGCCGCGTAAGAAGTGCCGAGCACGGCAGCGATCAAGACGTCGCGCGCGAAGCCGAGCACGCGGCTCATGATGGTCATCGCGCCGACGGTGGCGAAGCCGCGATAGAACTTCATGCACTCAAGCCGGGACGAGCTGGGCTTCGTGGCGCGCCGCAAGCGCCTTCAGCAGCCGCTCGCGGATGGCGCCCTCGCGGCTTTTGCTCGTGATCTTCTTGCCGGTGAGATCGGTCACATAGAACACGTCCACGGCCTTCTCGCCGAAGGTCGCGATATGGGCCGAGGCGATGTCGAGATTGAGATCGGAGATCTCCCGCGTCACGTCGTAAAGCAGGCCGGGGCGGTCGAGCCCGTTGATCTCGATCACCGTGAGCGCGTCGGACAGCGTGTTGTCGATCACCACTTGCGGCTCGACCGTGAAGGCCGAGAGCCTCGGCTTAGGCTTCCGCTTGGTCATAACCACTTCGGCGAGGCGCACCTCGCCCCTGAGCAGCCGCTCGATGGTCAACGCAATCTTCTTGGCGCGCCGTTCCTCGTCCTCGGCATGATCGAACTCGCGCTCGAGGTGAATGGTGTCGAGCGCCATGCCGTCGCGCGTGGTCGAGATCTGGGCATCGACGATATTGGCGCCGGCGCCGGTGCAGGCGCCCGCGACCATGGCGAGCAGCCGCGGATGGTTCGGCGCGAGCAAGGTGATTTCGGTGACGCCGCGGAAGGCATCGGTGGCGATATGGGTGACGAGCGACTTTGATTGCGCTTCCGCATCATGGATCAGCTTGGCATGCTCGGCGATCACATCGAGGTCAGACCTCAACCAATAGGACGGGTAGTGGCGATCGATGAAGCGTTCGAGGTCCTGCTTCGGCCACCCGGCCAGCCGCTCCCTTAAGGCATCCTGAGCGCGGGCCACGCGCTCGGTGCGGCTTAAGGTCGTATGGCCGCCGCCAAGCAGGGGCTCGGTCTCGAAATAGAGCGTGCGCAGGAGCTGGCCCTTCCATCCGGTCCATACGCCCGGCCCCACGGCGCGGATGTCAGCGACGGTGAGAATAAGCAGGAGCTTCAGCCGTTCCCGACTCTGTACTAGCGCGGCGAAGTCGCGCAGGGTCTTGGGGTCGTTGAGGTCGCGGCTCTGGGCGAACAGGCTCATGGACAAATGGTGCTCGACCAGCCAGGCGGCCGTCTCGGTCTCCGACGCGTTAAGTCCGAGGCGGGGGCCAAGCTCGCGGGCGATGCGCGCACCCACGATGGAATGGTCCTCGTCGCGACCCTTGGCGATGTCATGCACGAAGGCTGCGACGTAAAGCGCGCGGCGGCTGTCGATGGTGCGAACGATCTCGCTGGAGACGGGGTGCTCGGTGGCGTAGCGGCCGCGCTCGATGCCCGACAGGAAGCCCATGGTGCGGATCAGGTGCTCGTCCACGGTGAAGTGGTGATACATGTTGAACTGCATCATCGACACGACGCGCCCGAAATCGGGGATGAAGCGGCCGAGCACGCCCGCCTCGTTCATCTTGCGCAACACGCCCTCAGGGTCGCGCGAGTCGGTCAGGAGCCGCATGAACAGGCGGTTGGCGGTCGGGTTGGCGCGGAGATTATCGTCGATGAGGCGGAAATTCGACCGTACCTGGCGCAGCACCTCGGGTGAGAACGACGCCTGATGCTCATCGGCAAATGAGAACAGGCGGATGAAGTTCACCGGGTCCTTGGCGAAGGCGTCCTTGTTGACGGCGGAGATGCGGCCGTTCTCGATGCGGAAGTCAGACGTGCGCCTGAGCTTGGCGCGGCGGCGCCAGCTGAAGGGGGCGAGCAGCGTGTCGAGGGTGGGCAGCGACTTCAGCTGCTTCATCTCGAGCGCCGAGCACACGATCCCGGTCAGCTCGCCGACTTCCTTGGCGACGAGGAAATAGTGCTTCATGAAGCGCTCGACCGCGCTCAATCCGGCGTGGCCGCGATAGCCGAGCCGCTCCGCCATGGGTTGCTGCACATCGAAACTTAAGCGCTCCTCGGGCCTTTCGGTGAGGAAGTGCAGTTGGCAGCGCACCGCCCACAGGAAACTCTCGCAGCGGCGGAAGCTCCGGTACTCATGGGCCGTGAAGACACCGGCTTCGACGAACTCCGCCTCCGCCTTGTCGGGATAGAGGTGCTTGGCGAGCCAGTGCAAGGTGTGCAGATCGCGCAGGCCGCCCTTGCCGTCCTTGACGTTCGGCTCGACGAGATAGCGCGAGGCGCCGGCGCGGGCATGGCGGACGTTCTGCTCGGCGAGCTTCGCCTCGATGAAAGGCCGCGCGTTGCCCTCGAGCACCTCTTTGCGGAAACGGTGCTGAAACTCGGCATAGAGCGGCGCGTCGCCGAGGATCAGTCGCGCATCGAGAAGCGCGGTGCGAATGGTCATGTCGGAATGACTAAGACGCACGCATTGGTCGATGTTGCGCGTGGCGTGACCAACCTTGAAGCCCAGGTCCCAGAGCAGATAGAGCATGTACTCGGCGACGCTCTCGCCCCAGGCGGTCTGCTTGTAGGGAAGCAGGAACAGGAGATCGATGTCCGAGCCGGGAGCGAGAAGACCGCGCCCATAACCGCCTTGCGCCACGATGGCCATGCGCTCCGCCGCCGAGGGGTTCAGGGCCGGGTAGACGTGGTTGGTGGTGAAGTCGTAAGCGAGCTTGATCAGAGCGTCCTGGAAGGCCGAGAGGCCCGCGGCGCAGGCCCTGCCGTCGCCGTCCTCCTCAAGCTGGCGCTTGGCGGCGGCGCGCGCCTCGTCGACCAGGAGGCGCAAGCGCTCGACCAGTGCCATGCGGAGCGAGGAGTCCTTGCCGGAATAGGCGCGGGCAAGCTCGGAGGCCTCGTGACGCAGAACGTCGAGGTCGAAATAGGGCGCTTGTCTCGGTGCGGGCTGGTCCATGGCGAAGCGGTGCGGAGTTTAGCACATGGGGCTTTTACGCCCCGCTAGCAAGCAAAGCCCTAAGGCGATAGAGGGCTTCGAGAGCCTCTTTAGGGGTCATGGCATCGGGGCTGAGCGCCGCCAGCTCCTGTTCGAGGCGGGAGGAGGCGGGAGGCTCAGCAACGGCCGTCCCCTTGGCCGCCCTGAAGAGCGGCAGGTCCTCGGCGAGGTCGACAGGCTTGGGGCGCCCGTCGGCCTTCTCCAGCGCGCTCAAGACCTCATTGGCGCGGGCCAGCACCGGAGCAGGCAGGCCGGCAAGCTTCGCCACGTGGATGCCGTAGGAACGGTCGGCGGCGCCCATGACCACGCGGTAGAGGAACACGATCTCGTCGCGCCATTCCTTCACCTCGACGGTGGCGTTGGCGGCGCCCGCAAGCTTCTCGGCGAGCGCCGTAAGTTCGTGATAGTGGGTCGCGAACAGGACGCGCGAGCGATTGACCTCGTGCAGATATTCGAGCGCGGCCCACGCGATCGACAGCCCGTCGAAGGTCGCCGTGCCGCGTCCGATTTCGTCGAGCACGACAAAGGAGCGGGCGGTCGCCTGATTGAGGATCGAAGCGGTCTCGACCATCTCAACCATGAAGGTCGAGCGGCCGCGTGCCAGATCGTCGGCGGCGCCCACGCGGCTGAACAGGCGATCGACGATGCCGATATGGGCGTGCCTCGCCGGCACGAAGGAGCCCGCCTGAGCGAGCACGACGATGAGTGCATTCTGGCGGAGGAAGGTCGACTTGCCCGCCATGTTGGGGCCGGTCACTACGAGGAGGCGCGGGTCAGCGCCGTCGCCGGTGCCGAGCCTGCAATCGTTGCCGACGAAGCTTGCGCCGTCGGAGCGCCGCAAACTCTGCTCGACCATGGGGTGGCGTCCTTCCTCGACGGCAAAGACGAGGCTTCCATCGATCTTGGGCCGCACATAGTTCGCCTCGACGGCTAGTTCGGCCAGCCCGGCATAATGGTCGAGCTCGGCCAGAGCGGCGCTTGCCGCCGACAGCGCGCTCTCCTCGGCGAGTACCTCTTGGGCGAGCCTCGCAAAGATTTCGAGCTCGAGCGCAAGCGCCCGGTCGGCGGCTTGCGTGATGCGCGCCTCAAGCTCAGCAAGTTCGGGCGTCGAGAAGCGCACGACATTGGCCAGGGTCTGGCGATGGATGAAGACCTCCGCGTGCGGTGGCTTGCTCAGGACCGCGCCGTGGAGCGCGGTGACCTCGACGAAATAGCCGAGCACGTTGTTGTGGCGCACCTTCAGCGATTTGATGCCGGTTGCCTCGGCGTAAGTCGCCTGCAAGCCGGCGATGACCTGGCGGCTGCCGTCGCGCAAGCGCCGGTGCTCATCGAGATCGGCATCGGCACCGTCGCGGATGAAGCCTCCGTCGCGCGCGTTGACCGGAAGGGTTTCGGCAAGTGCTGCCGACAGAGACTGCTCGATATGCGGAGGAGCGGCGGCAAGACCTTCGACAATGCCCATAAGCTCGCGCGGCAGCCCGAGTGCCTCGCCGGTGCGCAAGAGTTGCGCGGCTAGGGCGTGAGCAGAGCGAATGGCTGCGCCGACAGCGCCGAGATCGCGTGGACCGCCCCTTGCCAGCGCCAGACGCGCCAGGGCGCGGGCAAGGTCGGGAGCCGATTTGAGGTCCTCGCGAAGAGCCTGCCTGAGGCGTGGTTCATCGGCGAGATAGGCGACCGAATCGAGGCGCGCATTCACTGACGCCGGGTCGGTCAACGGACTGCCGAGCCGGCTTGCCAGTTCCCGCGCGCCGGCCGCCGTCACGGTGCGATCGATGGCGGCAAGGAGGCTTCCGGCGCGGGAGCCTTGGTTCGAGCGCATCAGTTCGAGATTCGCGCGGGTGGCGGCATCAATGACGAGGAGGCTGCCCGCGCTCTCCTTCCGCGGCGGACGAAGCAGCGGCGCTCGGCCCACCTGTGTGATCTCGACGTAAGTGAGCAGCCCGGCGAGCGCGGCGAGCTCGGCCTTCGTGAATTCGCCGAAGGCGTCGAGCGCGGCAACGCCGAGCCGGTTCTTCAGCGCCCGCTCGCCGCTGAGAGAATCGAAATGGGCACGCGGGCAAGGCGTCAGAGCCGCACCCGCCTCCTCGATCAGGCGGCGAAGACCGGCGTCGCCGGCAATATCGTCGCCGACAAGGACCTCGCCCGGTTTGAGCCGGGCAAGTTCGCCGGCAAGGTCGCTCGCGCCGGCCGACGACGCGATCAGCTCGCCGGTCGAGATGTCGAGAGAGGCGAGTGCGTAGGCCGGCTCGCTGCCCTCTCTCTCCGGTCCACGGAACAGCGCCGTAAGGAAATTGTGGGCGCGGGCGTCGAGCAAATTCTCCTCGGTGATGGTGCCGGGCGTGACGAGGCGCACCACGTCGCGGCGTACCACCGCCTTGGGACCGCGCTTTCTGGCCTCGGCCGGGTCCTCGATCTGCTCGCAGACCGCGACCCGGTGGCCTTGGCCGATCAGGCGCTGGAGATAATCGTCGGCGGCATGCACCGGCACGCCGCACATGGGGATGTCCTCGCCGAGATGCTTGCCGCGTTTGGTGAGGGCAATCCCGAGCGCGCGCGAGGCGATCTCGGCGTCCTCGAAGAACAGCTCGTAGAAATCGCCCATGCGGTAGAACAGGAGACAATCGGCGTTGGCTGCCTTGATCTCCAGATATTGGGCGATCATGGGCGTGGCGAGAGAAGCCTCCTCCTTGCGGGAGGCGGTCGAAGCGGCGGTCCCCGTGAGGGGCGCGCTCCCGGCCCTCGTCCCCATCTCGGCCATGGTCAAGGGTGGTAGCGGCTCCTTATGTCCCGCACAAGGGCGCCCAAGGACCGATCTGGGGAAAGGACTTTTCCGGGAGCAGCACGTCCTCTAGGGTTGCGCGATTTTCAGCAGGAGACCCCGCCATCGTTCGCCCCTCCAAACGCGCCCCTGACGTGCTTCGCCCCATCAGCTTCGAGCGTGCCGTGTCGCGCCACGCCGAAGGGTCATGCCTCGTCCGCTTCGGCGACACCCATGTGCTGTGCACGGCGACCGCGGGCGAGCCCGTGCCGCCCTGGCTCAAAGGTCAGGGGCGTGGCTGGGTTACCGCCGAATACGGCATGCTGCCGCGCGCAACATCGGAGCGGACACGGCGGGAAGCCACGGCGGGAAAGCAGTCCGGACGCACCCAGGAGATCCAGCGCCTGATCGGCCGCTCGCTCCGCGCCGTCACCGACCTCGCCGTGCTCGGCGAGAAGCAGGTCGTGGTCGATTGCGACGTGCTCCAGGCTGACGGCGGCACGCGCACCGCGGCCATCACCGGCGCGTGGGTGGCGCTGCACGACGCGCTCGCTTGGATGCACGCCCGCAACATGATCAAGAGCGGTGTGTTGCGCGATCATGTGGCCGCCGTCTCCTGCGGGCTTTATGGCGGTGAGGCGGTCCTCGATCTCGATTATGCCGAGGATTCGGAAGCCGACGCCGACGCCAATTTCGTGATGACCGGGTCCGGTGGCATCGTCGAGGTGCAAGGCACGGCCGAGACCGAGCCCTTCAGCCAGGAGCAATTCGATCAGCTCATGGCGCTGGCGCGGCGCGGCATCGCCGAGCTGGTCGCGCTACAGAAGCTCACCGTCGCCTGATGGCGGGAGAGCTGAAGCGCGGCGACAGGATCGTCGTCGCCAGCCACAACGAGGGCAAAGTGAGAGAGCTTGCCGAACTGTTCGCGCCCTTCGGCATCGCGTGCCTCTCGGCCGCAAGCCTCGGACTGGCGGAGCCGGAGGAGACCGGCAAGACTTTCGCCGAAAACGCTGAACTCAAGGCCGTCGCCGCGGCGAAGGCGTCCGGCATGTTGGCTGTCTCCGACGATTCCGGGCTTGAGGTTGCTGCGCTTCACGGCGCGCCCGGTATCCACGCGGCGCGCTGGGCTGGGCCAAATAGGGATTTCGGTCGCGCCATGGAACGCGTCAACCGCGAGCTTGAGGCGAGCGGAGTGGCCGACGCCAAAGCCAATTTCACCTGCGCGCTGGCGCTCGCTTCGCCTGACGGCACGGCTCAGGTTTTTGAAGGCAAGGTGTTCGGCACGCTAACCTGGCCGCCGCGCGGCGGGCGCGGCTTTGGCTATGATCCGATCTTCGTGCCGGACGGCTATAATGAGACCTTCGGCGAGATGGAGCCTGCGCTGAAGAATGGGCTCTCCCACCGCATGCGCGCCTTCGAGCAACTGATGCGCACGACCTATGCCGATGATCAATGAGACCGAGCAGCCGTTTGGGGTTTACGTGCATTGGCCGTTCTGCCGCGCCAAATGTCCCTATTGCGATTTCAACTCCCATGTCCGGCATGGCGGCATCGACGAGGTGCGGTTCCTTGCCGCTTACCTCACTGAGCTTGCGCATCTCGCGTCGCTGGCGCCGGGACGGAAGGTCACCAGCATCTTCTTCGGCGGCGGCACGCCGTCGCTGATGCGGCCGGCAACCGTCGCGGCGATCCTCGAGGCCATCGGCAAGCATTGGTCCGTGGCGGCCGACGGCGAGATCACGCTCGAGGCCAATCCCACCAGCGTCGAGGCGGAGAACTTTGCCGGCTACCGCGCGGCGGGCGTCAACCGGCTGTCGCTCGGGGTGCAAGCGCTCGACGATCAGAGCCTCAAAGCTCTCGGGCGGCAGCACAGCGCGGCTGAAGCCTTGGCGGCGCTCAGCCTCGCCAAGCGCCATTTCGGCAGGGTCTCCTTCGATTTGATCTATGCGCGGGAAGGCCAGACGGCGCGCGCTTGGGGTGAGGAGCTGGCCCGCGCGCTCGAACATGCCGCCGATCACCTCTCGCTCTATCAGCTCACCATCGAGGAGGGCACGCCGTTTGCCGCCCGCCATGAAGCCGGCACCTTGCACATTCCGAACGGCGCGCAAGCGTGCGCGCTTTATCTCCTGACCCAGGAGCTGTGCGAGGCGGCAGGGCTTCCGGCCTACGAGATTTCCAACCACGCGAAGCCCGGATCGGAGTCGCGTCACAATCTGCTTTACTGGCGGGGGCATGACTATGCCGGCATCGGCCCCGGCGCCCATAGCCGCATCAGCGCTTGCGGCACCAAGCGGGCGCTATCGGCGCTCAAGTCTCCCGAAGGCTGGCTGGCCGAAGTCGAAGCGCAGGGTCACGGCTTGGCGAGCGACGAAACACTGAGCGCGGAGGAGACGGCCGACGAATATCTGCTCATGGGACTGAGGCTCAGCGAGGGAATCGATCTGGCGCGGCTGGCCGTCATCGACGGCCGCGCCCTCGACGAGGAGCGGCTGAGCGCGCTGGCGGGGGAAGGCCTCATCAGATGTAACGGCGGGCCGCCACACCCAAAGGGCGGCTCGTGCTGAACCGCCTGATCCTCGAGCTTGCGGCCTGAGCCTCAATAAGACGACGCCGTGGCGAACGAGCTTGGCGCAGGGTCGATCACCTGCGGGCCCCCTTCACGCACTTCGAGAATGGCAAGTCCCCGCTCGGACGTGCCGTCTAAGAGCAGGCGGAACAGGCCATCCACCCCGGAGAAGCCGCTCGGCCGCGTGAGCTGGGACGTCGTATAGCGCTGGCCCGGAGCGTTCTGCGACAGCGACACCGCCAGGCTGATCGCGTCATAGCCGAGGCTGGCGATGCGCGGCGGCGCCGCACCGTAGGTCTTCGAATAGCGCTGGACGAAACTGCTCCAGCCCTTCGGATCGGGGGCCGGATACCAGCCGCCCACCAGCGCCCGGTCGCCGCCGATATTGGGGTAATCCCACTGCCCGGTGCCGATGAATTGCACGCGCGCGCTCGAAAGCTCCGCCGAAGCAAGGAGCGGCGCGAGAGACGGAAGCTCCTCGCGCCCGGCCGGCAAGAACAGCGCATCCACGCTCTGGCCCGATTTGATGGCGTTGGCGACCTGTCGCACCGGTCCCAGCATGGCATTTGAGTCGTCGGGCGGAAAAGTCGCGCGCACCGCCGCCTGTCCCCCGCCCGACGAGACCGCCCTGGCGAAGGCCGCTTCAGCGATCCGGCCATAGGCCGACTGCGGGACCAGCTCGGCGAAATTGCGCTTACCCCGCGACATGGCGAAGGACACGATGCGCGGCACGTCGCGTCCGGCCAGGAAGCTCAGGAGATAAACGCCGCCGCCGGCGACCTTCTCGTCGCTCGAAAAGGCGATCATCGGCACGCCGCGCTGACGCGCGACGGGAGCTGCGCCCGAGACCTCCTGGGCGAACAACGGCCCGATGATCAGTTCGGCGCCGTCCTGCAAGGCGCTTTCGGCCGCAAGGCGCGCCCCCTCCGGCGTGCCTTTGGTGTCCTTGGGAACGAGCGTCACATTCGGATTGTCGAAATCGAACAGCGCAAGCTCGGCCGCCTGCTTCAACGCTTTGGCCACGGCAGGTGTCGAGCCGGAGGCGGTGACGGGAAGGAGAAGCGCCACCTTCACCGTGCCGGTTGCGCCGGTGAGGCCCGGACCCGGTCCGCCGCCGCCGCCGGGCGCTCCGCAGGCGGCAGCCAACACCGCCACCACCAAGGTGGCCAGCACGAGCCTGAGGGCTCCGAGGTGACGGCGAAGACTGAATGGAAGCCGCATGGCCCCTTAGCTCCAAGGTACTCCCGCCTTAGCGGCGCGCGCCTCGGTCGAGCCGCTTTGCCCCTGAACGAAGCTTGCCCGCAACTATGGCTCAAACGTGATGGACTATGGCCGACTATATCACGTAACGTTTTTGCGCCTAGAGCTTGGCGCCTCGCATTCGCGGCGCAAGCGAATCAGATTCAATCGAAGCTCCACGGCAAACGCGGGCGACGCGCGTGCAAGACGAGAAGGACGAGGAGCGGACCGCCGTTGACATGGGTCGGACGGTTGCGCGCGCAAGCGAGGTTCTTTCCGACCTCATCGCCCGGCCGCTTGCGCCCGGCCTTTATCTCGTGGCGACGCCGATCGGCAATCTGGCCGACATTTCGTTGAGAGCCCTCGCCGTGCTCGCCCGCGCCGGCCTCATTGCCGCCGAGGACACGCGCCACTCAAAGAAACTGCTCTCCCACTTTGGCATTGCGGCCAAGCTCACCCCCTATCACGAGCATAACGCCGAGCGGGAGCGTCCGCGGCTAATGGCGCGACTCCGCGCCGGGCAGTCGGTCGCGCTGATCTCCGACGCCGGCACGCCGCTGATCTCGGACCCGGGCTACAAGCTCGTGCGCGCAGCGCTCGATGCGGGGCTGATGGTGACAAGCATCCCGGGTCCTTCCGCGGCGCTCGCCGCTCTCACCGGCTCAGGGCTGCCGACCGACACTTTCCTCTTTGCCGGCTTCCTGCCGCCGAAGTCCGGCCCGCGCCGGGCGCGGCTGGAAGAGCTGAAGACCGCGCCGGCGACGCTCATCTTTTTTGAAACGGGCCCTCGCCTCGCCAAGAGCCTGGCCGACATGGCCGACACGCTTGGGCCACGCGAGGGGACAATCGCCAAGGAACTGACCAAGCTGCATGAAAGCGTGACGCGGGGGCGACTCGACCAGTTGGCGAGCGAGCTGTCAGGCGCCGCGACGCTGAAGGGTGAGTTCGTGGTGGTGGTGGCGCCGCCTGAAGCGGACGAAACCGAGGCGAGCGACGAGAAGATTGCCGAGCAGCTCGAGAAGGCGCTCAAGCTCGAGAGCTTCCGCGACGCCGTGCGCTCAGTCGCCGAAGTGCTGAATGTCAGCCGCGCCCGCGTCTACGAGCTCGGGCTTAAGCTCAAGCGCGATTGACCATGCGCGAGAAGCGGGTCAGAGCCTATCGAAGCGGCCTGTTCGCCGAGACCGTTACGGCGCTCATCCTCCGCCTCAAGGGCCATCGCATCGTCGCCCGGCGCTACAAGACGCCGGTCGGCGAGATCGACCTCGTGGCGCTCAAGGGGAGGCGGCTCGCCTTCATCGAGGTGAAGCGGCGAAAAACGCCCGAGGACGCCGCCTGGACGCTTCCCGCCAAGCAGCGGCGGCGCATCGTCAGGGCGGCGCAATATTGGCTTGCCGGGCACCCTGATTTCTCAGGCCACGACATCGCCTTCGACGTGGTGCTGGCGGCGCCTTGGACCTGGCCGCGCTATATCGCCAACGCCTTTCCCGTTTGACGCGGTCGGCGTTCATTCCCCTTTGGCGAGACTCTGCCTATAAGGGCGCCATGGCTCTGAAAGTCGCCTTCCAAATGGACCCCATCGAGCGCATCGATATCAGGGGCGATTCGACCTTCGCGCTGCTGCTCGAAGCGCAATGGCGCGGCCATGACGTGTTCTACTACACACCCAACAATCTCTCGCTCCGCGACGGCAAGCTTATTGCCGAGGGCCACAGTCTCACGGTGGAGGACAGGCCCGGAGACCATTACCGGCTCGCGCATCCGCGAAGTGTCGACCTCGCCGAATACGACGTGGTGCATCTCCGCCAGGATCCGCCCTTCGACATGGCCTATATCACCACGACGCATCTTCTGGAGCGCATCCACCCCAAGACGCTGGTGGTGAACGACCCCGCTTCCGTGCGTAACTCGCCCGAGAAGATGTTCGTGCTCGACTTTCTCGATCTCATGCCGCCGACGCTGGTCACCCGTTCACTCGACGCCATCAAGGCCTTCCGCGCGGAGCAAAAGGACATCGTGGTGAAGCCGCTCTACGGCAATGGCGGCGTGGCGATCTTCCGCATCCCTCCAGGCGACACCAATCTCAACTCGCTGATCGAGCTTTTGGCCATCACCTTCCGCGAGCCGATCATGGTGCAGCGCTATCTCCCCGAGGTGCGCCAGGGCGACAAGCGCATCATCCTGGTCGACGGCGAGTTCGCCGGCGCCATCAACCGCGTGCCGGCGCCCGACGAGACGCGCTCCAACCTGCATGTCGGCGGAACGGCGGAACCTGCCACCTTGACCAAACGCGACAAGGAGATCTGCGCGCGGCTCGGACCCGAGCTGAAAAGGCGCGGGCTGATCTTCACCGGCATCGACGTGATCGGCAACTACCTCACCGAGATCAACGTCACCTCGCCGACCGGCATCAGGCAAATCGGTGAGTTCGGCGGCCCCGACATCGCCGCCATGATCTGGGACGTGGTGGAGAAGAAGGTGAAGGCCGAGCACCGGAGAGTGAAGGCGCGATGACGTCAGATCCCAAAGGGCTGGGCGCCTTGTTCGACGCCCATACCGACGCCGAGTTCAAGACGCGCGACATCGAGGCGACCATGGCGACCATGAGCGCGTCTCCGCATGTGACCCATGTGCCGACCATGACCGGAGGCTCGGGGCGCGATCAGGTGCGGCGCTTCTACGACACCTGGTTCATCGGGCATTGGCCGGAGGACACGGTCGTCACGCCGATCTCGCGCACAATCGGAGAAACCCAGGTCGTCGACGAGGTGATGATCAGCTTCACCCATGACTGCGAGATGCCGGCGCTGCTTCCGGGCGTCAAGCCCACGGGCCGCAAGGTGACGATTCCCTTCGTGGTGGTGGTCGGCTTCAAGGACGGCAGAATAGAGTTCGAGCGCATCTATTGGGACCAGGCCTCGATGCTGGCGCAGCTCGGGCTGATCGATCCCTCGAAGCTGCCGGTGTCGGGCGCCGAGCAGGCGGCGCGCCTCCTCGACCCAAGCCTCCCCTCCAATACGCTCATTCCCAAGGGCTGAAACTCAGCTGCCGCGCTTCGGGCTCTTGCTGCGCGGGGTGCCTGAACTTCGCTTCGGCGCAGGATGCCGCTCCGACTTTGACTTCGTCACCTGTTTCGCAGCCGGCGCTTCCTGAGCTGGAGTCCGGGGTCTCCTCTTGCCGAAGGCGCACCAGCCATGAGCGATGACGCCGGCGCCCCAGCCGAGCGCCACCCAGTAAAACCACCACACTTTCGGCGTCACGGTGAGATTGACGAAGAGAAGGATCAGCACCGTCGCCACATAGGCGAAGAGGTGGACGGTGAAGCTGCGTGCCTTGCGATCGACGAAGATGCGCTCGCGGCGGTGCGTCTTGCGCAAGAGCAGCGCAAGGGCATGGGTGGCGACCGCTGCGCCCCACCCCATGAGCACCCAGATGAACCAGGGATATTGCGGCGCGAACCACAGATTGACCGCGGCGAGCCCGGCGGTGACGACGACGAAGGCCGCGAGGTGAACAAGGAAGACGCGCATTGACAGGTCTTTGAACATGCCTCGCCTCGCTTTCTGCCAGTCTAAGCTAATCGCGTGACAGCTTGCGTTCTTTGATCGAGAACAAGATCGCTGAGCGCGAGTTCCATGCCTGCCGGAGGCATCGACATGCAGAACTGGGGCATACTGATCCTCGTCGTCGCCGTGTTTGTCGCCAATCTGCCCGGCGTGATGCAGCAATGGCGGAGCGACCGGCCGGGCTTCATCAAGACCCTATGGCTCATGGGGGCTTACGCGCTCTATGTCGCCCTCGGCATTGCGTTGCTGCTCCTCCTTGCGCCGGCCCAAGGCACAAGCGAGGGAAAGGCGCTTCTTCTGACACACGCAAGGGCGTACCGGCCGTGGGGCCGCCTGACGCGAAGCCAAACGCGCCGGCAAGTTGTGCGCTTTCCCCAGACTGTCACACAGGGTTCGAATTGGTTTGCTAACCGGCCATTGTTGTGGCCGAATCGGGGTACCCGCGGGCCCGGGGTTGCATCAGTAGCCCGCGGACTCCCCCGGGGCCGCTTACGCCCAAAGCTAATTGGGCCGAATGCCTATGAAGCCAACGTCAGGACGCCTAGCAGGCCGATTCCGCGGTGGAACCATGTTTCCAGGATTGATGTTCAGGGCCGGCCAGGCTGGCGGGCTGCCCTTCATGGGCCGGCGGCGCTTAGCCGTGGGTGCTTTCAGCCGCTTCCAGCCTCCCAAGATCTATGGCCGGTGCGGCTCGCTGCTCGAGGTGCGGCTCGCCCGCAAGAAGAGCGAGATCCGCCGCGCCCAGCGCCTTCGCTACAAAGTGTTCTACGAGGAGATGTCGGCCATCCCCGGCGCGCTCGCCCTGCTCTCGCGGCGCGATGAGGACGCCTTCGATCCGATCTTCGACCATCTGCTCGTGATCGATCATGGCAATACTAACGGCGGTCGGCGTTGGCGGCGCTCCAAGGTGGTGGGCACCTATCGCATGCTGCGCCAGGAGGTGGCCGACCTCTATGACGGCTTCTACACCCAGGGCGAATACGATATCGCTTCCCTGCTTCTGGCAAAACCCGACAACAGCTTCATGGAGCTTGGCCGTTCTTGCGTGCTCAAGCCTTATCGCAACAAGCGGACGCTGGAGTTGCTATGGCAAGGCGTCTGGTCCTATGTGCGCGAACACGGCGCCGACGTCATGATTGGCTGCGCGAGCTTCGCGGGCACCGATCCTGCGGCCCATGCCCTCGCGCTGAGCTTCCTGCACCATACCGCGCTTGCGCCAGAGGAGTGGCGCGTCAGGGCGCATGAGCATCTGCGCGTCGACATGAACATGATGCCGCGCGAGGCGGTCAATGCGCGCGCGGCGCTCAAGGCGCTCCCCCCGCTGATCAAGGGCTATTTGCGGGTCGGCGCCTATGTCGGCGAGGGCGCCGTGATCGACCACCAATTCGGCACCACGGACGTCTTCATCATCGTGCCGGTCGAGGCGATCAAATCGCGCTACTTCGCCCATTTCGGCGCCCCTGACGAGTTTGCCTCGCCCGTAGCGGCGGAATTCGCCGCGCTCAACTAGAAGCCGGACGCCTGCATCCGGTTTGACGTATCTCAGGGGCGCACCTAAATTCGCCCCGCCATGCGCCACACCGACCCCAATGAAGCGAGAGCCGCGGCCGAGGCCGCTATTGGGCTCCGTCAGCTCAACGAGCGCTCGCGCGAGATCTTCAAGCGCATCGTCGAGACCTATCTCACGACCGGCGAGCCGGTCGGCTCGCGCAACCTAAGCCGCACGTTGCCGATGACGCTGTCGCCCGCCTCGGTGCGCAACGTCATGTCGGACCTCGAAGGCCTCGGTCTCATCTACGCCCCACATACGAGCGCCGGAAGGCTCCCCACGCAGACGGGCTTGCGCCTGTTCATCGATGGACTGCTCGAGGTCGGCGACATTAGCGGGGAGGAGCGGAGCCAGATCGAGAGCCGCATTGCGGGAAGCGGCCGGCGCCGGGCGGTGGAGGAGTTGCTCGGGGAGGCCGGCGAAATGCTGTCCGGGCTGTCGCGCTGCGCCGGCATCGTGCTGGTGGACAAGCAAAGCAAGACGCTGAAGCACGTCGAGTTCGTCAATCTCGGGCAAGGACGAGCGCTCGCCGTGCTGGTCGGAGAGGACGGCGACGTCGAGAACCGCATCATCACATTGCCCGAGGGGCTGCCGCTGTCCTCGCTGCATGAGGCCTCGAACTACCTGAATGCCCGCATCGGCGGGCTGACCTTGGCGGAGTCGCGCGCCCGCATCGAGCGGGAGATCGAGCAGCATCGCGCCCAGCTCGACGAGCTGACCGCTAGCGTCGTCACCGAAGGTCTCGCCACCTGGTCGGGCGACGGCGACGAGCGCAAAAGCCTCATCGTCTGCGGGCGCTCGCATCTCCTCGAAGACGTGAGAGCGATGGAGGATCTCGAGCGGGTCCGCCTCCTGTTCGAGGACCTCGACACCAAGACGGGCCTGATCCAACTGCTCGGCTTGGCCGAGGGCGCCGAAGGGGTGCGCATCTTCATCGGCTCCGAGAACAAGCTTTTCTCGCTCTCGGGCTCGGCCTTGATCGTGTCGCCGTTCGAAGATACCGAGCAGAAGATCGTTGGGGTGCTTGGCGTCATCGGGCCAACCCGCCTCAATTATGCGCGCATCATCCCCATGGTGGACTACACGGCCAAGCTCCTAGGGCGCCTTGTCCCTTGATTTTTGCCGCTTTACGGTCGATATCCCCTGGACTTTCGAGTGAACCCGTTTCGCCGAGGCTTGGCATGCCCGACGACAAGACCGATCCGCGTGAGGCCAACGAGGATCAGGCGAAGGTCGCCGATTCCCCAAAGGCCGAGACCCAAAACGTAAGCCCGGACCCGAACGTTCAAGTCGGGGCCGATCTCGACGCTTTGCTCGCCGAGAACGCCGACATGCGCGACCGGCTGTTGCGCACCATGGCGGATATGGAGAATTTGCGCCGCCGCACCGAACGGGAGAAGTCCGACACGGCGCGCTACGCCATCTCCAATTTCGCCCGTGACGTGCTGACGGTCGGCGACAATCTCAAGCGCACCATAGATCACGTGCCGGCCGAGGCCGCGGCGCAAGACCCCGCGCTCAAGAGCTTCCTCGAAGGGGTCGAGCTCACCGAGCGCGAGCTCTTAAATGTGCTGGAGCGGCACGGCGTCACCCGCATCGACCCCCTCGGTCAACGCTTCGACCCGAACTGCCATCAGGCCATGTACGAGGTGCAGAACGCCGATGTGCCGGAGGGCACGGTGGTCGACGTGATGCAGTCGGGCTATGTGATCGGCGATCGTTGCCTCAGGCCCGCTCTCGTCGCCGTCGCCAAAGGCGGGGCGAAGGCCGCGAAGCCGCAGCCTCAAGGCGACGGCAAGGGAGCCGCGGCGCGCAAGGCGGCCAACGACGATTTCCCGGATGGGGCGCAGCCCGGCGACTGACGCTCAGGTAAGTTAACTCGGCGCACTCATTTCGGCGTTGTCACCCGACGCAAGGTGAGGTTGAAGCGGCCGCCCTCGGGAATGAGGTCCGAGGTCCCCTGAAGGATGCGGTCGATGCCGTGATAAGCGAGCCGGTCCTCGCCGCCCAGCACCACGACGTCCCCCGATTTGAGCTCGATCGTTCTGGTCGGGTCCTTGCGCGATCTTCCGCCCACGCGAAAGAGCCCCGTGTCGCCGAGCGATACCGAAAGCACCGGTGCGGAGAAATCCTCCTCGTCCTTGTCCTGATGCAGTCCCATCTTGGCGCTGCCGGTGTAGTAATTGACGAGGCAGGCTTGCGGAGGAAAGGGGTAGTCCGCCACACCGTCCCACAGATCGAGCAGCAATGGCGGGATCGGCGGCCATGGTTTGCCGGTCTCCGGATGCGTGGCCTGGTAGCGGTAGCCGCGTTCCTTGTCGGTCACCCAGCCAAGGGGCCCGCAATTCGTCATGCGCACCGACATCGGGTTGCCTGAGCGGGGCATGGTGGGCGTGAAAAGCGGCGCCTCGGCGATGACCTGCCTCAGAGCGGCCAAAAGCGCGTTCTGGGCCCCCCGATCGAGCCGTTGCGGAAAATAATTCATGCTGCCTTTGCTACACCTCAAGGCTGCCTTACGCTCTGCCATATAGCGCATCAGCGGCGAATGAGGAGATGAGGCCGTGGCGGCAAAAGCGCAAAAATTGAATCCCGACGGTTATGTGCATGCCCGGAACGGGGGCGAGTATCAGCGTCTGCGCGATCAGGCAATGATGTGGCAGCGGGCGACCGAGGAGGTGCTCGACCGCATAGGCCTGGCACCCGGCATGAGCTGCCTCGATGTGGGCTCAGGACCAGGGGCGGTGATGCGGCTGATGGCCGACCGCGTCGGGCCGCAGGGCCGCGTGACCGGCATCGAGATCGACGGCGCGCTCGGCGCCCAAGCGCTTGCCGATCTCCGCGCTCAAGGCGGCACGTCGTTCGAAATCATCGCCGCCAATATGCTCGAGCTCGATCAGGTCCCTGGCGCTCCGTTCGACCTCACCTTCTGCCGGCTCTTCCTCATGCATATGCAGGAGCCGGTCGCGGCGCTCGAGAAGATGCTCTACTGGACCAAGTCGGGTGGCACCGTGGTGGCGCAGGAGTTCGACTTCGGCGCCATTGCCGTTGAGCCGCTCTGCCCGGCTATGGCTGAGTTCAATCGCGTGTTCGAGGGCGTGTTCAGAGGGCATGGCCGCAATCTCAGGGCGGGACGACAGTTGCCCGCGCAGTTCGAGGCGGCGGGTCTCGGGCTTCCCGACGGCACGAATGCCGAGGCGAAATTTCTGCCGCTCAAGGACCTGGCGCAAATGTTGATCGGCGTTTACCAAGGGTTGTTCGCCGCCGCCGCCGAGCTCGGCATCGCCGATGCGACCAGGGCGGCCGCGTTCAAGACCGACATGGAAGAGGCCGGCTCGGACGGGCGCTACTACTGCCTCACCCCCATCCTCATCGGCGCCTGGAAGCGCGTCACGTGACGCGCGCCTCCGCGGCGCCCCCGCCATCCTCGCTTCTCCTTGCGAGTCATAGGCTT
>Ga0209341_10000457_pt1 | contig 42316 bp, 37 predicted proteins | sample RifCSP13_2_FD_184020 | JGI IMG/M metagenome (GOLD analysis project Ga0209341, IMG submission 184020) | Soil microbial communities from Rifle, Colorado - Rifle CSP2_sed 13_2 (SPAdes) (version 2) | ecosystem: Environmental > Terrestrial > Deep subsurface > Rock core/Sediment | place: Rifle...
CTGCCGTTCACCAACGTCGTCGTCACGCTCGAGCTGGCGGGCGGCGACCTCCGGGCGGCGCTCGAGCACGGCCTCGCCCAGGCCGACCGCGGCGGCGGCGGGTTCCTGCAGGTCTCGGGCGTGCGCCTCGTCTGGGATCCCCGGCGGCCCGCGGGCGGGCGCCTCGTCGGCGCCGAGGTGGGCGGCCGGGCGCTCGACGACGGGAGCCGCTACACCGTGGCCGTCCCGGGCTTCCTCGCGCGCGGGGGCGACGGCTTCGAGGTCCTCGGGCGCGCGCGGGTCGTGGTCGGCGAGACGAGCGGCCCGGACCTCACGCGCCTCGTGCTCGAGGCGATCGCGGCGCGGGGCTCGATCGCGCCCGCGGAGGACGGGCGGCTCACCCGGGTCGGTCGCTGAGGAGACGCCCCGGCGCGGGATCGGGCCCCGGACGGTCGTCCGCACGCCGGGGGCTTCCGCAAATTCCCGGCCGGGTTATCCACGTATCCACACTCATCCACAACGGAAAAATCGCACGGTCTGACGCGCTCCGAGCGGCAGGTCCCCCTGCGGAGCCGCAAGAAATCGCGGCGCGCGCGCGGCCGCGCGCGGGCACCCGCGCCCCGCGCGGCTCCGGAGCCGCGGCGAGCGAAATCGCCGCGGTTCACGCGGCGATCTCCGCCATTGATTCCCCTCGGCCCGGCGCCGTACGGTGAACGCACCCCGCTGGCACCTCGCCAGGCCAGGCAGCGTTCGAGGGAGCTCTCGATGAGTGCAGGCAGCGCCCCGCGTGTCCTCGTGATCGACGATGAGCGCTATCTCCGGGAACTGCTCCGCGAGATGCTGGAGGCCTGGGGCTGCGTGGCGGACGTCGCCCCGGACGGGGCCGAGGGGATCGCGCGCTTCGCCGGCGGGGGCTACGACCTCGTGCTCACCGACTTCCTGATGCCGGGCGTGAGCGGGCTCGAGGTGGTCGAGGCCGTGCGCCGCAGCGACCCGGCGGTCGGCGTCGTCATGCTGACGGCCTCGCTCGACGACCTCGATGCCTACGCCGAGCAGCTCGGCTTCACCCTCCTGCGCAAGCCGCTCGACTTCGAGGGGCTCCGCGCCGCGGTGATGGAGGCGCTGGCCGGCCGCGCGCTCACGCCGGCTCCGGCGGTCGCAGGTGGGCCCACGGGGCCGCGGCCTCGAACGCCGCTGCGGCCCTGAGAACGCTCGTCTCGGCGCGCCAGCCGCCGGCGATCTGCAGGCCGACCGGCAGCCCCGCCCGCGTGAACCCGCACGGCACCGAGATCGCCGGCAGGCCCACGACCGTGAAGGCGTAGGTCAGGAGCGCCCACTCGATGTAGTGGCGCATCGGCTTGCCGTTGATCTCCTTCGGGTAGACGTCCTCGATCCGGAAGGGCGGCACCGCGGCGGTCGGCGTGACGATCAGGTCGTGCTCCTCGAAGAAGGCGCGCACGCGGTGCCAGAGCTCGGTCCTGAGCCGCTCGGCGCGCCCGATGTCCGAGGCCCGGAGGCCCAGGCCGTAGTCGATGTTCTTCACGAGGTTGTCCTGCATAACCGCGCGCCACTGCGGTAGTTTGTCCTCGTGCCGGGCCACCATCGTGAGGCCCCGGCTCACCTCCACGATGTCGTGGATCCCACCGAAGTCGGGGTGGGCGTCGCTGATCCGGGCGCCGAGGCGGCCGAAGGTGGCCATCGCCCGGTGGCAGATCGCGAGGACCTCGTCGTCCACGGGCGTCACGCCGAGGCCGCCGCCCCAGGCGACGCGCAGGCCGCGCAGGCGAGGGGCCCTCACGGCGGCGGTGAAGGTGCCGGTGTCCACGGCGTAGGAGATCGGCGCGCGCGGGTCGGCGCCCGCGATCACCGAGAGCATCAGCGCCGTGTCGGCGACGGTGCGCGCCATCGGCCCCTGGACGGGCCAGGGCTCGAACGCGAGCGGCGTGGGGTGGACGGGGACGAGGCCCGGCGTGGTGCGGAAGCCGACGACGCCGCAGAAGGCGGCCGGGATCCGGAGCGAGCCGCCGAGGTCGGAGCCCTGGGCGAGCGGGCCGAGGCCGGTGGCGAGCGCGACGGCGCCGCCGCCCGTCGAGCCGCCGCAGGTGAGCGCGGGGTCCCAGGGGTTGCGCGTCGGGCCGAAGACCGCGTTGAACGTGTTGGCGCCGGCGCCGAACTCGGGCGTGTTGGTCTTGCCGAGGACGATCGCGCCCGCCGCCCGCAGGCGCTCGACGATCAGCCCGTCCTCGTCCGGCACGTGGTGCTCGTAGATCTTGCTGCCCCAGGTCGTGCGGATGCCCTTGGTCGGGGTGAGGTCCTTGATCGACACGGGCACGCCGTGGAGCGCTCCCAGGCGCGCGCCGCGCTTCGGCGCGGCCGTGGCGCGCCGGGCGTCGCCGAGCGCCTGCTCGGCCGCGACCGTGCAGTAGGCGTTGAGCCGCGGGTTGACGCGCTCGATGCGCGCGAGCACCGCCCGCGTGATCTCGAGTGGCGAGACCTTGCGGCGGCGGACGAGGGAGACCAACTCGGTCGCGGGGGTGAAGCAGAGGTCGGTGTCGCTCATCGGGTTCCTCGGAGCGGGTCGTCGCTGTCGCGCTCGCGGACGGCCTGCTTCCAGCCGGCCTCCTCGGCGTGCCGCTTGAAGGCCAGGCCCTCGGGCGTGTGGCGCGTGATGCCGTCGAAGAGCGTGGCGAGGAGCTGCGTGGTGGCGAGTCCCATGTTCTCGTACGCCTGGTTGACCATGAGCTTCTGGAGGACGAGCTGGTTGCGCGGGACGGAGGCGACGCGCGCGGCGAGCCGCTCGACGGCGGCGTCGAGCGCGGCCGCGGGCACCGCCTCGCTGACGAGCCCGAGGCGCGCGGCCTCCGCGCCCGTGACGAGGTCGCCCGTCAGGAGCAGGCGCTTGGCGCGCTCGGCGCCGACGCGGTAGACCCACATCGCCGTCGTCGGGCAGCCCCAGACGCGCGCCGGCGGGTAGCCGATCCGCGCGTCCTCGGCCATCACGACGAGGTCGGCGCAGAGGGCGATGTCGCTGCCGCCGGCGACGGCGTAGCCCTGGACCTTGCACACGACGGGCACGAGGCTCCGCCAGAGGCTCATGAAGCACTGCGTGTTGTCGCTCATCCCCTGGTAGTCGAGCGTCGGGTCCCACGGCATCGCCTGGCTCCAGCGCTGGGGACCGCGGGCCTCGGCGTAGCGCTCGAGGTCGTAGCCGGCGCAGAACGCGCGGCCGGCGCCGGCCAGGACGATCGCGTGGACCTCGGGGTCGCGGTTGGCCTCGGCGACGGCGAGGGCGAGCTCGCGCGGCATCGCGTCGTCGATCGCGTTGAGCCGCTCGGGCCGGTTCAGCGTGATGCGCGCCAGGCGCCCGTCGCGCGCGTAGAGGACCACGCTCACGTCGCCGGGCTCACTTGGCCAGCACCTTGCGGGGATCGAGCGCGTCCCGGAGCCCGTCGCCCCGTCGGAGGGGGGCGCTGCCCCCCTCCGAGACCTCCCCCCGGACCGTGGCGCCGGCAAAGCCGGCGCTCGAACGGCGCCTCGTCATCGCGCTCACTTCGCCAGCACCTTGCGGGGATCGAGCGCGTCCCGGAGCCCGTCGCCGATGTAGTTGATGGAGAGGACGGTGAGGAAGATCGCGGTGCCGGGGAAGAGCGCCCAGTGGGGGGCGAAGTCGAGGTTGTCCTTGGCGTCGTACAGGATCCGGCCCCAGGTCGGGATGTCGGGCGGGAAGCCGAGGCCGAGGAACGAGAGCGTGGACTCGGCGATGATCGCGACCGCCACGTCGAGCGAGCCCGCGACGATGACGGGCCCGACCGCGTTCGGCAGGATGTGGCGCAGGACCTGGCGCAGCGGGCTCGCGCCGAGCCCGCGCGCGGCCTCGACGAACTCCTTCTCGCGGAGCGAGAGGAACTGCGCGCGGACGAGCCGCGCCACCGGCATCCAGCGCAGGCCGCCGATCACGGTGACGACCAGGAGGAAGATGCCCGCCTCGAGCCCGAACAGCCCCTTCAGGCGGTCGCGGAACAGGTAGACGATCAGCAGCAGCAGCGGGAGCTGGGGGAGCGACAGGAACAGGTCGGTCGCCCGCATGAGCGCGTGGTCCACGAAACCGCCCACGTAGCCCGCGAGCGCGCCGATCAGCGTCCCGAGGACGATCGCGATCAGCATGGCCGCGACGCCGACGGCCAGCGAGATGCGCCCGCCGTAGAGCATCCGGGCGAGCAGGTCCTGGCCGAGGTCGTCGGTGCCGAGCGGGTGGGCGAGGGAGGTTCCCTGGAGCTTCGCCTTGAAGTCGATCTCGTTGATCGGCACGCGCCAGAGCCACGGGCCCGTGAGCACCGCCGCGACCATCACGAGCAGCACGACCGCCCCCGCCATCGCGAGCCGGTGGCGGCGGAAGCGGCGCCACGCCTCGCCCCAGAGCGTCTCGCTCGCGGCGGGGCGCGCCCGGGGCAGGAGGCCGGCGAGGGCGCCGGAGGGGGCCGCCGGGGGCGTCATGGCCTAGCGGTACGAGATGCGCGGGTCGAGCCAGCCATAGAGGAGGTCGGCGACCAGGTTGAAGACGACGACGAGGCACGAGAAGACGAACGTGATCGCCATGACCACCGGCGTGTCGTTGGCGAGGATCGAGCTGATCAGCAGCGAGCCGATGCCGGGCACGCGGAAGATCTGCTCGGTGACGATCGCGCCGGTGAAGATGCCGGGGATCTGGAGCGCGACGAGCGTGACGACCGGGATCAGCGCGTTGCGGACGACGTGCTTGACGATCGTCACGCGCTCCGAGAGGCCCTTGGAGCGCGCCGTGTTGACGTAGTCGAGGCGGACGACGTCGAGGACCGCGGAGCGCACGAAGCGGGTGAGCGAGGCGCCCTGGAACAGGCCGAGCACCGTCACCGGCATGAGCGCCTGCTTGACGCTGTCCCACACCCACGTGAGGCCCGTGGAGTCGAGGTCGGCGCGGTAGATGAAGGGCAGCCAGTCGAGCTGGATGCTGAAGACCAGGATGAAGACGAGCCCCGTGAAGAACGTGGGCAGGGAGAAGCCGATGAAGGCGAACGTCGTGGCGAACTGGTCGAAGAGCGAGTAGGGGCGGAGCGCGGAGTAGACGCCGATCGGGAGCGCGACCAGGATGCCGAGGACCTGCGCCGAGCCCAGCACCCAGAGCGTGGTGCCGAGCCGCTGCAGGATGAGCGTGTCCACGTCGACCCGGCTGACGAACGAGAAGCCCCAGTCGCCCCGCACCATCGAGGTGAACCAGCGCGCGTAGCGGACGAGCACCGGGTCGTCCAGGCCGAACTGCTCGCGCAGCCGCTGGGCGACCTCGGCGGGCACGTTGGGGTTGGTCGCCAGCTCCTCGAACGGGTCGCCGGGCGCGAGGGCCAGCACGCTGAAGAGGATGAGGCTGATCCCGGCCAGGACGGGGATCGAGATCAGCAGGCGGCGGACGAGGTACCGTGACATGCAGCCCGGGGGCCGGACCGGCGGGCCCGGCCCCCGTGGGGACCGCTACGCCTTGGACCAGTTGCGCAGGTTCCAGAAGTCGGAGTCCCATCCGCTCTGGGCCGCGTCCTTGAGCCGGTTGGAGATGGCGGCCACGCGCGGCCGGAAGACCACCGGGATGACGACCACGTGCTTGATGACGAGGTCGTTCATCGCGATGAAGAGCGCGGCGCGCTTGACGGGGTCGAGCTCGGTCTCCGCGGCCTGGTAGAGCTTGTCGTACTCCGCGCTGCGCCAGCGGGTGATGTTCCGCCCCTGCCACTTGTTCGCCTTCCCGGCGACCTCCCGGGAGGTGAACTGGTTCATGAAGAGCCCGGGATCGGGCTGGGTCATGGTGGTCGTGTACATCTGGATGTCGGTGTAGAAGTGGGTGTACGTGTCGGGGTTCGCGGGATCCGACGAGAAGTAGACCGAGGCGACCACCGACTTCAGCTCCACCTCGATGCCGGCCTTCGCGCAGGCCTGCTTGACGATCTGCTGGTTCTTCTGGCGCGGGGCGTTGATCGACGTCTGGTAGACGAGCTTGAGCTGCTTGCCGTCCTTGGCGCGGATCCCGTCGGCGCCGCGCTTCCAGCCGCCGGCGTCCAGGATCTGGTTGGCCTTGTCGACGTTGAACTCCCACCGGGTGTTCTTCGACTGGAACTTCGACGGCGCGTTGAGGAAGTTGGCCGTCGCGATGCCGGTGCGCCCGTAGATCTGCTCCTGGACCGAGCCGCGGTCCACGAGCAGGTTGAGGGCCTGGCGGACGGCGGGGTCCCCGAGGAAGGGGTGCGTGGTCTTGAGGCTCGAGCGCTCGCCGTCCACGTCCTTCCACGGGTCGGTGTTGTTGAGCTGGATGTGCTCGATGTTGCCGCCGGCCACGATGTTCGCCCGGCCGCGGCCGCCCTGCTCCATGCGCTTCAGGATGTCGTCCTCGACCTGCATGTTCCAGGCGTAGTCGTACTCGCCGGTCTGGATCACCGCCCGGGCCGCCGACACCGCGTCGCCGCCGCCCTTCAGCTCGAGCTGGTCGAAGAAGGGCCGGTTCGGCAGGTAGTAGGTCGGGTTCAGCTCGGCGCGGATCGCGTCGCCGGGCTTGAAGTCCACGATCCGGTACGGCCCGGTGCCGACGGGCCGGAGGTTGGCCGGCGCCTCGCGCGACTTGGCGCCCTTGAAGGGCTCGAACACGTGCTTGGGGATGACCATGCCGCGGACGCCGCAGAACGCGTCCGCCCAGAACGGGGTCGGCTCCTTGAAGACCACCTTGATGCCGTGGGCGTCGAGCTTCTCGACACGCTCGATGCCCTTGTAGGACCCGATGGAGACGGAGGCGGTCTCCTTGTCCATGACGAACTCCCAGGTGAAGACGCAGTCGTCGGCGGTGAAGGGCTTGCCGTCATGCCAGACGACGTCCTTGCGCAGGCGCCAGACGACCGACTTGCCGTCCTTCGCGACCATGCCGTTCGTCAGGCTGGGCACCTCGGCGGCGAGGAACGGCACCAGGTTGCCGTCGGGGTCGTACGAGACGAGCGGCTCGTAGAAGATCCGCGAGCCGTCCTGGTCCTTGGTGCCCACGGCGAAGTGCGGGTTCAGGAGTGTCGGCGACTGCCACCAGAGGACCCGGACCTTGCCGCCGCCGCCCCGCCTGGCCGGGCCGGCGCTCTTCGGCTGGGCGTGGGCGACGCCCGCCCCGGCCAGCATCTGGGTCGCGAGGGGCGCGGTCAGCCCGAGGCCGACCATCGTCTGGATGAACTGCCGGCGCCCGAGGCGGCCGGCCTTGACCTCGGCGATCATCTCTCTCAGCGCGTGCTCGTCCATGGGCACCCTCCTGCGGGTTGGGCTCGCTGGGGCGGAGCGGTGGAACTCTTATAGTCGGCGCCGGGGCGGTCGTCAAGCGCGCGGCCCCCTACCGGGCCTCCAGCATACGGACGGCGACCTCGATCGCCTCCAGCATGGACTCGTGGTTCGCGGTGCCCTTCCACGCCCGGTCGAAGGCCGTGCCGTGGTCCACCGAGACGCGCAGGAAGGGGAGGCCGACCGTGACGTTGACGCCCGAGAGGCCGGTCCAGCGCTTGCGCGCTTCGTCGTACTCGAAGCCGAGCGTCTTCACGGGGATGTGCCCCTGGTCGTGGTACATCGCGACGACGATGTCGAACTCGCCGCCGCGCGCGCGGGAGAACACGGTGTCCGCGGGCAGGGGGCCGGTGACGTCGAGCCCCGCCGCCCGCGCCGCCGCGATCGCCGGCGCGATCGCGGTCTGCTCCTCGTCGCCGAAGAGGCCGTCCTCGCCGGCGTGCGGGTTGAGGCCCGCGACCGCGATGCGGCCGCGCGGCCGGCCGAGCCCCGCGAGCGCCTGCTGCGCGAGGTGGAGGGTGCGCAGCACGCGCTCGCGCGTGACGAGGTCGGGCACCCGGCGCAGCGGCACGTGCGTGGTCACGTGGATGACCCGGAGCTCCTTGCCCATGAGCAGCATGGCGAAGTCGCGCGTGCCGGAGAGCGCGGCGAGGATCTCGGTGTGGCCCGCGTGCGGCACGCCCGCGGCGGCGAGCGCCTCCTTGTTGATCGGGGCGGTCACGATGCCGTGGATCTCGCCCGCCTGCGCGAGCGCGACGGCCTTGGCGATGTACGCGTACGCGGCGCGCCCGGCCGGGGCACTCACCTCCGCCCGCGGCAGCGTCGCCATGTCCACGTTCCCGAGGTTCAGGACCTCGAGCGTCCCCGGCGCCCAGCGGCAGTCCGCGACGCGGGCGACCGCGTGCAGCGTGAGCGGCGAGCCGACCAGCGCCAGCGCCTCGCGCATGGCCCCGGCGGCGCCGATGACGACGGCGCGGCTCGCCTCCGCCGCGGCGGGCTCCGCGCAGGCGCGCGCGATGATCTCGGGACCGACCCCGGCGGGGTCGCCCATGGTCACGCCGAGAATCGGTCTGATCACGAGCGGGCCTCCGTGTGGAGGGTGACGAGGAGATCGGGGGCGCCGAACCCGCCCGCCTTCGTGAGCAGGGCGAGCGGGGGACGCGCGGGCGTCCGGAGGTGGCCGAGCGCGAGCCCCGGCCGGGGCGCGCCCAGGAGGTCCACGCGCTCGGCGTCGAGCGCGCGGTAGAGGGCGACCGCGGTGTCGCCCCCCGTCGCGACGACCAGGTCCCAGGCGTCCTTGTCGAGGCGGCGCCGCACCTCGGCGGCGAGCGCCGCGGCGACCGCGTGCGGGTCGGCGGCGTCGCCCTCGGGCGCGGCGAGCACCTCGAGCCCCGCGCGTCGCGCCGCCGCGACCTGGGCGCGCGTCGCCGCGTGACGGCTGCCGGCGACGATCAGCCAGCGGCCGCCCGTCGGCAGCGGCGGCGCGGGCGCGGCCAGCCCGAGCCGGCGCGCGAGCGCGCCCGCGAGCCCCGCGGAGCCGACGAGGAGCGGCGCGGTGGCGGACTCGAGCGCGGCGTCGACGAGGGCCCCGAGGTCCGCGTCGGTCTCGGCGTCGGCGACCGCGACCGTGCCGCCGAGCCGGCCGAGGCGCGCGGCGAGCGCGGCGACGCCCGCGCGGACCTCGACGAGGGGAATCCACGCGATCGGCCGGTCGAGCGCGGCGCGGAGCACGTCGACGACGTGCGCGGCGGCGGCGCCGTCCACGCGGAGGACCCGGTCGCGCACGACGCGTCCCTGCGCCGGGAACGCGGGCGTGAGGAGCGCGCTCGCCGCGCCGGCGGCGCGCAGCAGCGCGTCCAGCTCGGCGCCGACGGGACCGCGCAGCGTGGAGTCGATCTTCTTGAACCACGTGCCGGCGCCGCGCGCGGTGGCGGCGGCGCGCCCGACGCGCGCGGCCGCCTCGGCGGGCGCGAGCGGGCGCGACTCGGTGTCGACGACGGCGACCGGGCCCGCGGCGCGCCCCGCCGGCCACACGGTGACGGGAACCGGCGCCTCGCCGGCGAAGAGCGCGCCCGAGTCGCACGCGCCCGTGAGATCGTCGGCGAGGATCGTGAGCGCCATGGGAATACGCCCCACTATAGCAAGTGTTTACAGATCGTTCACCGTCGCCGGAGGTATACTTCGAGGCGTCCGATGCCACGCAAGCTCGCACTCGTCACCGTCGCCGCCGTCGCCCTCGGCCTCGCGGGCGTCGTCCTCGTCCTGGCCCTGCGGCCGGCGCCGGCGGCGCGCGTCGAGGAGGCGGCGCCGGCCGGCCCGGCGGCGGGCGCTTCCGTCCAGCCGGTGGCGCTCAAGCCGCGCGCCGGCCGCGCGTTCGGCTTCGAGCAGGCCCTGCGCGAGCTCGACCTGATCCGTCCGTCGCGCCAGAAGCTCGCCGACGACTTCAGCGCGCCGCTCGTCGACGGCCGCACGCTCAAGCTCTCCGCCCAGCGGGGCAAGATCGTCATGATCAACTTCTGGGCGACGTGGTGCCCGCCGTGCCGCGAGGAGATGCCGGCGATGGAGCGCCTGTGGCGGCACCACCAGGACCAGGGCTTCGTGCTCCTCGCCGTGTCGGTGGACAGCGTCACGGCGAAGGTCAAGCCGTTCGTCGCCGAGCACCAGCTCACGTTCCCGATCCTGCTCGATCCGGCGATGGACGTCGCGAACGCCTACGGCGTGCGGGCGCTGCCGTCGAGCTTCTTCGTGGACCGCCGCGGGACCCTCACGGCCCTCGCGCTCGGCCCGCGGGCCTGGGACAACGACGCCTCGCACTCGCTGGTCGAGGCGCTGCTCCGCCGCTGATGGGCCCCTCGCTCGGCGTCGCGGTCGCCTTCGGCGCGGGCCTGCTCTCGTTCCTGTCGCCGTGCGTGCTCCCGCTCTTCCCCTCGTACCTCTCGTTCATCACGGGCATGTCGGTGAGCGACCTCGCCGGCGACCTCGGCGCGGCGGTGCGCCGCCGGGTGCTCCTGCACGCGCTCGCGTTCGTCGGGGGGTTCTCGCTCGTGTTCGTGGGGCTCGGCGCCTCGTTCAGCGCCCTCGGGCAGTTCCTGCTCGACTACCGCGACTGGATCCGCCGCGTCGGCGGCGTGCTGATCATCCTGTTCGGGCTCTACATCGCCGGGCTCCTGAAGCTCGCGCTGCTCGGGCGGACGACGCAGTGGCGGCTGCGCGAGAAGCCGGCCGGCTACCTCGGCTCGCTCGTGGTCGGCGTGACGTTCGCGATCGGCTGGACGCCCTGCGTGGGCCCGATCCTCGGCGCGATCCTCTCGCTCGCGAGCACGGCGGAGAACGTCGGGCGCGGCGTCGGGCTCCTGGTCGCGTACTCGGCGGGGCTGGGCGTGCCGTTCGTGCTCTCCGCGCTCATGCTCGGACCGGCGCTGCGCGTCTTCCGGCGCTGGCGCCCGTTCATCCCGGTGGTCGAGCGCGTCGCGGGCGTCATGCTGATCGTCGTGGGCGTCCTCGTCTACACGAACTACTACACGCTCCTGAACGCCTGGGCGATCTCCCTCACCCCCGAGTGGCTCCTCAGGCGGCTGTAGCCGCGTGCGCGTCCACGTCCGCGTCCCCGCCACCTCCGCCAACCTGGGCCCCGGCTTCGACACGCTCGGGCTGGCGCTCGCGCTGCGCAACGAGGTCACGGCCGCGGAGGCCGAGGGCGTGAGCGTGCGCATCGAGGGCGAGGGCGCGGCGCGGCTCGCGCGCGGCGGCGACAACGTCGTGGCGCGCGGCGTGCGGCTGGCGTTCGAGGCGGTCGGGCGCCGCTTCCCCGGCTGCGCGCTCGACTGCCTGAACCGCGTGCCCACCGCCCGCGGGCTCGGCTCGAGCGCGGCGGCGTGGGTGGGCGGGCTCGTGGCGGGCAACGCGCTGCTCGGCTCGCCGCTCCCGCGCGAGGCGCTGCTCGCGCTCGCGGCCCGCGCGGAGGGCCATCCCGACAACGTCGCGGCCGCGCTGCTGGGCGGGCTCACGGTCGCGTGCGCGGACGGCGAGGGCGTCACCGCGGTCGCGCTGCCCGTGCCGCCGGCGCTCCGCTGGGTGGCGCTCATCCCCGGCGTGACGAGCGCGACCGCCGAGGCGCGCGCCGTGCTGCCGCGCACGGTGCCGCGCGAGGACGCGGTGTTCAACGTGCAGCGGGTGGCGCTGCTGCTCGCGAGCCTGCAGGCCGGGCGCACGGACGCGCTGGCGCGGGCGCTCGAGGACCGGCTGCACCAGCCCTACCGGCTCAAGCTCTTCCCGTGGATGCCCGACGTCGCCGCCGCCGCGCGCGCCGCGGGCGCGCTCGGCTGCGTGCTGAGCGGCGCCGGGCCCGCGCTCCTGGCCGTGACGACGGGCGACGCCGGGGACCTCGGGCGCGCGATGGAGGCGGCGCTCCGGGCGGCGGGGATCGCGGGCGCCGCGCACGCCCTCGCCGTGGACACCGAGGGCGCGGTCGTGCGGGTGCTGGGTGGTGCGGCGTGACCGACGGCGTCCTCGCGGACCGGGAGCTGCGCCGGGCGGTGGCCGAGGGCTGGATCCGCGTCGTCGAGCCGGTCGCCGACGCCCAGTTCCAGCCCGCCAGCCTCGACCTCCGCCTGGGCCCGGTCGGCTACCAGCTCCGCGCCAGCTTCCTGCCGTTCCGGCAGACGGTGCAGAGCCGCCTGGGCGAGGACCTCGCGCAGAGCGACCTCGTCATCGACCGCGTCTCGCTCGAGTCGGGCGCCACGCTCCAGCGCGGCTCCGTCTACCTCGTGCCGCTGCTCGAGTCGCTCGCGCTGCCGCCCCACGTCCGCGGCCGCTCGAACCCCAAGTCCACGACCGGGCGGCTCGACATCTTCACGCGCGTCATCAGCGACGGCACGCCGCGCTTCGACGAGATCCGCGCGGGCTACCGCGGGGGCCTCTACCTGGAGGTCTCGCCGCAGTCGTTCCCGGTGCGCGTCCACGCGGGCGCCTCGCTCAACCAGCTCCGGCTGCTCACGGGGCAGACCGCGATGTCCGACGCCGAGCTCGAGCGAACGTACCGGGAGACGCCGCTGCTCTACGACGACGCCGGCCGGCCCATCCCCGTCGAGCGCGCGGTCTTCAACGACGGGCTCTGCATGGGCGTCGACCTGTCGGGGGTGCGCACCGGCGGCATCATCGGCTACCGCGCCCAGCCGAACCCGCCCGCCGTGGACCTGGCGCGCGTGGACCACTACGACCCCGCGGAGTTCTGGGAGCCGATCAAGCGCCCGGCGCACGACGCCTACATCCTCGAGGCGAACCGCTTCTACATCCTCGTGTCCAAGGAGCGGATCCGCGTGCCGCCCGAGTTCGCGGCCGAGATGGTCGTCTACGACGCCGGCGCGGGCGAGATCCGCACGCACTACGCCGGGTTCTTCGACCCGGGCTTCGGGTTCGGCGACGGCAGCGTGCTCGGGACCCGGGTCGTGATGGAGGTGCGCGCCCGCGAGGTGCCGTTCATGGTCTACGACGGCCAGACGTCCTTCAAGGTGTGGTTCGAGCGGCTGCGCGGCCGCCCCGAGCGCGTCTACGGCGTCGGCCTCGGCTCGTCCTACCAGCACCAGACGCTCACCCTCTCCAAGCAGTTCAGGCGCCCCGCGGAGGGATGATAGAATGGCGGCAGTGGCGAGTCCCGGCGCGGCGTCCCACGGTGGAGGTCCCGAGGGAGGGCACCATGGCTGAGCAGCAGAAGAAGAAGGAGACCCGGCCGACGAAGCCCGCGGAGGGCGGCGACGGCGCGGCGGGCAGCCCCGAGCTCGCCAAGAAGGGCAAGAAGATCAAGGAAGACATCGACAAGCTCCTCGACGAGATCGACGACATCCTGGAGGAGAACGCCGAGGAGTTCGTGAAGAGCTACGTGCAGCGGGGAGGCGAGTAAGCCCGTGCCGATCTACGAGTACCGGTGCAAGCGCTGCGATGCCGAGTTCGAGAAGTACGTCCCGGGAGCTGCGACCGCGGTCCTCTGCCCGACCTGCCAGAGCGGCGAGGTGATGCGCAAGCTGTCGGTGTTCGGCCTCCGGACGACCGGCGCCTTCCAGGCGTCGGCCGCGGCGGGCGACGGCGGCGGCTGCTGTGGCGGCGGGTGCGCCTGCCACTGACGGTCCCCCCGCGCCCCGCCGCGCGCTGATGGATCTCCGCCGCCTCGAGATCTTCGCCAAGGTCGCGGAGCTCGGCAGCTTCTCCCGCGCCGCCGAGGCGCTCGCCCTGACCCAGCCCACCGTGTCGGAGCACGTGCGCGCGCTCGAGGACGAGCTGGGCGTGCAGCTCCTCGACCGCCTCGGCCGCGGCGCCGCGCCGACCCACGCCGGCGAGCTGCTCCTGGGCTACGCGCGGCGGCTGCTCGCGCTCTCGCGCGAGGCCCGGCAGGCGCTCGACCAGCTCCAGGGGCGCATGAGCGGCGAGCTGGTCGTCGGCGGCTCGACGATCCCGGGCGAGTACGTGCTCCCCGCGCTGATCGGCCAGTTCAAGGGCAAGTACCCCGACATCTCGATCTGCCTGCGCATCGGCTCGAGCGCGCAGGTGAGCGAGTGGGTCGACGAGGGCCGGGCCGAGGTCGGCGTCGTCGGCGCGCCGCCGGCGCCGCGGACGCTCGAGTCGCGCGAGCTGATGGCCGACGAGCTGGTCGTCGTGGTCCCCGCCGACCACCCCTGGGCCGGCACGCAGCAGGTGGCGCTCGCCGACGTGCAGCAGGAGCCGCTCCTCGTGCGCGAGCGTGGCTCGGGCTCGCGCGCGGCGCTCGAGCGCGGCCTGGCCGACGCCGGCACGGCGCTCGGCAAGTTCCGCGTGGTCGGGGAGCTGGGCTCGACCCAGGCGATCAAGCAGGCGGTGCGCGCCGGCGTCGGCGTCGCCCTGATCTCCAGGCGCGCGGTGGAGGACGAGTGCCGGGCCAACCTGCTCTCGTGCGTGCGCGTCCGTGACCTGCGCTTCGCCCGCGCCTTCTACCTGGTCACCCACCGCAATCGCGCCCGGTCGCCCCTCGCCCAGGCCTTCGTCGAGTTCGTGGAATCCCAGGCCCCCGGCCGCGCGTCCTAAGGCACGTCATGGTCGAGCACACGCACACGGAGGTCCGGCTCACCTCGTACGCCGCCTGCGCCGGCTGAGCGTCCAAGATGGCTCCTGGAGATCTCCAGGAGGTGCTCGCGGGGCTCAGGCCGGCCGGGCGGGCGACGCCGCCCGACCTGCTCGTCGGGCTCGGCGCGGCGGACGATGCCGCCGTGTACCGGATCACGCCCGACGTCGCGATCGTCGAGACGCTCGACTTCTTCCCGCCGGTCGTGGACGACCCCTGGACCTGGGGCGCCGTCGCCGCGGCCAACGCGATGTCGGACGTCTACGCGATGGGCGGCGAGGTGCTGTTCGCGCTCGCGATCGCGGGCTTCCCGCGCGAGCTGCCGAAGGCGATCATCGCGGACGTCTTCCGCGGCGGCAGCGACAAGGTGGCCGAGGCGGGCGGCGTGATCGCGGGCGGCCACACCGTGGTGGACACGGAGCCCAAGTACGGGCTCTGCGTCACGGGCCGCGTGCATCCCGACCGGCTCCTGCTCAAGGGGGGCCTCCGCCCCGGCGATCGCGTGTTCCTGTCGAAGCCCCTCGGCACCGGCGTGATCGCCACCGCCGGCAAGGACGGCCACGCCCCCGCCGACGTGCTCGCGGGCGCCGTGGCGAGCATGCTGCGGCTGAACCGGCTCGCCGCCGAGGTGGCGCGCGCGACGGGCGCCTCGGGCGCGACCGACATCACGGGCTTCGGCTTCCTCGGCCACGCCGGCGAGATGGTGACGGCCTCGGGCGCGGGGCTCGAGATCCACGCCGGGCGCCTGCCGCTGCTCGCCGGCGCCCGGGCGCTCGCGGAGGCCGGGCACTGGAGCGGCGGGATGAAGCGCAACCGCCGCCACGTGGACGCGGTCTTCGGCGAGCGGCTCCGCATCGACCCCGCGGTGCCCGCCGTCCTCGCCTCGCTGCTGACGGAGTCGGAGACCTCGGGCGGCCTCCTGTTCTCGGTCCGGCCCGAGCGCGCCGCGGAGGTGCTCGACGGCTTCCTGCGGCGCGGCGAGGAGTGCTGGGAGGTGGGCCGCGTGCTCGCCGAGCCCGTCCTCACCGTGCTGGCCTAGCGTCCCGTCCACGAACTCGCGTTCACGGTCGCCGCGGCTTCACTCCATCCGGGCGCGCGGGGCGTCCCCTCCCGCACGCGCCCGTCGGCCCGGACTCGACGCGCGACGGGGCTTGACATGACTTCGAGAACGGCACACTCGCCGCGCCCGGCCCGGGGGCGGGTGCGGTCCCCGCCGATACGAGCTGCCGTTGCAAATCGGCAGAAACGATGTGACTCCCGTGAGAATCCCTATAGCCTGAGCCCGCCTCTCTACAGGGAGGCGCGCCGGCCGCCGGCCGCCAATCTTTCGCCCGGAGGCCCTGGCATGAAGCGTGTGTGGCTGCTCCGCGCGCTCCTGTCCCTGGCCACCGTCGCGCTGCCCGCGGTCGGCGCGGCCGACGTCCCCGAGGTGCTCCGGATCTCCGCGATCCCGGACGAGAACCCGAACGAGCTCCTGCGGATCTACGCGCCGTTCGCCGAGTATCTCGCGAAGGAGCTCGGGATGAAGGTGCGGTTCACGCCGGTGGTCGACTACGCCGCGACCGTCGAGGGGCTCGCCGCGCGGAAGCTCGACCTCGTCTGGTACGGCGGCTTCACCTCGGTCCAGGCCGTCCGCCGCACCAACGGCACCGCGAAGCGGCTCGTGCTCCGCGAGGAGGACGCGCAGTTCACGTCGGTGTTCATCGCCCGGCCGGGCTCGCCGATCAAGGGCCTCGCCGACCTCAAGGGCAGGACCTTCGCGTTCGGCTCCGTCTCCTCCACGTCGGGCCACCTGATGCCGCGCTACTTCCTGCTCAGGGCCGGCGTCGCGCCCGACAGGGATCTGAAGCAGGTCGCCTTCTCCGGCGCGCACGACGCGACCGCGCTCTGGGTCGAGTCGGGCAAGGTCGAGGCCGGCGCGCTGAACTTCCTCGTCTGGGACAAGCTCGTCGCGCAGAAGAAGGTGGACCGCGCGAAGGTCGACGTCTTCTACACGACGCCGCCGTACGTGGACTACGTCTGGACCGCGCGCGGCGACCTGGACGCGGGGCTGCAGGAGAAGATCACCGCGGCGTTCCTCAAGCTCGACCACGCGAACCCCGCACACACGCGGCTCCTGGACCTGCACCGCACGAAGAGGTACATCAAGGCCATCGACGCCGAGTGGAAGGGCGTGGAAGAGGCGGCGATCTCGGCGGGGCTGCTCAGGTAGTGTACGAGCTCGCCGGGATCCGCAAGGTCTTCGCCGACGGCTCGGTCGCCCTCGAGGACCTCTCGCTGAGGGTCGGGCCGGGGGAGCACGTGGCCTTCATCGGCCCGAGCGGGGCCGGGAAGACCACGCTCTTCCGGATCCTGAACCTCACGCTCCGGCCGACCGCGGGCACGCTGATCTTCGAGGGGCAGGACGTCGCGGGGCTCTCCGATGCCGGGCTCCGGCGCGTCCGCACCCGCATCGGCACCATCTACCAGCAGCAGAACCTGGTCGGCCGGCTGCGGGTCGTCCACAACGTGCTCGCGGGCCATCTGGGCCGCTGGTCCACCGCCACCGCGCTCGCCTCGCTCGTCCGGCCCCGCGACGTCGCGGGCGCCGGCCGGGCGCTCGAGCAGGTCGGGATGCCGGAGAAGCTCTGGGCGCGCACCGACGAGCTCTCCGGCGGCCAGCAGCAGCGCGTGGCGATCGCCCGCGTGCTCGTGCAGGACCCCGACGTGATCCTGGCCGACGAGCCGGTCTCGGCGGTGGACCCGTCGCTCGCGGTGTCGATCGTGACGCTGCTGCGCGACCTCTCGCACGAGTCGCGCAAGACCCTCCTCATGAACCTCCACAGCGTGGACCTCGCGCTCGGCTACTTCCCGCGGATCGTCGGCGTCCGGGACGGGCGCGTGCGGTTCGACCTCTCGCCCGACCGGGTGGGCCCGGAGCTGCTGGCCGCGCTCTACGCCGGGCACCGCGACGAGGAACGCCAGCTCGAACGGCTCCGCGATGGCCAGAATCCCCTCGGCGCCGCCTGCCGACCGCTTCCGGGCTTCCGGAAGTAGACGGCGCTTCCCGTACCTCTTCACCGCCGTCTTCGCGGCGAGCGTGCTCTTCTCGCTGCGCGCGGCGCAGGTGGACCCGCGCCGCCTGCTCGAGGGCGACGCGCTCGGCAACGTGGCGAAGTTCGTCCGGGGCATGTTCCCGCCGAGGCTCGACGGCGAGTTCCTCGGGCTGATGGCGCGCCCGGCGATCGAGACGGTCCAGATCTCGGTCATGGGGACCGCGATCGCCGTCGCGCTCGGCGTCCCGCTGGGCCTGCTGGCGACCTCGTCGCTGACGTGGCGGGGCGTGCTGCACGAGCGGACGAGCCGCACGGGGCGGTGGCTCCTGGGCTTCGCCCCGTACGCCGCGGCGCGCGCCGTGCTCTCGGTGTTCCGCGCGATCCCCGAGTACGTGTGGGCGTTCATGTTCGTCCGCGCGGTCGGGCTCGGCCCGTTCGCGGGCGTGCTGGCGATCGGCGTCGCCTACGGCGGCATGCTCGGCAAGGTCTACTCCGAGATCCTCGAGAACGTGAGCCCGCGGCCGCTCGAGACGCTCCGCGCCGCGGGCGCCTCCCGCCTCGGCGTGGCCCTCTACGGGCTCGTGCCGCAGGCGCTCCCGAACGTCATCGCCTACACGCTCTACCGGTGGGAGTGCGCCATCCGCGCCTCGGCGATCCTCGGCTTCGTGGGCGCGGGCGGGCTCGGGCAGCAGATCGAGCTGTCCATGCGGATGTTCCAGTTCGACGAGGTCCTCACGCTGCTCGCGATCCTGTTCGTGCTCGTGGCGTCGGTGGACGTGCTCAGCGGCCGGATCCGCGGGTGGGTGGCCTGAGGGCGCGCGCCGCGGCCGCCCGCCCCGGGCGCACCGCGCCGCTGCTCGCCGGCGCGGGCCTGGCGGCGCTCCTGGCCTGGTCCTGGCACGGGACGGCCGTGGATCTCCCGGGCCTCTTCGGCGGGGAGGGGATGCGCCAGGTCGCGACGTACGTCGCCGGACTCTTCCCGCCCGACCTCTCCGCCCGGACGTGGCGCGACGCGGCGGCCGGCGCGGTCGAGACGTTCGCGATCTCGCTGATCGGCTCGCTGCTCGCCGTGGGCCTCGGCCTGCCCCTGTCGCTGCTCGCGACGCGGACGCTGCTCTACCGCGGGATCCTGTTCGAGGGCCGGCGCCCCGGCCCCGGCGCCCGCACGGCCCGCGTCGCGCTCTACGCGGCCGGCAAGGCGCTGCTCAACCTGCTGCGCACGATCCCGGAGATCGTCTGGGCGCTGATCTTCGTCTTCATGGTCGGCCTGGGCCCGTTCCCCGGCGTGCTCGCGCTCGGCTTCCACACGGGCGGCGTGCTCGGCAAGCTCTTCGGCGAGGTGCTCGAGGACGTGGACCCGGCACCGCTCGAGGCGCTGCAGGCGACCGGCGCGAGCCGCTTCGGGATCCTCGTCTACGGCGTGCTGCCGCAGGCGCTCCCGCAGTTCGTCTCCTACGCGCTCTACCGCTGGGAGGTGAACATCCGGGCCGCGGCGATGCTGGGCTTCGTGGGGGCGGGGGGCCTCGGCCAGCGGATCCACATCGCGATCAGCCTGTTCCAGGAGCACCAGCTCCTGACGCTGATCCTGGCGATCTACGCGATCGTGACGCTCGTGGACGCGCTCAGCGCGTACCTACGCGCGCGGCTCGTGTGAGGCGGCCTGGCTCCGCAGGACGGCCAGCAGACGCTGCTTGAGCTCGGCCGGGATCTCGACCTCGCGGAGCTTGCTGGCCGCGTTCATCGTCCCGCGGTAGGTGTTCACGAAGGCCACGCACGGCCCGCAGCTCTCGATGTGCCACTCGATCAGCTCGCGGGTCTCCACCGGGAGGGCGCCCTCGATGTAGTCGCCGAGCAGCTCGGCGATCTGCCGGCACTCCAGCGACGAGGGCCCGGACGCACCGCTGTCGGACATCGCGGTCATTATATGTAAGAAGCTCCTGCTGTAGGGATGCCTCCGCCGCGGCGAAGGATTCCGCGCCCGGCTGGACGGGGCGCGGGCCCGCCGGTATGCTCGGGCCCGATGCCCGCCCGCCTGGCCCTCCTCGCGCCGTTCCTGTCCCCGTCCGTGCGCGGCAACGCCGTGACCGTGGAGCGGATCGCGCGCGGCCTGCGCGCGCGGGGCGTCGAGCTTCGGGTCTGGGACCTCTCGGTCGCGCCGGAGAGCCTCGTCGAGGCCGAGGTGGGCGCCTGGCGGCCGGCGCTGATCCACGCCTTCCACGCCTGGCGGGCCGGTCCGCTCGCGCTCCGGCTCGCGCGCCGCGCCGAGCTGCCGCTCGTCGTGACGCTCACGGGGACCGACGCGAACCACGACCTCCTCGACCCGGCGCGCGCAGCCGTCGTGCGCCGCGTGCTCGAGGGCGCCGCGCGGGTCACCGTGTTCCACGCCGCCATCGCCGCCCGCGTCCTCGGCGTGCTGCCCGACTTCGCCGGGCGGCTCGTCGTCGTGCCGCAGGCGGCACGGCTCGAGGCGCAGGAGGCGTTCGACTTCGCCGGGCGCTTCCCGCTGCCGCCCGGCGCGCTCCTGTTCGTCTTCCCCGCCGCCGTCCGGATGGTCAAGGGCCCGCTCCTGCCCCTCGGGCCGCTCGCGCGCCTGGCCGCGCGGCGGCCGGCGCTGCGCCTGCTCTACGCGGGGCCGATCCTCGACCCGGACCTCGGTGAGGCGCTGCTCCGCGAGCTCGCGGGCCGCCCGTGGGCGCGCCACGTGGGCGCCGTGCCCCACGCACAGATGGCCTCGCTCTACGCCCGCGCGGACGTGGTCCTGAACTGCTCGCTCTCCGAGGGCGGGATGGCGAACTCGATCCTCGAGGCCCTCTCGCTCGGCCGCGCCGTCCTCGCCTCGGACATCGAGGGCAACCGCTCGCTGGTCGAGGACGGCGTCACGGGGCTCCTCTTCCGCGACGCGGCCGAGCTCGAGGCCCAGGCCGAGCGCCTCGCGGGCGACCCGGCGCTGCGCGGGCGCCTGGGCGCCGCGGGCCAGGCGCTCGTCACCGCGCGCTTCCCCGGGGCGCGGGAGATCGACGGCTACCTCGACGTGTACCGCAGCCTGGCGCCTGCCAGCGCGTGAGCGCGCGGCTCGCCCGGCGGCTCGCGCCGCAGTCGCTGGCCCTCGTCGGCTGCCCGTGGGACCTCGCGCGCCCCGACGTCGTGTGGGTCGGAGCGCCCGGCGCCCAGGTGCGGGAGGTGCCCGTTGAGCGGGCAGTGCCGCGGTGCGCAGATACAGGCGGGTGGGGGATCGAGTAGTATGGAACCACTAGGCCACTTGACGGTTCTTTCATAATGAACCTGGGCGGTCACCGCCTTCGGCGCGCGACGCGGGCGCGGCGAGCCTCGAGAGAGGAGAGCCGGATGGGCCAGGAGGAGCGGGCGCGGGAATTCGTGGGCGCCTTCCAGGCGCTCAGGGCCGAGGTCGAGAAGGTCATCGTCGGCCACGGCGAGATCATCACGCACGTCCTCACCGGCATGTTCGCCGGCGGCCACATCCTGCTCGAGGGCGTGCCCGGGCTCGGCAAGACGCTGCTCATCAAGACGCTCGCCGAGGGCCTCGAGCTGTCGTTCTCGCGCATCCAGTTCACGCCCGACCTGATGCCCGCCGACATCGTCGGGACGAACATCATCGTCGAGGATGCCGACGGCCGGAAGCACTTCCAGTTCCAGCACGGGCCGATCTTCGCGCACATCCTGCTGGCCGACGAGATCAACCGGGCCACGCCCAAGACGCAGTCGGCGCTGCTCGAGGGCATGCAGGAGGGCGCGGTGACCGTGGGCGGCGCCTCGCGGCCGCTGCCGGCGCCGTTCTTCGTGCTGGCCACCCAGAACCCGATCGAGATGGAGGGCACGTACCCGCTGCCCGAGGCGCAGCTCGACCGCTTCTTCTTCAAGCTCCGCGTCCGCTACCCCGCGCTCGAGGAGCTCAACGCGATCATCGACCGGACCACGCAGGCGCGGCAGGTCGCGGTCAACCGGGTCCTGAGCGGGCCGACCGTCCTCGGCTTCCGCGAGCTCATCCGCGAGGTGCCGATCGCCTCCCACGTGCGCGACTTCGCGTCCGCGATCGTGATGGCGACCCACCCGCAGTGGGACCAGGCGCCCGAGGTCGCGCGCCGCTTCGTCCGCTACGGGGCGAGCCCGCGGGGCGCCCAGGCGCTCGTCCTCGGCGCGAAGGTGCGGGCGCTCGCCGAGGGACGCTACAACGTCAGCGTCGACGACATCAAGGCGCTGGCCGCGCCGGCGCTGCGCCACCGCATCATCCTGAACTTCGAGGGCGAGGCCGAGGGCGTCGACACGGACACCCTCGTCGGCCAGATCGTGGAGAGCGTGGAGGCGGCCGCCGTCGAGCGCAAGGAGGTCTTCCTCCGGTGACGCATCCGTTGCCGATCGAGACCCTCGTGCGGCGGGTCGCCCGGCAGGTGCGGCTCAGGCGCGCGGAGCACGCCGGCGTCCGGGGGGCGTTCTGGGGCGCGGCGGCCGCCGCCCTGCTCCTGGTCTTCCGGAGTCCCCTCGGCGCCGTGGCGCTCGCGCTCGCCGCGGGCCTGGTCGCCGCGGGCGTCCTCGCGGGGGTGGCGTGGGGGCTCGCCCGGCGCGTGGGCGCCCGAGACGCCGCGCGCGTGGCCGACCGGGCCTTCGCGCTCGACGACCGCGTGGCGACCGTCCTCGAGTGGGCCGAGCGGCCCGACCGGACGCCGCTGGTCGACGCGCTCGTCGCCGACACGCTCGCCCGCGTCGAGGCGCTCGAGCCCCGGCGGATGGTCGAGCGCGTGTCGCCGCGCGAGGCGCGCTGGCTGCCCGTGCCCGTCCTGGCCGGGCTCGTGCTGCTGCTGGCGCCGCCGGTGCCGATGCCCGCGGGCGGGCTGCCCGACTTCCTGCCGTCCCGCGGCGACGAGGAGCGCGAGGAGCGCTCGGCCTCGACGCTGCTCGAGGAGCGCACGCGGCCACTCGCGAAGGAGCCGCTCAAGCGCGCGATGCTCGAGGAGCGGGACTTCGCGCAGCGCGCCGGTGCCAGCGGCGCGGCGAGCGCCGGCGACCTCGCGGCGATCTTCAAGGACACCTCGCTCTCGGGCCAGCGGCCCGACTTCAACAGCTTCCTGAAGAAGGGCGACGAGCGCCTGAAGCTCCTCGAGAACGTGGACCGGCTGCCGGACCTCCAGTCCGACTTCACGAGCACCACCTACAAGATGGTCTTCCGCAAGTCGAAGGCGCTCAGCTCGGGGCTCCGCCCCGACCAGATCTCGCCCCAGAAGCTGCGCGAGCTCCTCGACGAGATGGAGCGGCTCGGGCGCAAGGGCGGCACCTGGGGCGGCGACGCGGCGGAGGGGATGGAGGCGCTCGAGGGCGGCGAGACGGACAAGGCCCTCCAGGCCATGCAGAAGGCGCTCGACAAGATGCGCGCGATGGACGAGGCGCAGCGCTCGGGCAAGGGCCTGCGCGGCGGCCGCGAGCGGGACCGGGGCGCGCGCGGCCGCGACCGCGGGCGCGGCGAGGGCGTCGGCCCCGAGGACCAGGATTTCGGCGACACCGACGGGCTCCTGCCGGGCACGGGCCGGAGCCCCCTGGCGAAGGGCGAGGCGACGGCGCGGCTGCGGGCCCGGCCGTACGACGTGGGCGTCGAGGGCGAGTCGCGACGGGGCCGCAAGGACGGCTACGACACGAACCTGACGGGGCGCGGCGGCACCATGGGGTCCCGGCTCCAGTACCTCGGCGTCGTCGGGCAGTACCGCAAGCAGATGGAGGACGCGATCGCGCGGGAGCAGATCCCGCGTGAGTATCACGACCAGATCAAGGAGTACTTCCAGGCGCTCGACGAGCGCTAGCCGGATGCCGGCCACACGGCACGAGTTCTTCTCGTCCGAGTTCCTGGCGCAGCTCGAGCGCCTGGCGCTCTTCTCCCGGCGGATCTTCCGCGGGCACGTGAAGGGGGAGCGCCGGAGCCCCCGGCGCGGGCACAGCGTCGAGTTCGCCGACTATCGGCCGTACGGCGTCGGCGACGATCTCCGCTACGTGGACTGGAACATCTACGCGCGCACCGACCGCCTGCACGTCAAGCTCTTCGTGGACGAGGAGGACCTCTGCCTGCACCTCCTCGTGGACGGCTCGGCCTCGATGGGCTTCGGCGAGCCGAGCAAGCTCGACCACGCCGTGCGCGTGGCGGCGGCCCTCGGCTTCGTCGGGCTCGTGAACCTGGAGCGCGTGGGCGTGGCGGTGCTGCGCGGGCGCGTCGCGGAGGGCTGGCCGCCGGCGCGCGGCCGCAACCAGGTGCAGGGCCTGCTCGGCTTCCTCGGGGGCGTGCGCGCCGCGGGCGGCACCGGGCTCGACGCGGCGCTCATGGACTACGCGATGCGGGCCCGCGAGCCGGGGCTCGCGGTGATCCTCTCCGACCTGCTCGACCCCGAGGGCTGGCAGGCCGGCGTCCGGGCGCTCCTCGAGCACCGGTTCGACGTCCACGTGGTCCACGTGCTGAGCCCGGAGGAGATGAACCCGGAGCTCGCCGGTGATCTGCGGCTCGTCGACAGCGAGACGGGCGAGGTGCGCGACCTGTCGGTGGACGGCGAGGCGCTGCGGGGCTACCGCGACCGGCTCCGGCAGTTCCTGGAGCACGCCGAGACCTTCTGCCGCAGCCAGGAGATCGGCTACCACCGCGTCGTCACCGACACGCCGCCGGCGGAGTTCGTGCTCTCCGCGCTCCGCGGCCGGGTGCTCGTATGACCTTCCTCTCGCCGCTGGCCCTCGCGCTCTTCGCCCTGGCCCTGCCGCTGGTCCTCCTCTACTTCCTGAAGGTGCGGCGGCGCGAGCGGAGCGTGCCGAGCCTGCTGCTGTGGGCGCCGGCGCTGCGCGACCGCGAGGCCTCGGCGTTCTTCCAGCGGCTGCAGCGCGACCCGCTCCTGATCCTCCAGATCCTCGCGCTGCTCGCGCTCTCGCTGGCGCTCGCGCGTCCGGTCGCCACGGTGATGGGCGAGGGCGCGCGCAAGCTCGTCGTCGTGCTCGACACCTCGGCCTCGATGCGGGCGCGGGACGTCTCGCCCTCGCGCTTCGAGGCCGCCCGCGCGCAGGCGGCGCAGGTCGTGCGGCGCCTGGGCGAGGGCGCCGAGGTGATGGTGATCGAGTCGGGCGTGCAGCCGCGCGTCGCCGCCGCCCTCGGCCGCGACCGCGAGCGCGCGCTCGCCGCGCTCGCCGCGGCGCGGGCCCGCGACCTGCCGGACCGCCTGCCGGAGGCGGTGCGCACGGCGCGCGCCCTGGTCGGCGCCGACCCGCGCGCGGAGATCCTCGTCTTCACCGACGGCGCCTTCCCGGCGGCGCCGGCGGAGGCGCCGGTGGACCCGCGCGTGCGCTGGGTCGGGGTCGGCCGGCGGAGCCACAACGTCGGGATCACGAGCCTCTCCGTCCGGCGGACGTACTGGGGCGCGTTCGACCACCAGGCGTTCGTCTCGCTGGTCAACTACACGCCGGCGGCGCAGGCGTTCGCGTTCACGCTCGAGGTGGACGGCCGGACGATCGCCGAGAAGGACGTGACCCTCGAGCCGAGCGTCCGGCGCGCGGTCGTGCTGCCGTTCAGCCACGCGGGCGGCGGTGTGGTCACCGCGCGGCTCCGCATCCGCGACGACCTCTCCGTGGACGACGTCGCGTACGCCGTGCTGCCGCCCCCGCGGAAGATCGCGGTGCTGCTGGTGAGCCCGGGCAACCTGTTCCTCGAGAAGGTCCTCAAGACCGACCCCCAGGTGGCGCTCGAGGTCCGCACGCCCGAGCAGTACCAGGGCGGGATGGGCGACGCCGACATCGTCGTGCTCGACTCGGTGACGCCGCCGAAGGTCGGCGCCGGACGGTTCGTCCTCGTCAACACGGTGCCGCCCGACGTGCCGCTCGAGGTGCTCGGCCGGATCGAGCAGCCGACGATCATGGACTGGGACCGGAACCACCCGGTGATGCGGCACGTCGAGTTCGCGAAGGTGGCCATCGAGGACGCGATGCGGCTCCGGCCGCTCGCCGCCGGCCGCCCGCTCGTCGAGGCCGTGGGCGGGCCGCTGATCTTCGCGCTCGAGGAGCCGGAGCGCAAGGCGCTCGTCGTCGCCTTCGACCTGTTCCGGACCGACTTCCCGCTGCGCGTCGCGTTCCCGCTCATCCTGTCCAACAGCCTGCGCTGGCTGCACCCGGCGGGGCTCGACCAGTCGAGCCTCCAGCTGGCGGCGGGACAGCCGATCCTGCTGCCGGTCCCGCACGGCGTGGACGTCGTCAGCGTCACGACGCCGGGGGGCCGCCACGTCCGGGCGCGCGTGACCCGCGGCGTCGTGAGCTTCACCGAGACCGACGAGGTCGGGATCTACACGCTCGGCATGGCGCGGAGCGAGCTCAAGGTCGCCGTGAACCTGATGGACGCCGACGAGTCGAACCTCGCGCCGCGGCCGCTGCCGGCCGGCGCGGGGCCGGACCCCGTGGCGCCGGCGCCCGTGCCGGTGCAGCGCGAGCTCTGGCCGCTCCTCGTCCTGCTCGCGGTGCTGTTGCTCGTGCTCGAGGGGCTGCTCTACTGGCGGCGGCAGAGCGCGTCCCGCCTGCGGCTGCCCCGGAGCCCGGGCGACCGGTGGGCGCTCGCGCTCCGCGGCGCGCTGGTCGCGCTGCTCTTCCTCACGCTCGCCCGCCCGGCCGTGCCCCGCTGGGTGGACCGGATGAACGTGATGTTCCTGCTCGACCTCTCGGACAGCGTGAGCTTCGCCGCCCGCGAGCGCGCGTACCGGTTCGTGGCCGAGGCCGTCCGCCACATGAAGCCGGGCGACCACGGCAGCGTGATCGCCTTCGGCGCCGAGGCCGTGGTGGACCGGCCCCTGGCGCCGCACCCGGCGATCGAGCGGCCGCGGGCCGAGGTGGACGCGCGCGGGACCAACCTCTTCCAGGCGATCCAGCTCGCGCTGGCGATGGCGCCGCCGGGGCAGGCCAACCGCGTCGTGATGCTGACCGACGGCCGGCAGAACGCGGGCAACGCGGTCGCGGGGGCCCAGGCCGCGAAGGACGCGGGCGCCGACCTGCACTACGTCGCCGCGCCGCTGACCTTCACGCAGGAGGTCGTCGCCGAGGCGATGGTGCTGCCGCAGGAGGTCAAGTACGGCGAGCCGTTCCAGGCCAGGGTCGTCCTCTGGAGCCACCGCGACACGCCGGGGCGCATCTCGCTCTTCCGCAACGGCGAGTTCCTCGGCTCCCAGCTGGTGCGCCTCACGGCGGGCAAGAACGTCTTCAGCTACCGCCAGGCGCTCGACGCCAGCGGCATCCACGTCTACCAGGCGGCGATCGAGGTCGAGGGCGACACGATCGAGGAGAACAACCGGGCTGTCGGCACGGTCGTCGTCCGCGGGCGGCCCCAGGTCCTGCTCGCCGACCGGGACCGGAGCCACGCGCAGGCGCTCGCGGGCGCGCTCCGCCTGCAGAACATCGAGGTCACGGTCGTCGAGCCCGGCGGGATCCCCAGGGACGTCGCGGGCCTGCAGAAGTACGACGGGGTCGTCCTCTCGAACGTCTCCTCGCTGAAGATGACGCGGGCGCAGATGGGGCAGCTCCGCGACTACGTGCGCGAGCACGGCGGCGGCCTGCTCATGATCGGCGGCGAGGAGAGCTTCGGCCTCGGCGGGTACTACCGGACGCCGATCGAGGAGGCGCTGCCGGTCACGATGGACGTCAAGCAGAAGGTCGAGATCCCGAGCCTCGCCGTCGTGCTCTCGATCGACCGCTCGGGCTCGATGGCCATGTCCACGGACGAGAAGGTGACCAAGCTCGACCTCGCGAAGGAGGCCGCGCACCTCGTCGTCGAGCTCCTCGACGAGCGCAACGAGGTCGGCGTGATGAGCTGGGACACCGAGTTCATCTGGGACGTCCCGGTGCGCGCGGCGCGGGACAAGCTGGCGCTCCACCACGCGATCGCGACGGTCAAGGCGGGCGGCGGCACCGACGGCTACCCGGCGCTGAAGGAGGCCTACGCGGTCCTGTTCGAGCGGCCGGCGCTGCTCAAGCACGTCATCTTCCTCTCGGACGGGCAGATGACGCGCGGCGACTTCCAGGGCCTGCTGCGGCGCATGGCGAAGGACAAGATCACCGTCTCCACCGTCGCGATCGGCAAGGACGCCGACGTCCAGCTCATGGTGGACGTGGCGAAGTGGGGCAAGGGGCGCTTCTACTACACCGAGGACTCGCAGACGATCCCGCGCATCTTCACCCTCGAGACCCAGCTCGCCTCCAAGGCCTCGCTCGTCGAGCAGCCGTTCACGCCGCGGCTGACGGCGCCGGGCCACGAGGCGATGCAGGAGATCGACTGGAAGGGCGTCCCGCCGCTCGGTGGCTACGTGGCCACCTCGCTCAAGGGCCAGGCCGAGCTCGTGCTGATGAGCCACCAGGAGGACCCGGTGCTGGCGACCTGGCGGTACGGGCTCGGGCGGTCGGCGGCGTTCACGTCGGACGCCAAGGCCAAGTGGGGTGTGCTCTGGCTCCGCTGGCGCGAGTTCAACCGGTTCTGGGCGCAGCTCGTGCGCTGGACGCTGCGCAGCGGCTCGCGCAGCGACACGGTGGCGCGGGTCGAGCGGCACGACGACGTCGGCGAGATCGTGGTGGACGCGATCGACGGCAAGGGCGAGTTCATCAACTTCCTCGACTCCCAGGTGGGCGTGGTCGCGCCCAACCGGGAGCGCACGGTCATCGATCTCGAGCAGGTCGGCCCCGGGCGCTACCGGGGGCGCTTCCCGGCGACGCAGGAGGGCGTGTACCTCGTCGGGATGGCGCAGCGCAAGGCCGAGCGCGTCGTCGGCTCGCAGCTCGCGGGCCTCGTCGTCCCCTACGGCCGGGAGCTCCGCGACCTCGGCGTGGACGAGGCGCTGCTCCGCGAGCTCAGCGAGCTGACGGGCGGCGGCGCGCTGGAGGCGCCGCGCGACGCGTTCCTCAAGGCGCGGCGCCGGTCGCGGATCGCCGTGGAGATCTGGCCCTGGCTCGTCGGCCTGGCGGCGCTGCTGCTGATCCCGGACGTGGCGCTCCGGCGCCTGGGGCCGGGCGCGCTCGGCCGGCTCGCGGCGCGCGTGCGGCCGGGGCGCGCGCAGAAGGAGGGTCCATGAGGCGGCTGGCGATGCTCGTGCTCGCGGGGTTGCTTCCGCTCGGTGCCGCGCTTCCCGCGAGCGGTCAGGCCAGGCCGCCGCGCGCGGTCGTCATCCTGCCCTTCGACGCGAGCGCGCTCGAGCAGGAAGAGCGCTGGATCGGGGAGGGGATCGCCCAGGTGCTCGCGCTCGGGCTGGCGCAGCACCCGGGCTTCGTGCAGGTCGAGCGGGCTCGGCTCCGCGCGATCGGCACCCCGGGGGCGTGGGGCGACGCCGGCGCGCTCCAGGCCGTCCGGACCGCGCGGGCCGACGCCGCGCTCTACGGGCGGCTCGAGCGGCGCCAGGGCCAACTCGTGCTGCTGCCGCACGCGCTCCAGGCGAAGGGCGGCGAGCCCGGGGGGCTCGAGCCCGTGAGCGTGCCGGCCGGGGAGCTGCTCGCGCGCCTGGCAGGGCTGCCCGTGGCGTACGCGCGCGCGCTCGGCGTGCCGGTCACCGACACGGAGGCGGCGCGCATCGAGCGCGCGGCGCACCCCACGCGCTCGCTGCGCGCGTTCGAGTTCTACGCGCGCGGGCAGGCCGCGGCGCTCCACGGCGGGCAGCAGGAGAACGAGGCGGCCGTGGACCTGCTCGCGCGCGCGATCGAGGCGGACGCCCAGTTCGTCGTCGCCCACTACGCGCTCGGCGTGGTCCACCAGGCGCTCGGCAACCGGTGGAAGGCCGCGGCGCAGTTCCGCGCCTCGACGCAGCTCGACGCCGCGTACCCCGAGCCGTTCAAGGCCCTCGGCGATCTGTTCCTCTCGGCGCCGCGGCGCCTCTTCGACCAGGCGGTGGAGGCCTACGGCAAGGCGATCGAGTTGCGCCCGTTCTACGCCGACGCCCACGTCGGGCTGGGGGACGCCCGGGCGGCCAAGAGCGACGTGGACGGCGCGGTCGCCGCGTACCGGAAGGCGCTCGTCCACAACCCGGTGAACCCGCGCGTCCACCTCTCCCTCGGCAAGATCTACTACACGGAGAAGGGCCTCTACTACGAGTCGGTGAACGCCTACAAGCGCGCCATCGAGCTCGACCCGGGCTCGGTCGAGGCGCGGATGGGGCTCGGCGAGGTCTACGAGGACAAGGGCCTCTACAAGGAGGCGATCGACGAGTACCGCCGGGTGATCGAGCTGGACGCCAGGCACACGGGGGCGCTGTACAACCTCGCGCTGGTCTTCGAGAAGGTGGACCCGAAGGAGGCGATCGCCCAGTGGGAGCGCTACATCCAGCTCGCCTCACAGCTCCCGACGGAGAAGGACTGGGTGGACGTCGCCCGGCAGCACCTCCGCAAGCTCCGGAGCCAGCTCAAGGAGTAGCGAGCAGCGCCTGGAGCTTCGCCTGGTCGAAGCCGACCACGACCTGGCCGTCCACGACGATCACCGGGACCGCCATCCGGCCGGTGAGCCGCACCAGCTCCTCGCGGGCCTCGGCGCGCTCCGCGACGTTCACGTCCTCGAACGGCACTCCCCGAGACGAAAGAAACTCTTTCGCCGCGCGGCACGGGCCTCAGGTCGGGGTCGAGTAGATCCGCACGCTCTTCATCGAGTCCTCCCGGCCCCGGCGACGGGCCGCCCTCGAGATGACACGCCGGTCCCACCGATTGAGATGCGTCGAGGAGCGGCCTGGGTGCGGTTCGTCCTCCGGGGGGCGAGTCCGCCAACTGGCACGGATTCTGTGGGCCGATCGGCCTAGGGACCGCGCCGGCGAGTGCATTTCTCACGCGATGCGTCTACCATCCGAGCAGGGGTATGCTTGCACGCCAGCTGCTGATCGGCTTCCTGGCCGTGATCGTCCCCAGCACGGTGCTGCTGAGCGCGGTGACCTACTACTCGCTGGCCTCCCTGGACAGCGCGATCAGCGAGCTCGCCGAGATCATCCGCTCGCGTGAGGCCGTGACGGACCTGAACAGCACGCTCGTCGAGGCGAGCGCCCCGCTGGTGGGCTTCCTCGTGAGTCGGGATCCCGCGAACCGGGAGCGATTCGAGCGCCTGGTTCGCACGGCGGAGAGCAAGCTCCAGTCCTGTGCCGGCGGCTTCTGCCACTATGCGCGGGGGACCCCGGCCCGGATGGCCGCCGCGCTCCGGCCGGCGGTCGAGCAGCTCCGGCGCGAAGGGCGGGCGATCTTCGAGGCGGACGTTCCCGAGGGGGTGGCGCGCGTGGAGGCCGCACGCCAGGGCGTCGCCGGCGTGCTGGCGCGGGTCGAGCCGATGCTGCAGGCGGTCCGCGACCACGCCGCGCAGGACGAGAAGATCGCCGACGCCGTTCGGCGTCGCGCGTGGGTCCTGACCGTCGCGCTGACCACCGCGATCGCGCTCGCCGGCGCGGCCGCCGCCATGCTGACCGCCCGGCGGATCGCGCGCCCCCTGAACGATCTGCTCCTCGGGATCCGGCGCGTCATGACGGGGGACTGGAGCCACCAGGTGCGCACCACGGCCGCGGGCGAGATCGCCGAGCTGGGCGCGGCCTTCAACGCGATGGTCCGCGAGGTCCGCGAGCGCCGGGCGGAGCTCGAGGAGCACACCCGGACGCTCGAGGAGCGGGTGCGGCGGCGCACCGAGGAGCTGCGGCAGAAGGAGCAGGCGCTCGTGCAGTCCGAGAAGCTCGCGTCGCTCGGGCTGCTCGCCGCGGGGGTCGCCCACGAGCTGAACAACCCGCTCACCAGCATCGTGATGAACACCCACCTCGCGCTGGAGGAGGTCGGCGCGGAGGCGCCGATCCGCGCCGAGCTGCGGAAGATCGACGCCGACGCCGGCCGCTGCCGACGGATCGTCGAGGACCTGCGCGCGTTCGCGCACGTGCGGCAGGTCGAGCGCGTGCCGACCGCGGTGGACGCGCTGGTCGAGCAGGCGCTCGCGTCCACGGCCCACGATGTCGACCGATGGGCCGTCAGCGTCCGGCGCGAGCTCGCGCCGGGCCTGCCGAAGGTCCCGTGCGACCCCGCGCGCCTGGTGCAGGTGCTGGTCAACCTCCTGGCCAATGCCGCGTACGCGGCCGGCGAGGGCGGTCGCGTCGTGGTCCGGGCGCGGCGGGAGGACGCGTGGCTCGCGTTCGAGGTCGAGGACGACGGTCCCGGGATCCCTGCGGCGCTCCGGTCGAAGATCTACGACCCCTTCTTCACGACCAAGCCCGACGGCACGGGGCTCGGCCTGTCGATCAGCCACGGGATCGTCAGCGAGCACGGCGGCCGCATGGAGGTGGAGAGCCTGACCCGGGAGGACGCCGGGCCGGACGGGCGGACGGGAACCACGGTGCGGGTCCTCGTGCCCGTCGACGGAGCCGAGGCGTGAGGCCCGCGCTCGGGCGGGTCCTCGTCGTCGACGACGAGGCGAACATCACCGACGCCGTCCGGCGCGCGCTCGAGCGCGTGGGCTACGCCGTCGACGTCGCGGCGGGTCCGGAGGAGGCGTGGGCGCGGCTCGAGCAGAGCATGCCGGCCGTCGTGATCTGCGACGTGCGGCTGCACGAGGCGGACGGCATGGACCTGCTCGCCCGGGTCCAGGAGTCGCATCCCGAGGTCGCCGTGATCATGATGACGGGGTACTCCTCCATCGAGTCCGCGGTCGGCTCGATCAAGGCCGGGGCGGTGGACTACCTGGCCAAGCCGTTCAACCCGGAGCAGCTCCGCCACGCGGTGGCGAAGGCCATCGAGCAGAGGCGGCTCCTCGAGGAGAACCGTTACCTCAGGTCGGCGCTCGCACAGGGGGCGGCGGCGCACATCGTCGTCGGCGAGAGCCGCGCGATGCGGCAGCTCTTCGAGACCGCGCAGAAGGTGGCCGCGGCGGACTCGAGCGTGCTCATCATGGGGAAGAGCGGCACCGGCAAGGAGGTCCTGGCGCGCTTCGTCCACGCCTCGAGCCCGCGGGCCGACCGGCCCTTCGTCACGGTCAACTGCGCCGCCATCCCCGCGAACCTGATCGAGTCGGAGCTGTTCGGCCACCGGCGGGGGGCGTTCACCGGCGCCGTCTACAGCCGCCGCGGGAGCTTCGAGCTCGCCGACGGGAGCACGCTCTTCCTCGACGAGATCGGCGAGATGCCCGTCGAGCTGCAGTCGAAGATCCTCCGCGCGCTGGAGGAGCGCCGGGTCAAGCGCGTGGGGTCCGACGAGGCCGTCGACGTCGACGTGCGGATCATCGCGGCGAGCAACAAGGATCTCGAGGCGGAGACGAAGGCCGGGCGCTTCCGGGAGGACCTCTTCTGGCGCCTGAACGTCGTCCAGCTCGTCGTCCCACCGCTCGCCGAGCGCCCCGAGGACGTGGTCCCGCTCGCGCGCCACTTCCTGGCGAGCTACGCGCGCGAGCAGAAGAAGCCCGTGGCCGACTTCTCGGCCGACGTGCTCGAGGCGTTCCGGCGCTACGCGTGGCCCGGCAACGTCCGCGAGCTGCGCAACGCCGTGGAGCGCGCCGTCATCTTCGCCGAGGCGGGCGCGCCGATCCGCCTGGCCCACCTGCCGGCGTACCTGCGGCCGGGCGGTACCGGAGAGTCACCGGCGCCCGCCAGGCCGTTCCGGACGCTCAAGGAGGTCGAGGCCGACTACATCCGCGAGGTGCTCGACGCCTGCGACGGGAACCGCACGAGGACGGCGGAGGTCCTCGGGCTCTCCGTCGTCACGCTCTGGCGCAAGCTCAAGCGCGAGAACGGCGAGAGCGACGAGGACACGGGGACGCTCATCGGGTTGTAGCCGGGCGTTTCAATCTGAAAGCTCGCCCGGCAGTTCCGCAAACCTTCCTTCTGTCGTGTTTTCAGGCACTTGGCGCCGTGACCATTTCACTATGCACGAGCGTCGGCAGCCTGACACCGACCCCCGCCGAGCTGGAAGATAAGCTGCTGATTCACTGAGCTTTTTTTGGCTCCTCCGGCGTGGCCGCGGAGGAGCTCCGGCACCGATCTTGCCACTCATACCCGACGTGATGCTGCACCCGACTGCGCACACGGCACGGACCGGGCGGCTCGCGCAAGCGCTCATGTCCATCCAGCACCCGGGGGGCCGGGTGAGCGTGCGCTACCGCACCGGGGACATCGAGGTCGTGATGACCGAGGTCGACGGCGGCGCGGCGCTCGTCGAGCCCGTGCTGTGGGGCCAGTCCTCCTGGCACCTCGTGCTCGACGGGCAGGCGCTCTTCGAGGTCGGCGGCAGCCGGTGGGAGCTCCTGCCCGAGGCGTCGCTCAGCCTCGACTCCGCCACGCCCTGCACCATCGTGAACCCGTCGCCGTCGCGGCTCAGGGTGCTGAGCGTCGTGTCGAACCCGGGCGGCCCCGGACAGGAGGGGCGGCCGTGAGGCGGGCGCTCGCGGCCCTCGCCGCGCTCGTCGCCACGGCGGCCCTCGCCGCGCCCGCGGCGGCGCAGGCGGTCAGGGGGAGCTACCTCTACACGCTCTCGAGCTTCACGGGCCCGATCCCCTACAACCACTCGCGGGTCGCGGTGGACCGGGAGCGGAACGAAGTCTACGTCCTCTACCAGAACACCGTGCGCGTGTTCAACGAGTCCGGGATGGAGGTCTACCAGTTCGGCGACGACCTCGACCTCGGCCACCTCGTGGACGTCGCCGTGGACGATCGCGGCGACATCCTGCTGCTCGCCTGGCGCGACGGGAAGCCCGCGATCGTCCGCTGCGACTACCGGGGCCGGCCGCAGGCGCGGAGCGCGCTCACGGGGTTGCCCGACACGTTCTCGGACTTCGCCCCGAACCGGCTGGTGTTCCAGCGCGGCGAGCTGTACCTGGCGTCCTCCATGGGGCTCCAGGTCGTGCGGGCCGATCGGGAGGGCAACTTCCTCCAGGGGTACGACCTGTTCACGCTCTTCGAGCTCGAGGAAAAGGACCGGGGCGCCGTCGAGCTGGGCGGCTTCGGCGTGGACGCGGCGGGAAATATCCTGCTGACCGCTCCCGTGCTGTTCCGCGCGTTCGTGCTCGCGCCGGACGGAACGCTGAGCGCGTTCGGCAAGGCCGGGGGCGCGCCGGGCCGGTTCAACATCGCCGGCGGCATCACGCGCGACAGCAAGGGCAACCTCCTGGTCGTCGACAAGCTCAAGGGCGCGGTCCTGGTGTTCACCGGGCGATTCGAGTTCGTGGCCCAGTTCGCCGCCCGCGGCTACAAGCCCGGGGAGCTGATCTACCCGGACGATCTGGCGATCGACGGCCGAGACAGGGTGTACGTCACCCAGGCAGGCAAGCGCGGGATCAGCGTCTTCAAGCTGGCCCATCTCTGAGGGAGGTGGCACCGGGCCCGGAACGACGGCAGCGAGCGGAACCGCACGAGAGCGCAGAGCCAACGAGAAGGAGGGGGGAGGGGATGAGAACCGTGAGATGGGGATTCATCGCACTGGCGGCGGTCGTGCTCGCCCTGGGACTGGGCGGCGCGGCCTACGCCTTCCACTCGGGCGGTGTCGCCGAGTGCACCGGCTGCCACAGCATGCACAGCCCGGCGGCGGGCGGCAGCTTCCTGCTGGTCGCGAGCGACCAGAGCTCGACCTGCCTGAGCTGTCACGAGCACGCGGGCGACACGGGCCCGTCGAGCTACCACGTCAGCACCGCGGAGGCGGACATGCCCGCCGGCGTTCCTCCCAAGCAGCGGTCGCCGGGCGGCGACTTCGGCTGGTTGAAGAAGTCGTACACGATGACCATTCGCGGCGCGACGTCGACGGAGGAGGGGTCCAGCCACGGCCACAACATCATCGCCGCCGACAAGGGGTACGTCGTGGACGCCGTCAACGCCACGGCGCCCGGCGGGACGTTCCCGAGCACGCAGCTCGCCTGCAACAGCTGCCACGACCCGCACGGGAAGTACCGCAGGCTGAGCGACGGCACGATCGCCAAGACCGGCGCGCCGATCATCGCGTCGGGGTCCTACGCGACCAGCACCACACCTGGCTACGCCGAGCCCCCGGCCGCCGGCACGGCGCTCGGCGTCTACCGCCTCCTGGCGGGCGCCGGCTACACCAAGGGCACCGCCACGTTCAGCGGCGTGCCCGCGGCGAAAGCGCCGAGCGCGTACAACCGGACCGAGGCGGCCACCCAGACGCGCGTCGCCTACGGGAAGGCCTCCACCGGCGGCCACGCGGCCTGGGGCACCTGGTGCGCCACCTGCCACACCAACATGCACAGCGGCAGCGGCAACGTCCACCCGACCGACGAGAACCTCGGGTCCACGATCGCGAGCAACTACAAGACGTACGTGAAGTCGGGCGACATGAGCGGTGACGGGATCAACGGATTCACGTCGCTCGTCCCGTTCATCGAGGGCACCGCCGACTACGCGGTGCTGGCCGGTCACGCCAAGAACGACGACAGCGTCCTGACCGGCCCGGGAGGCTCGGACCAGGTCTCGTGCCTCTCCTGCCATCGGGCCCACGCCAGCGGCTGGCCGCATGCGCTGCGCTGGAACGTGGAGGGCGAGTTCATCGTCTACAACAGCCTGTATCCCGGCACCGATTCGACGCCGACCGCGCCGCAGTTCGCGCGGGGCCGGCTGGCGGCGGAGACCCAGGCGGCCTACTACGACCGTCCGGTGACCCAGTTCGCGAGCTACCAGCGCCTGCTCTGCAACAAGTGCCACGCCAACGACTAGTCGTCCTGCCGTGAGCGCACGGAGGGCTGGCCGCCCGGCCAGCCCTCCGTTTTTCCGTTGTTGAACACCCGACCCGGCCTGAGTATGGTTCGCGGGTGAAGCGCGTCCGTCCGGGTCTCCTGGTGGTCTGGCTGGTGCTGGCTGGCTGCCAGGCCGGCCTCCCGCAGCTCCGCGAGCGTTTCGACGACGAGGGGGTCGTGTACCTCTATCTCCAGCCCCTGGCCCGGGAAGCGGAGCGCCTGCGGGTCGCCGTCGAGGGGATCTCCGCCCTGCGCGCGGACGGCGCCGAGCAGCCGCTCTCCGTGGCGCTGCGTGAGCTCACCCACCAGGACGTCGGGCGACAGCGGCTGCTCGCCGCCGGCCCGCTGCCCGTGGGCGAGTACGCCGGGTTCGTGCTGCGGACGGGCAAGGCCTCCCTCCGGGGTCCCGAGGGGCAGTCAGCGCTGCTCGTGCCCGAGGCGCCGACGCGGCTCGACTTCAAGTTCGCCGTGCGCCGGGGGGAGGGTCAGGTCGTCGCCCTCGCGCTCGACTACGCCCGGTCGCTCGAGACCGCGGTGCGGCTCACGCCGGCCTTCGCCGTCTACGCGCCCGAGCGGCCCGCGGTGGGCCTGATGGGCTTCGTCGCCAACAGCCGATCGGGCGACGTCACCGTGTTCGACAAGAAGTCCCTGCAGGTCTTCGACGTCATCGCCACCGGCCGGGGGCCGGCCAGCCTGGCGCTCGACCAGCGGGCGCACCGGGTGTACGTGGCCCTCGCGGGCGACGACGGCGTCGAGGTCGTCGACGTCCTGGCCGGCCGGATCACGGAGCGGATCAGGCTGACGGCGGGCGACGAGCCCGTGGCGCTCGCGCTCACGCCCGACGGCACGACGCTCCTCTCCGCGAACCGGGGATCCAACACGGTCAGCCTCATCGACGCCGGCACCCGGTTCGAGCGGCGGAGGATCCGCGTGGGCAACGGGCCGCGCTTCATCGTGCTCGACCGGACGGGACGGCGGGCGTTCGTCATCAACGAGCTGTCCAACAGCGTCTCGGTGCTCGGCCTTCCCGGTGGAGACACGCTCGGATCCATCCCGACGGACCCGGGCCCGGTCCAGGGGCGGCTCAACCGCCGGGGCGACCGGCTCTACGTCGTCCACGAGCTGACGTCGAGGGTGACCGTGATCACCCCCGCCACGCTGGCCGTGACCGGGCGGTTTCCGGTGCGCTCGGGGATGGACGCGATCAAGGTGGACCCCGACACGGACTTCGTCTACCTGGCGGGCCGGCGTGAGTTCAGCGTGGGCGTGTACGATCCGTTGTCCTTTGCGGCCGTGGATTTCGTCGAGAGCGGCCCGGGCATCGTGTACATGACGACCGACGGGGACGAGAATACCCTGTACCTCGTGAACCCCGCCACCGATCGCGTGCAAGTGTTCGACCGCATCCGGAAGCGCACGGTGGGCGAGCTCGACGTCGGTGACGGCCCCGCCTGGATCAGCGTGATGGGGGAGAACTAGGATCGTCCCGATTGCCCATGCCACGACTCCCGTCAGCGCGGCACGCCCTCCACGCCCTCGCGGCGGCCGCGCTGTCCGTCACGCTCGGGCCCGCCGCGGCGCAGGCGGACGGGCTCCTCGAGGCCCTGAGCGGGAGCGAGGAGATCACCTACAGCCTGCTGTCCTCGAAGACGACCGACGCCGCGGGGACGACGACGAAGATCCGCACCAACAACTACGGCAGCCGATCGCACATGCGGCTCAACTACAATCTCCTCCCCCAGCTCAACCTCAACGCGGGCGGCACCTTCCAGAAGAACCTGTCGGAGTTCTCGGGCGGCACGGACACCATCGAGACGGAGGTCACGAGGATCCGGCCGTACGTCTGGCTGACGCTCCGTGATCCCGTGATCGGCGCGGCCGTGGGCTACGACCGGGCGGACGACACGACGAAGACCTCCGGTCAGGACAGCGTCACGCTCACCCGAGAGACGTACAACGCGGGCCTCACCTGGCGGCCCCTGGAGCTCCCGGCGACGCAGGCCCGCTACACGCGGACGTCCACGCGGGACGACGAGCGGATCTTGCTCGACGCGGAGCAGGATCTCTTCTTCCTCAAGTCGGAGTACACCTACCGGGGCTTCAACGCGTCCTACGCCGGCAACTACCAGACGACCCGCGACAATCTCCGGGACCTCGAATCGGCGGTGACCTCGCACGAGGGGAAGGTGGTGTACGCCGGGACGTTCCTCGACGGGCGCATCGCGCTCGCCACCGACCATCGCATCCGCGCGACCGAGATCACCACCGACCGCCGCGGCGGCCTGGCCGGGCTCGACGGCACCTCCGGGCTCCAGGTGCCCGCCGTCCTCCCCGGCCTGTCCGCGATCAGCAACACGATCTCGCCCCTCGCGCTGGCGCCGGACCCGGCGCTGGACGGGGACCGGACGACGAGCACCGGCCTCAGCATCGGGTTCGTCGGGGGCGTTCCCACCCTTCGACAGGTCGGGCTCAACTTCGGGACCGCCGTGGCCGTGAACAGTCTCCGCGTGTGGGTGGCCGGGTACGGGACCGGCCCCCTGCCGGCGGACGTCGCGAGCTCGTTCTCCTGGGGCATCCACACGAGCGCGGACGGGACCACCTGGGTGCCCCACCCGAGCGTTCCGACCGTGGCGCCGGCAGGCTTCGGGCCGTTCGACCAGCGCTTCGTGATCGCCTTTCCGAGCGTCACCACGCAGTACATCAAGGTGGTCACCCTGCCGCTCCCCACCAGCCCGTTCGGCTCGACCGGCTTTTCACTGCCCATCGTCATCACGGAGGTCGAGGCGTTCATCGACCGGACGGTCGCCGGGGCGCGCACCGGGACGAAGCAGACGATCAGCCAGACCGTCCGGACCCACACCCTCGAGGTCAAGACCCTCCTGCTCCGGCTGCCCTCGCTCTACCATCGCGTCAACGCCGAGTACCAGGAGTTCCAGCCGGACGGTGCGGAGCGGTACAACCTCTCCAACGGGCTCTTCCTCACGCACCGCTTCAACCCGGTCTTCGCGACGAGCGCGAGCACCTCCGTCGAGCTGGGGAGGGAGCAGGAAGAGACGCGAACGGCGGTCCTCTACTACGCGTCGCTCACCGCCACGCCGCTCAGGACGCTCACGGACAGCCTCGTCGTGAGCGGCAACCGGCAGTGGGTCGGCCCGACGGCGACGACGAGCGACTCCGCGGTCCTCTACAACACCGCGCAGCTCTACCGGGGGATCGACGCGACGCTCAACCTCGGCGCGGTGCTGACGTCCGACGAGCAGGGCGACGGCTCGCTGACGCGCCGCCGGGAGTACTTCGTGAACGCCGGCTCGGGCCTCACGCCCCACCGGAGCCTGTCGCTCACCGTCTACTACCTGGGCAAGCTCACGAGCTCGTCGGGCGGCACGACGGGGGAGTCTCGCGACACCACGGAGAACCGGCTGGACCTGGCGCTGTCGTTCACGCCGTTCCGCACGCTCAGCGTGTCGGCGTCGGCGGACGTCCAGTCCCAGACGGACCAGGACACGCGGGTGACCCAGAACTACGGGCTGAGCTGGGCGCCGTTCCCCGACGGCAGCCTCCAGTTCTCCTTCTTCTACGCGGAGAATCGGCTCACCGAGGGCCCGACGTCGCGGATCGTCCAGCCGGGCGTGCGCTGGTACCTGAGCGGGAGGCGCCGCTCGTACCTGGAGGCCACCTACCAGCTCAACACCAGTCAGTCCAGCACGCTCAAGTCGGAGTCCCAGCTGTTCAGCACGAGCCTCATCCTTTTCTACTGACACCGCGATGCGCGGGACGCGTGGGCGCCGGGGGCGGGTGGGCCGATGGCACGGAGTCGCGAGGGTCGCGTATCATGGGGAGGTCTTGGACGACATGCGAGGGAGCCCGTGAGGCGACTCCTGCGAACGCCTGCCACGACGTGCCGCGTGCTGCTGCTCCTGATCACGGCGCTCCTCGGCGCGTGCGCTCCGGTCGTCACGCGGACCGTCTATCGCGATCCGAACATGGACTTCGGGGCCATCCAGACGGTCGGCGTGATGCCCTTCCAGAACCTCTCGCGAGACAGCCTGGCCGCGGAGCGGGTCCGGGACGTGTTCATCAACGGGCTGCTGTCCACCGGCGCGCTGTACGTCGTCCCGGTCGGGGAGGTGGCGCGCGGCGTCTCCCGGGCCGAGATCCAGTCGCCGACCGCGCCGTCCCCGGAGGAGGTCGTCAAGCTGAGCGGGCTCCTCAAGGCCCAGGCGATCATCACGGGCGCGGTGCAGGAGTACGGCGAGGTGCGGTCGGGCCCGACCTCCGCCAACCTGATCTCCGTCAGCGTGCAGATGCTGGAGGCGCAGACGGGCAAGGTCATCTGGACGGCCTCCTCGACGAGGGGCGGCATCGACGCCTGGGACCGGCTCTTCGGCGGCGGGGGCCGCCCGATGAACGACGTGACGCGCGCGGCGGTGGACGACCTCATCGCGAAGCTCTTCCAGTAGCATGCGAGCCCCGGCGCTGCTGCTCGCGTGCGCGCTCGCCTCGCTGCCGGGCTGCGTGGCCGTCACGGACACCGCCGTCCACGCGGCCGGGACGGCGGAGCGCGCGCGGGGGGCCACCCGCCTCGTCGCGGTGTTCCCGGTGGAGAACCTCTCGGGGAAGCCCGCGCCGCTGGACGACGTTCGGCGCCTGCTCGTCGAGCGCCTGACGGCCTCCGGGTTCGGCGTGCTGGCCGACGCGGCGCTGGAGCGCGTCGCCGCGAGGCACCGGGTCCGGTACATGGCGGGCGTCGAGGCGGAGTTTGCGAGGGCGCTCGGCCAGGAGGCGGGCGTCGAGGCGATCCTCATCCCCTCGCTCGAGGTCTTCGAGCACGCGAGCCCGCCACGGATCGGGCTCTTCGCGCGCCTGGTCTCGACCGGCGAGGCGCCGGCCGTGCTCTGGGTGGACGGCACGGGGGCGGCGGGAGACGACGCGCCGGGGATCCTCGGGCTCGGGCTGGTCGAGGATTCCGGCGCGCTGCTGGCCCGGGCCGTGGACGCCCTGGCGGGGTCACTCGTCGGGCGCCTGGCGGCCGCCGCCGGCCCCCCCGGCGACACGCCCGGGGCACGGAAGTTCCAGCCGAAGATCGTCTACCGTGCCGAGGCGCTCGATCCGGCGCGCACGTACTCGATCGCGGTGGTGCCGTTCTTCAACAGGAGCGCGCGGAAGTACGCCGGGGAGATCGTCGCCCTGCACCTGATGCGGAGCCTCGTGGCGGCCGAGAACCTCTCGGTCGTCGAGCCCGGCATCGTCCGGCAGGAGCTGCTGCGGTTCCGGATCATCATGACCGACGGCGTCTCGCTGGCCGACACCGAGACGATCCTCGGCGCCGTGAACGCCGACCTGGTGCTGAACGGCGAGGTGCTCGAGTACCAGGACCCGCTCGGCCCCACCGGGGCGCCCCGGGTCGACTTCTCGGTCCTGTTCATCGAGCGACGGACGCGCCGGGTCCTGTACAGCTCGTACAGCCACAACGCCGGCGACGACGGGGTGTTCTTCTTCGACTGGGGGAGGGTCAACACGGCCCACGCCATGGCCGCGCGGATGGCGCGGGCCGTGGCCGAACGCGTGCGGCTCGCGTCCCCGACGGCCGAGCTCCGCCGGGGGCCGCGGGACGGGGAGCCGAGACGATGACGCACTCGAGGATGGCGCTCGCGGCCCTGGGCCTCGCGCTGGTGACGGCGGCGACGAGCCGCGCCGCCGAGGACCTGCCGGTCGTCGACGGCAAGAAGGTCGTGGCGAGCGTCCAGGGAGAGCCGATCACGCTGGACGAGCTCGCGCGGGAGCTGGCCTCCATGCGGCGCGACCGGGCGCCCGGGGCGCCGGCGGACCGGAGCGCGGAGCTGGCCGTGCTCGCGCGCATGATCAACGTGCTCCTCATCGCCCAGGAAGCCGGGCGGATGGGGCTCGACAGGCTGCCCGAGATCCGACAGATGGTGGAGTCCAACGCGCGGGTCACCCTCCGGGAAGAGCTGGTCGAGCGCGTCGTCAAGGACGTGCGGGCCGACCCGAAGCAGGTCGAGGAGATCTACCGGGCCTCGGTGAGAGAGTGGAAGATCAGCGCCGCACTCTTCGCGAAGGAGGAGCACGCGAAGAGCCTGGCGGCCGATCTGAAGGCGGGGAAGGGCTTCGGCGAGCTGGCGCGCGCGTACCTGGCGGACGGCAGAGCCACGAAGGTGGAAGACGGCGTCGTGCTCAGGCGCGAGGCCATGGACCCGG
>Ga0209341_10000459_pt1 | contig 42230 bp, 33 predicted proteins | sample RifCSP13_2_FD_184020 | JGI IMG/M metagenome (GOLD analysis project Ga0209341, IMG submission 184020) | Soil microbial communities from Rifle, Colorado - Rifle CSP2_sed 13_2 (SPAdes) (version 2) | ecosystem: Environmental > Terrestrial > Deep subsurface > Rock core/Sediment | place: Rifle...
GACTTCCTTGGTGGGATCGTAAAGCAAGCAAATGCCGTACGTGACATTAAGCGTTCCGGTACCATTGCTGGAATGAGTAAGGTCGCCTCCACTAAACACGCCGGTGATTGTTAGCGCCTGAGGCTGCGTCCCGCCCGGAAGCGTGTACGAGGCTGATGCCACGCCACTGTTGACGTTGGCCATCACGGGCAGACCAACAGTTGTATTACTGCCATCGGTGACAGTGAAAGTTACAGAGCCTTCGTTTATGGTGCCAGTCGTGGCCGTGACGTTGGCAGTAAGCGTTAACGCCTGGTCTAAGCTGCTATAGGTCGCGGTTACATCAGATACGCTGGTGGTGGTTGTCGCCTTCGCGAAGAAGTACGCAACAGGAATATCATGATCAGAGTTCCTCTCCGGCCGCGTCGGATCACTGAAAAACAGCGCACCCGGAGACTCGGGGAAGTCTGAGTTGTTACGTGCGATTGTGTAACGCGTCACCAGGGAACGCGCGACACTGTTGACAATCACGTGGTCCAAAGCCTGTGGAGTATCCTCAAAGATGAAACTGTAGCGCTGATCGGCAGGTAGCTCATCGGTGAGGTTGTAGAAATCTGGATTCACCAGATCCGGACTCTCATCCACAACCATCTCTTCGTCTGCCGTCGGCGTCCCCTTGATGGTTGCAATGGGATCTGTATATCCATCGTTGAACTGAAAAGCGTTGTAATCACCTATAGATATAACAGGTGTTGTTGGATTGTCGGTCTGGAGCTCCTGAAGCAAACCTGCAAGCGATTCAGCCTGGGCCTTCCGTTTGGCGCGGACGCGTGGCCCGTCGCCGCCTACGAGCTCAATGTCGATAAAAGAACGAAGGTGATTAACGACGACGATTACAGGCACTTCATTAAGTGCACCCGGATTAACCGTGGCCCGTAACACGAGTGGCGGCCGGTCATGGAGAGTCTCGGGCAACCCGGTATTCGGATTGATGAACGTGTCAGCGGGGCGTTCTTGTGTAACCGCATTAACCTGCACACGCGAAGTTTTTACCAAGTACCCTACGTGCTGGTCGTTTGGTCCAAAGGGAATGACGTAGGCCTGGTACATTGGGTCTGCACCCCCTGCGGCGACCGTATCGTCATTGACCTGTTCTGCCAGAGCTTCTAACGCCGCAAGGCTCGCGATCTCGATATGGCCGATGATGTCCGGTAGGTTCAGAACAGTTCGGATGGCCAGGGCGGCCTTGAGTCTTTGCGTCGAATTGTTATTGAAGTTTTCAATGTTGTATCCGGCGACTGTGAATTCGTTCGCCGCCGCTGCTGGCACAGGCACAGCGCTCATGTTCTCGGAAACAGTCGGAGCTGTTGTCGGCAACAGTTTGTAGTTTCCAAAAGTGAAGTCAAGCGGACCGGTGACATTTGAGAACGTCACATTAGAGGTAACGTGAATGGGAGCTGCGCCCATAACTCCGTCACTATCGATCATTATGCGTTCAGGATTCAGGTCAAAGGTGGGAATGCAACAATCCGGCACTCCTGTAGTGGGATCGGGTGGAATTGGTAAGCCAACCTCGATCCCAGGTTCACGAAGTGGCCTGGGAACGCCTGCCAATACGGTGAAAGTCTCTCCGAATTGATTGGAAGGAGCTACGGAAACCAGAGAAGGACCATGCATTAGCATTCCTTCAAACCGCTCCAGCTGCGTGGGTGACCCTGCAGGATCGAGAATAGAGGCAGTTAGCGTTATTGCAGCTGGCAGTGGGTTGGCGGATGAAGCAACTTGAACATCCCCTGGCAGCGAGCTTTCGATCTGAGTGAGATTGAAGAACTCACCTGCTGTACCCTGCGTGCTTACCGCATCGCCAACAGCCACTGTTGGTGCGGAGGAAGTGAACACAAAGATTCCCTGGGAAGTATTCGGATCGGCATCAACACCGGAATCGGGCGTTTGGAGGAAGAACCCATTGCTCTTCCTGGCTGTCACGATGCCGGTGGTGATCACATCCTGACCAAGGAACGGAGTTACCGCACCGTTGCCTTGGAGATCGTGAATTTGGGCAGGTGTAAATGTGCAACTCCGAGTTGGAGTTGCTGAGTTTCTTGGATTTGGCGATCCGACCGAAAAGTCCACACTGTTGTTGTTTGAATCGAAACAGCCTCCTCGCTTGCGCGACGCGGAGGTGGTGTTGCTTAACCCGCCAGCTGGATTCGAACCTTCAAAGCAGTTGGCGCCCCCATATCCGACGAAATCGACAAAGCACGTTGGACAGGCGCCGCTGAATGCGGTAGTTGAGCTGGAGAGAGCAACCTTGCCAGCACCCGCGGCCATATTTATTGTGCCCGTTGCGTCTGGGGTTGGAAGAGGAACTCCATTGACGCCTCCACCTTCGTGAATTAAATAATATCCACCTGGCGCAATTGAGCCGGATAGCGGAGTGACTTGCCATGAAGTTCCAGCCGCAGAGGCGTATTGAACTGACCAGCCGGCGAGACTTACTGTCGTAGTGCTACGATTGTACAGTTCAATAAAGTCGTTTGTGAAAGGTGCTCCTGAGTTGCCACCCCCGCCGTAAATCTGACTAATGACAACATCCGCTGCGGGTGGAGGGCAGTCGTCGTTGTTAATCGTTCCCACACCTTGGCCGTCTGAAACGGTCGCTCCGGTTACATTCGTGACGTTGACTAAAAAAGTCTCGTTGCTTTCAAGGTTGGTATCGCCATTAACGGTCACATCAAATGTGTAGTTTGGTTCGCCGGAGAGAATCGACTGACCGATGAGAGTTCTGCTTATGTAGTCGTTGTCAGCGACCGTTGCTGAATCATCGGCAGTTGCGATATCGAAAGTCACACCACCGGCACCCGCTGGCGAACTCAGACTCACGGTAAAAGAGGCCGTAACGGTTCCGGCATCTCCTTCTGTTACCGTCACATCATTGATTGATAGAGTTACTGTGACTGGACAGACGTTTAGTGGTGACGCGGTGTTGCGAGGCGTAGGAGCGCCCGTCGTGAAGTCAGTCGAATTGTTGTCTGTTTCTGTGCAACCACTTGTTCCTCTCAAAGCAGCCGTTGTGTTAGAAAGAGTGGCAGTCGGGCCTGCTCCCTCAAAGCAGTTCGCAGCAGCGCCGTAGCCAACAAAATCGACGATATTCGCTCCAGTTGGACAGGACGTACCGCTCGTTATCGTTGTTTGGTTATTTACCAAAGCTACCTTGCCTGCGGTTGCACTCATGGCAATCGTCCCAGTGGCATCGGGAGCCGGAAGATCTAAGGTGCCACCGGCTCCTTGTGCTTGCTGTACGAGGTAGTATTGACCTGGTTGCAATATCACCGCAGTCAGATTTGTCCGCTGCCAAGTAGTTCCTGCAGACGAGGCATACTGCACAGACCATCCGGAGAGATCGACGGGACTCGTGCCTCGGTTGAACAGCTCGATGAAATCGTTCCTTAGGGTGGCGCCTGAGTTTCCACCACCGCCATACACCTGGCTAATTACAATGGACGTCGAAAGGGCATGTACTGGAGGTGTGTAAAATGCGCGGTGGATGAATGCAAAGCTGCCGATCAATGCGGCGATTAGAGCGATTGACAGACGAGTACGGCGCGTGGGACTAACTACATTATTAAGACGCATGACGCTTCCTCTCAGACTTCTAAATTACAAAATCCCGCACGTTTGTAGAGGAATACCGGGAGAAGAGGAGCTGCCGGTAGGTAAGTGGCGAAGCTTTTATCAGGCTTCCCGATTAACAGTCAAGGCACGGTACAAGAAATCTTTTATTGTGGTTAGTGGTCATTTGTCTTGACCGTAAGAGAATGTTATTAGATCCACTCAAGACACCACTCGCTGAAGCGTGTGGTGTCTTGAAATCAAAAATGACCAATGACCAGTGACCAATATGACCTGTGACTCTTCTCTAACTGCGGTTTGGGTTGTTTCATTGTCACCCTGCAGGGCATAATCCCTTCTCCCGGAGGCGTTTCCCCACTCAATGAAACTACACACGGTTGAACTGCGCGAGATTCGCCTGCCACTCATCCACTTCTTTGAAACTAGCTTTGGCCGTACCACTGAACGACGCATTCTGATGGTGCGGGTGATTGATAACGATGGCGTGGAGGGCTGGGGCGAATGCACCGCAGGGGAGGGCCCGTTCTACAGCGAAGAGTGGCTGGAGACCGCCTGGCCAACCCTGCGCGAGTTCCTGGTGCCGTTCGTGCTCGGGAAAGAGTTGAACGCGGCTAATGAGATCTGGAACATACTAAGGGCTGTCCGCGGTCACCGCATGGCAAAGGCCGCCCTCGAAACTGCGTGCTGGGACCTTGAAGCAAAGCGTCGAAACATGCCTCTCTGGGAACTCCTAGGCGGAACCAACAGGGAGATTGCCTGCGGTGTGTCAATCGGAATCCAAGACTCTCCTGAAGAGCTTCTGGAGAGAATCGAACGCGAACTCGCAGACGGGTATCAGCGCATAAAGATCAAAATCAAACCGGCTTGGGATTATGAGATTGTTGAAAAAGTGCGTGCGGCGTTTCCCGAGATTCTTCTTTCCGCTGACGCAAATTCTGCTTACACGCTTGAGGATGTTCCGCTTTTCAAAGAGCTCGATCGGTTCAACTTAATGATGATTGAGCAGCCCCTGGCCCACGATGACATCTTTAATCATGCCGAACTACAGAGTCAGATTAAGACACCAATCTGCCTTGATGAATCAATCCGTTCCGCCATAGATGCATCCCACGCGATTCGGCTCAGGTCGTGTCGTATCATCAACGTCAAGCTGGGTCGCGTAGGTGGTCATGCTGAGGCTAAGCGGGTTGAGGCAGTGGCTCGCGAACAGAACATTCCTGTATGGTGCGGAGGGATGCTCGAATCTGGAATCGGTCGCGGGCATAATATAGCGATGTCGACCCTTGAGGGCTTTACGTTGCCCGGGGATGTATCTGCCAGCTCACGATACTGGAGCGAAGACATCATCGAACCCCCTGTAACCGTGTCAGCAAAGGGGACCATTTCGCCGCCTACCGGGGCCGGCATCGGCTTTGACATTCGGAAAGATCGAATAGACTCTCTTACCGTCCGTAAGGAAATGTTGCGAAACGGCTAGCCCGTCTTCCTTTATTTAGCGAGAAGTGATGAGGTTCAGCGTGGATACCACAAAAGTCGACCTGAAAGCACTGCGAGAGTTTTTCAAGAAACGCCAGCAAGAGACGCTAGCCTTGACCCGAGCACTCGTCGAGGCGGAATCGCCTTCAGGTTATGAGGAAGGTAGCCAGGCCGTCGTATCATTGCTGGCAGCTGCGGCACGTAATATTTCCGCGATTGACTCGATCGAACGAATAAAGAGTGAGAGCTATGGCGAGCATCTTCGTATCAGGGCCTTTGGGTCAGCACGAGCGAACACGCGTCCGATAGTTATTGTGGGACATACCGACACCGTCCATCCGCGCGGGTCGCTTGCCCTTCGACCCTGGCGAGTAGAAGGTAAACGCGCTTACGGACCGGGCGTGTTCGACATGAAAGCCAGCTGTGCGCTGGTGACGGAGGTGATGCGCGCCTGCGCATCCTTTGGTGCTACGCCAAATCATCCACTAGTCGTTCTGTTAACTTGTGATGAAGAGCGCGGAAGTCTTAGTGGTCGGGGGTTGATTGAGGCCGAAGCCAAGCGCGCGCATGCAGTGCTCGTGCTTGAGCCGCCGGCCAGCGGTGGTCGCGTCAAAACTGCGCGGAAGGGAACCGGAATCTACTCACTCGTCATCCACGGGCGTGCCGCACATGCCGGTTTGCATCCCGATCAGGGTGCAAGCGCGATACTGGAAATGGCGCGTCAAATTCAGGTGCTGCACGAGTTGAACAAACCGGGCGGTGGCATCAGTGTAAATGTGGGGGTCGTTCACGGCGGAACTGTTTCCAATGTGGTGGCAGCTGAGGCTGAGGCTGAGATTGATGTGCGATTTGGTACCGAGGCAGAGGCGAAGCAAGTCGACGAGCGAATCAACTCGCTACAGCCATTCGACAAGCGTGTTCAACTGGTTGTCCGGGGTGGTATCAATCGGCCACCACTGGAACGTGACGAGAGAGTCCTGTCACTCTATGAGCGTGCTCGCGCCATAGCAGCTGAGCTCGATTTTGATTTGGGTGAGGCCCAGGTTGGCGGAGCGTCTGATGGTAATTTCGCAGCGGCCGTCGGAGCCTCCGTTCTCGATGGGCTTGGAATTGATGGTGATGGCGCGCATGCAACTCATGAGCATATCGTCATTGATGATATTCCTACCCGAGGCGCCCTGCTCACGGCTTTAGTTGCCACGCTCTAGCCGTATCCGCCCACCACATACACAAAAGACACCGTGAAACTCGCCACCTGGAATGTCAATTCGATTCTGGCTCGATTACCTAATGTCATACGTTGGCTTGACGCAACGTATCCAGACGTTCTCTGCATGCAAGAGACGAAGTGTACCGACGACAAGTTTCCCTTTGACGTCTTTGCTGCACATGGCTATAGCTGCATCTCCTTCGGTCAACAGTCGTACAACGGCGTCGCAATAGCCACTAAGGCTGCGTGTGAAACACGACATCGAGGATTCCCTGGCGAGGAAGGGGACGCCAGTTCACGTTTAGTCACTGCTACCTTTTCGGGAATTCAAATCGTCAATGTTTACGTTCCGAACGGGCAGATGGTGGGATCTGAAAAGTACCAAATGAAGCTTGAGTGGATGCGACGGCTTCGCGCTTTTCTCGACGAACAATTTGACCCAAACAGCCCTGTACTGCTATGTGGAGATTTCAACGTCGCACCCGAAGAACGCGATGTGCACGATCCACGGCTGTGGCAGGGTAGAATTCTGTTCAGTGAGCAGGAACGCGAAGCGCTAGCCTACATCAAAGAGTGGGGATTCACGGATGCATTTCGATTGCATACCAAGGCCTCGGGTTACTACTCATGGTGGGATTATCGCGCTGGGGCCTTCCGAAGGAACATGGGCTTACGCATTGACCACGTTTGGATTTCAAAGCCACTCGTCAGCCGTATTCTAAATACCTGGATTGATATTGATCCCAGAACCTGGGAACGTCCATCAGATCACGCGCCTGTCGTTGCCGAGTTTCATTAGCGACAGAACTCTCCAAATGCAAAAAACCTTTTGCGGCAGATTGGTTGCGGCAGCCGAGCAGCGCCCTGACAAGATCGCGATGACGCTGTTAGGGGCACAGCGCTGCGATACGACTTTCGGCGACATGTTGTCGCAAATCAAGAGCATCGCTTTCCGTTTGATCCAGGAGCAGGTGGCGCGAGGTGATCGGGTTGCGCTGATTGGCGAAAACCACCCCAACTGGGCCATCGCTTACCTGGGAGTACTGTATCGTGGTGCTGTAGTCGTTCCCCTGGACCCAGCCGCCACCATCGAAACGCTCGCCAACTTTCTCGACAATTCGCAAACAAAGCTCGCGTTCATTGCCTCTTCGGCGGATGTGAAATTCCAACAGGTTTGCGAGCATCTGGGCCGGCCGATTCGCGCAGTAAAGTTGATCAGTAATGGTGACTCCGATGGGCAGGACACATTCGACCAGTGGGCGAGGACAAAAGTAACGGCAGAGTTTCTGGACGCACCTTCAGCAGCGACGGCCGAAGACATGGCGCTGCTAATCTATACGTCGGGCACTACTGGCATCCCCAAAGCCGTTCCGTTAACCCATGGGAACATCCATGCAGAAGTGGAAGGGGTTCAAGAGGTGATGAAACTCTCGGATCGCGAGGTGATTCTCAGTCTCTTGCCGCTCTTTCATGCCTATTCCCAGATCGTCAATTTGTGGTTAGCAACAGTCATCGGCGCTCGTGTTGTATATCTGCCGGAAGTCACGCCCGAATCGATAGCCCGCGCGCTACGTGATGCGCAGGTAACCGCGCTGACCGGGGTACCTCGGCTATGGTATCTGTTTCACAAGAAGATCCTCGAAGGAGTTCAAAGCCAACCGCGCGTTGCACGGGCTATCTTCAGGCATCTGTTGAATCTAAATGGTTGGTTGCGAGACTCGGTTGGTGTGAATGTTGGTCGACTCGTGTTCCGGCGTGTGCACCGCGCTTTTGGAGGTCGACTTCGTCTCGCGGTTTCTGCGGGATCGAGCTTCGATGCGGAGGTTGCACGAGACTATCACCGACTGGGCTTCACCATCCTGCAAGGCTACGGTCTTACTGAAACTGCCGGAGCCGCAACCGTCACTCGTTTCGAAGACAACAAGATAGGCTCGGTAGGAACGCCGCTGAACAATGCTGAAGTGAAGATTGATAAGCCTGATGGTGAGGGGATTGGTGAAGTACTAATACGAGGCCCAATCGTAATGCAAGGGTACTACCAGAACCCTGAGGCAAACAGCGAAGCGTTTACCGCGGATGGCTGGTTTCGGTCAGGGGATCTCGGGCGCTTTGATCCTGCAGGTCATCTCTACATTGTCGGTAGAAAGAAGGACGTAATCGTCCTTGCTTCCGGTAAGAACGTTTACCCTGAGGATGTAGAGGCGCATTACACGAAGTCTCCGCTGGTGAGTGAGTTGTGTGTCTTGGGCGTGAAGCAGCGCGATGATGGATTTGCGTCGTCTGAGACGTTGTGTGCAGTCGTAGTCCCAGATTTTGAATATCTAAAACGCAATTCAATTGCAAATGCACGCGAGGCAATCCGGTATGACCTCGACAACAGGGGAAGAGATCTCCCTGAGTACCAGCGTGTCAGAAATTACGTCGTGCAGGCCGAGCCCTTGCCGCGGACAGCCACGCGCAAGGTGCGACGTTTTGAGTTACAGCGTCAACTGGAATCGCTTCAGAATGGCAAAGCACGCATCGTACGTGAAGAGCGGTTTGTGTGCTCTGAGGCCGACCGTAAGCTCCTCAACACCGCGGCGGGCAAAGAGCTGGTCCAAGCCATCATGCGCCACGCCCCGGAGGCTTCAACTATTCATCCGCAAATGAATCTCGAGCTCGATTTGGGTCTTGACTCACTGGCTCGCGCGGAGTGTTTGAGTTCGTTGGAGCAGGCGTTTGGTCTGCAGTTTGACGACGAAGAGGCCGCCAGAGCCCTGACAGTGGCCGATGTTCTGGCACTGACGAACAGTGGCAATGGATCGACCCGGGCAAGCGCTCTACCAGCGACAGAGAAGCGACTGACGTGGGCTGAGATACTGGCTGTTGACCCATCGAGCGGTGAAGAGCTTCAGCCACTGCTTCATACTCGTCATTTGACGGCATTTGGCGCGTTCGTGCTGCTTAACCTCGTCTACGCGTTGGCTCGTATTTTCCTTGGCCTGCAGGTCTCTGGTGTCGAGAATCTCCGATATCTGAAGGCGCCATTTATTGTGAGCCCCAATCACCAGAGCTACATTGATCCAGTTCTTGTTTGTTCAGTTTATCCCTATCGGGTGCTGAGCAAGATCTTCCATGTTGGTGCGAGTGAGTACTGGCGTAACTCCCTCACAAAGCAGATAGCGAAGATGATCAACATCGTTCCTGTTGATCCCGACACTAACCTGCGACGAGCCTTGTGGATTGGTGCTACTGGTTTGCGAGCCGGCAAGGTTCTCAACATTTACCCTGAAGGAGAAAGGTCTTTCGATGGCGAGCTGCACCCGTTCAAAAAGGGAGCCGCCATTCTAGCAAGTGAATTACAGGTACCGATTCTCCCGGTTGCGCTGGATGGAGTCTACAAAGTATGGCCGCGCAAGTCCTGGCGATTGCGCTTGGCAAAAGTCAGGATACGATTTGGTGAGCCGATCTATCCGGCAGGCGTACCTGCGGAAGGTCAGGCCGAGGAACTTACAGTCCGCCTTCGGTCGACCATCCAAAAGATGCTGAGCGAGATGCGCGAAATCAAGTAGGACAGGACGTCTAAGAAGAAGAGGTCTGTCCTACTTTCAGATGCGTGAACGAAGTTCACTGCATGTTTGTGGGCATTTCTCCCATCTGGCTAACCACGGCCGCTCCACCGATGATGTAGAGGATAATGTAAAGGACGATCAGGCCCGTCCAGATGAGCATCAGGTTTTTGATGTTAAGTTTGGTGGCGTTCATCCAACCCCAAATAAACGTCCAGATAGTGCAGGTTACGATTCCGATAATGCCGTGAACCGGTCCTGCCGTCTGGAATTGCCTGATAAGCACCATGATGAAAAGCACCAAACAACCTAAGGCGGCGAGCATCGCCAGTATTCCGATTAATCCTAGAGCTGCCATCTAAATTGTCCTCCAACACTTAATAGGTCGAGCTTCACCCCTGGATTAACTGCACAAAGGTTGAGTTGAGAAAGATCACTCTTCCCAGCCAGTAAAGAATCATTGCCACAAGCAGCAGAATAACGATGCCCGTTTTTCGTTCGATTTTTGCAAGATGCTCGGCCCAGCGTGCGCGTGGTCGCTCAGGCAACAAGACCGACGAGGTCAGGATTCCCAGCCCGAGCACCACTACCGGCGAAAAGGCATGAAACGTCAGCGAGTTCTTTACGTCACCCTGCAGTAGCAGGTAGGTGGCGCGAGTTAAACCACATCCGGGGCAGGGAATTCCCGTCAAATGCAGGAAAGGACATGGCCAGGCAACGCCCCCGTTGGCGAACACAAGAAGTAACGGTGCTGACGCTAGCAGGGCGATAAAAGAAAACTTGCGATCTCGCAGTAATGAGAGAACTGTAGGGAAGGAACTGGGGTTGAGCATGGGGCTTAGCTCAGTTCGAAGTAAGTTCGGCTGTTTTCTCTGTGATATCTTTCTGTGCCCATTCATTGTCGCGGCTGGCCTCGCCAGCTTTCGAGCGTTTTGCCGCCTTCATCTTCTGAACGAGATCCATGTGCGTTGAAAAATACTGCAGGCTTTGCCCGATAATCTCTTCGAGTGAGTTAAATCCTTTATCGCGCATGAATTTCTCGGTGCCCTCTTTCAACTCGTCGATCATCTTCACGCCGTGAAGCATTACGCCGGTACAAATCTGGACCGTTGAGGCGCCGAGCAGCATAAACTCAAGGGCGTCGTGCGAATTCTGGATCCCACCAATGCCGCTGATTGAAACCTCCTTTGGCAGCCCCAGCGCCAGTTGGCTAACCATGCGCAGAGCGATGGGACGAACTGCTTGAGATGAGTACCCGCCAGGTACTGTGTGTCCTTCGACTGTTGGCATTGGTCTCAGCGTTTCCAGATCAACACCGATCACAGAGAGAATGGTGTTGATAGCCGAGATGCCAACTGCACCTCCTTTAACAGCTGCGAGGGACGGCTCCTTGATATTGGTGATGTTGGGCGTCATCTTGGCCCAGACTGGAACCGTGGCAACCTCCGTCACCCAACGGGTTACCTCTTCCGTCAGATCAGGGTGTTCGCCCATCTCCGATCCCATCCGTCGCTCTGTCATACCGTGAGGGCAGGAAAAGTTGAGCTCAAAGGCATCAACACCCGTCTCCTGGACCATTCGGGTTAGTTCCTGCCAGCGGCTTTTCTCGTACTCCTCCATGACGGAGGCGATCAAAAAGTGGTCCGGGTATTCCTTTTTTATCTGCCGAAACTCGTCAAGCCAAACCTCAATTGGTCGATCAGAGATGAGTTCAATGTTTTCAAAACCAATAACTTCACCGGAGATATTGGATCTGAGCTTTCCATAGCGCGGAACGACGTTCACCACCTTGGCGCATTCGAGGCTGATGGTCTTAGCGACAGCGCCTCCCCAGCCGGCGTCGAAAGACTTGGCTATCACGCGGGCGTTGGTCCCTGGCGGGCCCGACCCGAGAAGAAACGGGTTGGGGAACTTCATTCCATTGACGTTGATTGAGAGATCCATGATGAACTCCGAATAGTCAATAACTTCAATCTGCGACGAGCTGTCCATATGAGTCTGGACGGCGATCGCGGAAGAACTGCCACGTGTTTCGAACCTCACGGATGAGATCTAAGTCGAGATCAGCAGCAACCAGAGCATCTTCGTCTCGCGGTGCCTGTGCCACTATCTGACCGCGGGGATCACAAAAGTAGCTTTGGCCGTAGAACTCACCTATATCCCAGGGTTGCTCGTGCCCTACCCGATTAATTGCCCCGATGAAGTACCCGTTTGCAACTGCATGTGCCGGTTGTTCCAGCCGCCACAAATACTCTGACAGACCTGCAACCGTCGCCGAAGGATTGAATACAATTTCGGCCCCATTCAACCCCAGCACGCGAGCACCTTCGGGGAAATGACGGTCGTAGCAGATGTAGACACCAATCCGAGCAAACGCAGTCTCAAATGTGGGATAGCCCAGATTGCCAGGCCGGAAATAGAACTTCTCCCAGAACCCAGGATTCACATGGGGAATGTGGTTCTTGCGGTACTTACCGAGATACTTTCCGTCGGCATCGATTACTGCAGCCGTGTTGTAGTAGATCCCCGTCATCTCCTCTTCATAAATCGGCACGACTATGACCATTCCGTGTTCTTTCGCCACCTCCTGCATCAGGCGAACAGTTGGTCCATCCGGAATTTTCTCTACTGCCTCGTACCAGCGTGTTTGCTGCTCCGCACAGAAGTAGGGTGTCGTAAACACTTCCTGCATGCAGAGGATTTTTACTCCCTGTTCCGCCGCCTGCTCAATGAAGCTCAAGTGCTTTTCAATATTCAACCGCTTTATATCTTCGATTGGCAGGTCGGTGGGGGCAGCATTCGCTGTTTGGATTAGTCCGCATTTTACGTTGCGTGCCATACGACGTACTCCTCTGGAGATTCGGGAAAAATAGTGTGGATAAATTACTTGGAGTCCGCCACCAGCACAAGGCATTCAACTACTCGCGACGGACCTGCCCATTCATGAGCACGTAGTATATGACGAATCCTAGTCCAAAAGTAACGAACCAGGCATAGATGTACATAGTGTCGAAGAAGCTCGGGTCAGACACTTGTCCGCCGGGAGTGGTTGCAGCTCGAATGAACCCTGGCACTACCGGCGCCACCGCGAAGGCGAGGGCAATGACTGCACGCCAATTCACACCATTCGAGTAGGAATAGATGCCCTTGGGGTCAAACAAGTCAACAAGGCTGAGGCGCTGATTTCTTAGGATCCAATAGTCGCAGATCAGGATACCTGCGATGGCGCCCATTAGCCCCGAATACCCTATGAGCCATGTGAAAATGTATGCGCCCATAGAAGACATTAACTTCCAGGGCATCATGAGAATGCCGATGACAGCCGTGATCAGGCCGCCTGTAACATATGAGATCAAACGTGGGTTCAGATTGGAAAAATCATTGGACGGAGAGACAACATTCGCGGCCATGTTAGTGGAGATCTGAGCAGCGAAGATCACCACCGTGGCTAGCAGTATGACGGTGAGGCTGTCGAATTGTCTCATCAACTCAACCGGATCCGGAATTGCCTGGCCATAGATTAGAAGCGTTGCACTGGTGACTGCCACGCCGATGAAGGCGAACCCCGTCATCGTCAGGGGCAAGCCAAGCGCCTGACCCAACATTTGCGACTTTTGTGACTTTGCGTAGCGCGTAAAGTCCGGAATGTTCAGACTCAACGTGGCCCAGTAACCGACAGAAGCCGTTAAGGCTCCAGGGAAGATGTGCCAGAAGTTTCCTTGCTGCTTCTGTAATGCTGCGGACTGACTCAAGATGGTACCTAGCCCTCCTGCACGCCACGAAGCCCAGATTAGTAGCACTATCCCGCCGACTAGCAGTACAGGCGCCGACCAGCTTTCCAGATACTTAATACCTTCCACACCTTTGAGAATAATCAACACTTGAATCACCCAGAACAAAAAAAAGGCCATCCAGGTGTGAACCGCGACGTCCAAAACGGCAGCGCCGCCAAACATCGTGGCCCAGTCGCTCCACATCACGCTAAAGAGCGAATCTATTGCCGTGCCCCCAATCCAGGTTTGTATCCCAAACCATCCACAAGCGACGATTGCCCGCAGAATTGCCGGAACGTTTGCCCCGCGCGTGCCGAAGGAAGCGCGACAGAGCACCGGAAATGAGACACCGTATTTTGTGCCAGCGTGAGCATTGAGGATCATCGGGATGAGCACAATCGAGTTGCCGAGTAAAATGGTCACCATTGCCTGCCACCAATTCATACCCGCTTCGATAAACCCGCCCGCAAGCGTGTAGGTGGTGATCACCACGCTCATGCCGATCCAAAGGGCTGCGATGTTCCAGGTGGACCAGGTACGATCTCTGATGGTTGTAGGTGCGAGGTCTTTATTCCAGAGGGGACTTGAAGAGACGTCTTTTTGCAGTTCCTCAAAGTCCCTTTGAGTCAAAGCGTCGGGAATCGTCTTAGTGGCCATGTGTTATGCCGAAGAGTCAGTCGCTGGTGGCCGTAAAATATCCAAAACGTCGAGCAGGAAATTGATGGTAAACGCAATTAACGAACCCACAACTGTGCAACTGCGTTATGTTATGAGAAACGGCTTCGCCTCACATCCGGCGGCGAAGCCGTTGGCAAGTGAGCCGTTCCCATTGTTAATCGACGAAGCCGTTAAGATGCCGCAAGCTGGACTAATTAAACTGATACGCAAGTCCCACGTTTCAGGAACTGTCCGTCACCCGATTTGCCCTTGTACTCGCCGCTGTCAATCACAACTTTGCCGCGGGATAACACCGTTTCCACAACGCCGCGAATCTTCTTTCCATCATACGCGTTATAGTCCACATTCATGTGGCTCGTTTTCACGCTGAGTGTCTGCTCCTTATCCGGATCAAAGATCACGATGTCAGCGTCAGAGCCAACTGCAATCGTTCCCTTACGTGGAAACAGGCCAAACATCTTCGCGGCTGCGGTTGAAGTCAATTCTACAAACCGATTCAATGTGATCCGGTTCTCAACAACGCCGCCGTTGTAGATAAGTGGCACTCGGTTCTCGACACCAGGGGCGCCATTCGGAATCTTGGTGAAGTCTCCGAGACCCAATTCTTTCTGTTCCTTCATACAGAACGGGCAGTGGTCTGTTGAGATGACTTGCAGGTCATCCATTCTTAAGCCCTTCCAGAGTTCTGCCTGATTCGATTTTTCACGCAAGGGTGGCGTCATCACATACTTTGCGCCGTCGAATCCCGGCTCGTCGTAATTGTCGATGGACAGGAAGAGGTATTGCGGACAAGTCTCTGCAAACGCCGGGATGCCGCGGTCGCGAGCCTGTCGTACTTGATTCAAAGCATCGGCACACGATAAATGGACGATATAGACCGGCGACTCAGCCATTTCCGCAATTGCAATCGCGCGATGCACCCCTTCAGCTTCGGCGACTGTTGGTCGAGTCAGCGCGTGATACTTGGGCGCCGTATGACCCTTCTCGAGAGCGCGCTTGATGATCTCATTGATGACGATTCCGTTCTCCGCGTGCATGCAGATCAGGCCCCCACGCTCGCCCGCTGCAGACATGGCGCGAAAGATGGTAGCGTCATCAACAAGAAACACACCCGGATAAGCCATGAACAACTTAAAACTCGTGACGCCTTCGTCCATGGCCGTATGCATCTCTTCGATTTGGCTGTCTTCCAGCTCAGTCGTAATCAGATGGAAGCCATAGTCGATTGCTGTCTTGCCTTCGGCTTTCTGGTGCCAATTGTCGATGCCTTGTATTAGCGACTCGCCTTTGTATTGCACCGCAAAGTCGATGATCGAAGTCGTCCCCCCATGCGCAGCTGCGATTGTGCCCGTGCGGAAGTCGTCGGATGACTGGGTCCCGCCAAACGGTAGTTCCATGTGGGTATGTGGATCAATGCCGCCGGGAATGACTAGTTTCCCGGCGGCATCAATCACGCGGTCTGCTTCGATGTCGAGTTTGGCTCCGATCAATGAGACGCGTTCGTCCTCGATCAGCACGTCAGCTCGATAATCATCGACGGCCGTTACGATACGGCCATTCTTGATGAGGGTTTTCATCTCATTATTGCACCAATTCTGAAGTTAACAGAGCACCACCCAGATTGGGCAACACAGCGGTAATCTTCAGGACTCTCCGTGTGTCTTTGGCAATCCACACGGTCTGTTTGTCTGCATCGCTGTCGGCCGAAGTAATCTCGACCTTGTATGCGTCAAACGTTCCTGCCGGAACCGTGACGCTTTCACTGCCGATGACCTTCAGTTGCTTCATTTGGGGTTTCTGCCGTTGTACATCAAAGTTGCGGTAGCCGGCCGCATAGCCTTCAGCTAACGGTAACGCGGCAATAACGTCGTACATGCCAGCTCCGTCCGCTATCAATGCGCCTCCCAGATCCACATTGAACGGTTTTGCCTGGCCATTCATGGTAGTTGAACCGGTCGCTTTCTCGTCTTTAACTTCCATCTCAATGACCATGGGCCCCTGCTTAATGTAGCGACGCTTTAATAACAGGCTGCCTTTCTCTAGCGTCGATGTATCGCTGAGCTCACCTTGCGGCGTCACGGCTGTACCGTAAACGACCCAAGCCCCGTTCTCATCTTTGATTTCGGTCTTAAAGGTGAGCGGGATAGACTGGGCGCCCATCGCAATGTTCGCTTTGTAATTAGTGGTACCGGCCTTTAAATCCACAGCCGGTTTTGGCAGGCTGGCAACGGCGTCCATCTTCTTGGGCAGCGTTACGGTTTTCACGTCGACCGTAATCTCTTTCAGGCGCTGGGCCACTTCCGGAGTTGCTGTCTCCTGGTGACGGCCGCCGATGTGTTTGGCAAGAAACTTCTCCGCCGACGCAAACACCGACATGTTGTTGACCGGTCGTGCGAACCCATGCCCTTCGTCTGGTGCAACCAGGTACTCCACAGGAAAACCGCGATCGCGCAGCGCCACTACTATCTGGTCAGATTCGCGCTTGTTCACCCGGGGATCGTTTGCTCCCTGAATTACGAGCAGCGGAGTTTTGATTTTGTCTGCCGAGGTCAAGGGTGACTGCCGTAGGAGCTGCGCCTTACCTTCGGGCGTGTTTGGATCACCCATCCGCTCGTAAAAGAGCTTGCGAATAGGTTCCCAATACGGAGGGATGGATTCCAACAGTGTGATCAAGTTCGAGGGTCCAACGATCGATACGCCAGCCGCGTACACGTCCGGGGTAAAAGTGACCCCAGCAAGGGTCGCATAACCTCCATAGGAGCCGCCCATGATGCCTACCCGCTTGGGATCCGCGATGCCTTCCGCAATAAGATACTTTGCGGCCCAGGTGACATCGTCTTGCATCTTCTGGCCCCACTCTTTGTTACCGGCATCAAGGAACTTCTTTCCGTACCCAGTGGATCCGCGGAAGTTTGGCTGTATTACCGCATAGCCACGATTTGCAAGGAATTGGGCGATGCTGTTGTAACCCCAGTTATCGCGTGCCCACGGCCCACCATGCGGCACGATAACCGCTGGCAGGTTCTTCGGAGCGACACCCTTTGGAAGTGTTAAGTAGGCAGGGATCTCGAGACCATCTGAGGATTTGAACCGCACAGGCTTCATCGGAGCCAAGTCACTACGCGACAGTTTTTCACGAATGCGGTACTGAAGTGTGAGTTTCTTTGTCTGTCGGTCAAAGAGATAGCGCTCACCGGGTTCAGTGTCGCTGAATGCCGTTACCAGCCACAGCCTCTCATCACGCGTGGAATTGCCAAAACTGAGTTCGCGGCCGGGCAACTTTTGCGCGACCAATTTCTCGTCAGCCGCAAACGTCTTGTCTTTCCAATACCTGCGTGTCTTTTCATCCGTGTAGGAGGTTGCAATGAGTTCCTCACTGACCTCAGAAAATGCGGCGCCTCCAAAATCGACTTTGTTTAGAGGATCGGCTTCAACCAGTTCCTCTGTGCCGGCTGTGGGATTGAATAGAACCAGTCGTGTGAGGTTCACGCCCTGGCCTCTATTGGTCAGGAAGTAAACTCGCTGACCGTCCTTGTGGTATCGAATTGGTCCGCAGGTCTCAAAGACCGTGCAGGAGTAGACCTTGGTGAAGCCTTTATCATCAACACGCAGGACTTCCGTGTCTCCGTTTTCAGCCGAGCGCGTTGCGAGACGAAGTTGGTCCTTTAAATCGAAGATCCAACTGGTGACGCGTTCGGTGTTCTGGCGCACCAGTGTTCGTTCGCCGGTGGAAATCTTTACTTTGTACAGGTCGTGCCAGGATGCGTCGCGGTCGTTGAGTCCTACATATATGAAGTCCGGCTCGGTGCGTGGGACGGCATAAATAAAGGCACGTACACTTTTGGCATCGGTCAGGTTTCGCGCCGCAGGTACATCCTGTCCGGCGGCCGGACTATCTGCCGGGTTAACTGCGTAAACGTTGAAGTTCTCGTCACCGCCCTTGTCCTGAACAAACAGGATGAACTTACCGTCGCGGCTCCAAAAATAGATGGTCACCGGACGCTTCATATCTGCGGTTACGGGTTTCGCTGAGTCAAACGGATCTTCTGTGTGTTTTACCCAGATATTGCGCGTGCCCTTAAAAGGCTTAACAAAGGTAATGAATTTGCCATCAGGTGAGATCTGGGCCGCTGATATCTCTGGATCACCAAAGAATAGTTCGCGGTCGATTAACGGAGGTTGAGAGTCGGTTTGCCCGTAAGTACCTTGCGGCGTAGTTGCGACAAAAAGCAGTGCAAACGCAGCCAGCAGAATCAGTTTTGGTCGTAGAGCTTTCAGCATAAAGGCCTCTTTCTTTAGTGGATATGGGTGATGGTCCGGATTTGCAGAGCAATGTTCGTACGTCTGCTCACGCGGAAGTGTTTCAAAACCTGTATTCAGGGTGTCCGAGTTTTCGGATCCGACCCGGAAGGCCAGCTTTCAAACCGTCGCAAAACTGGCGTCCAGCGCCGAAATCAACTCATCAACGTGGTCCTTGGTCGAATTTAGCATCAGGCCCGTCCGAATCACGTTTGCGTACAGACCCCCCTTGCCGATTAGAACGCCGCGACGTTTTGTTTCCTCAAAGACTCTCAAAAGTGCTTGTGGTGCTGGTTCTTTAGTCTCGCGATCTTTGACAAGCTCGAGACCCTGCATCAGTCCCATTCCGCGCACGTCTCCGATAACAGGGTATTTGTCCTTCAATTCCTCGAGCCGTTGTCGCAGGTAACCGCCAACCTCGGCTGCGTTTCGCTTCAGATCTCCCTCTTCTATTAGTTGGATAACTGCCAGGGCGGCGGCCATCGATACCGGATTGCCGCCGAATGTCGAAAAGGTCAGTCCGGGATAACTATCAGCGACCTCTGGAGTTGCCACAGTAATCCCCACAGGCACGCCATTCCCAAGTCCCTTGGCGGACGTGATGACGTCCGGGGTTACGTTCCAATGTTCGATTCCAAACCACTTATCACCTGTGCGACCCCAACCTGTCTGCACCTCATCAGCGATGAAGAGTCCGCCATGATTACGTGTGATCTCCACTGCTCTTTCGAAGTAGCCCGGAGGGGGCACTACGAAACCACCGACACCGAGGATGGGTTCTGCCATGAACGCCGCAATTTCACCTGTGGTGCTCGTCATGATCAACTCTTCAATGTCGTTGGCACAAGCCAAGCCGCATTCCGGATAGGTGAGTTTGAATGGACAACGGTAACAATAGGGTGCGCGAGCATGAACAAAGCCTGCGATCTGCGCAGGCAAAGGTCGCCAGGTTGAGTGGCCCATTGCTGACAGAGCCGTCGCCGAACGCCCGCTATAGCTGTGTCTGAGGACCACAATCTCATGGCGTCCTGTTGCTGTCTTGGCCGCATGAACCGCCGTGTCGTCAGCTTCGGTACCACTATTGGTAAAGAACGATTTCTTCAGATTGCCAGGCGTGATCTGGTGGAGCTTCTCGGCCAAATCCGATTGTGGTTTGTTCGCATACAGTGTTGATGTGTGTTGCAGTGTCTTGACCTGATTGATGATAGCTTCATTGACGCGCGGATTTGCATGACCCACACTTACTGTCAGGACGCCACCAAAACAATCGAGATACCTGGTTCCCTGATCATCCCACACGTGAAAGCCTTCGCCACGCACGAGTGCTATTGGCTCCTGGTAGTAAGTGGCAACAGCGGGAAAGAGGTACTCTTGGTGTTTGCGAACAGTTTCAGAAGGGGAAGTTTTGGCTTCAACAGTGCTCATGGGTTACCTCGGGGTGACAAGTGACGAGTGACAAGTGACAAGTGACGAGTGACGAGTGACGAGTGACAAGTGACGAGTGACGAGTGACGAGTGACGAGTGACAAGTGACAAGTGACGAGTGACAAGTGACGAGTGACGAGTGACGAGTGACGAGTGACGAGTGACGAGTGACAAGTGACAAGTGACAAGTGACGAGTGACAAGTGACGAGTGACGAGTGGCAAGTGAGGAGTGATTGACGGGCGATGACGATCGAATAGAAACCGGCGACGTCACTCATACTTGTCACTCGTCACTTGTCACTCGTCACTTACCACGCACCTTCCTAGAAAGTCCGATCAGCATACGGCCTGCGTTGTCGAGCGCCTCGCGGATATCAGAGTAGACCGTTTCATCGAGATAACCGAGACGATACGCGATCTGAATTTCGGTCTCAAGCTCGCTCGCTGAACCTTGAGCGTTCGACAAAAAGTGCGCAAATTCCCTCGCACTGTCCCTGGCTGCGCCTTCGGCAATATTTGCTGGTACGGATACTGCTGAACGACGAATCTGAGATGTTAACCCATATCTCTCTTCCTTCGGGAAGTGTTCGGTATGTTTGTAAACTTCCAAGACCAGGTCCATAAACTTCTTCCACACATCAAGTTTTTCGTGAGGCCGCATAACTTCTCCAATTCGTGAGGGTTAGGTTCACTCTACGCGTCGCTGTATCTTTACGCACGGGTGATCTGTACGCCTTGACGAACCGCAAAAGTCGTTCACCGCTTCTAGTTCACCAGTACTAAGTTAGCTCAGCTGTTATCCTATGACACTTCACTATCAGAACCACAAGAGATTTTCTCGTCACTCGTCACTTGTCACTCGTCACTACCCAGCGCCTTAATACAGATTACCTTCGCGTTTGCGGCCCGTGTAATCAACGTAAACCACCTTTAATTCCGTATAAAAGTCCAGCGCAGTAGATCCCTGTTCGCGGTCGCCGATCCCGGTTCCTTTTATACCGCCAAAAGGAATGTGTGCCTCACCCCCCGTGGTGGGTGAGTTGATGTGCGTCATACCGGTTTCGATCTCGTCTACAAAGCGGAAGATGCGCGCTGCATCATTCGAAAAGATTGATGAAGAGAGACCGTATTCAGTGTCGTTAGCTACCTGCATGGCCTCTTCAAAGTTGCTTACGCGCATGATCGACAGGACCGGCCCAAAGATCTCTTCGCGCGCAATGCGCATATCAGGAGTTACGTGATCGAACACCGTTGGTTGCACAAAGTAGCCCCGGTCTAAGCCATTGCCACACGCGCGTGCCCCACCACAGACAAGAGTCGCACCGTCCTCGCGCCCAATGTCGATATAGCTAAGTACGGTCTTGAACTGGCTTTCGTCGACGCTTGGTCCCATTTCGGTTTGGGGATCTGCTCCATTGCCAAGACGCATCGACTTAGCGCGGGCAGTGACGCGTTCGACAAATTCTTCCGCAATCTCGTTGACGACAATGGCTCGACTAGTCGCCGTGCAGCGCTGGCCCGAAGATCCAAAGGCACCCTGTGCAGTGGACTCAACTGCGAGGTCCAAATCCGCGTCTTCCAAAACAACCACAGGGTTCTTGCCGCCCATTTCGCATTGGCATTTGGCGCCGCGCCGCGAAACCTGCTCATATAGCCGAATGCCAACTCCATTAGAGCCTGTAAATGAGACGGCTTTCACCGCCGGATGATTAACAATCTCCTCGCCGGCATCAGAACCCGAACCGAGAATTAAATTCAGTACTCCCTTCGGAACCCCGGCCTCTTCAAACAATTCGGTAATGCGAACTGCCGTAGCCGGTGTGAGCGAGGCGGGTTTAAAGACTACAGTGTTTCCGGCGACCAGTGCTGGTGCAATCTTCCAGACGGGGATCGCAACAGGAAAATTCCAGGGGGTAACGCACGCAACCACACCTAGAGGCTGCTTGATGGTGTAAGCGAAGTTCAGGGGTAGTTCAGAGGGGATAGTCTCGCCATTCATACGCCGGGATTCACCCGCGCAGAACTCTGCTACATTAATCGATCTTTGCAGCTCTCCGAGTGATTCGGCGATCGTCTTTCCTTCCTCGCGTGTTAGAAGCTGGGCCAGCTCTTCTTTGTGATCCTCCAGTAGTCTTGCCGCGCGGGCGACAATTCGCCCACGTGCAGGTGCAGGTGTCCCACGCCAACCTGGAAATGCTTGGGCGGCGGTTTCTACTGCTGCTCTAGCTTCCCCGCGTGTAGCCTGACGAATTACACCAATAACATCATCTGTATCCGCGGGGTTTCGGTTTTCGAGGGTCCGTGACGAGCTCGATTCTTGCCACTCTCCGCCGATGAAATTTCGATAGGTATTCATTTGGGTCGATTAGCGAACACGGCGTTTGTCCGGCATTAGGGTGACGGACCAGTGCGACCAACCTTGGAACGGGAATGGGCCTCCCCCAACTCAGATGACTCGCGGCGATGGCGTAATATACCATAGCCGTCTTTCATAACCGGTACCGCCAAAGCGTCGCATCCCTATGAGTCTCAATTCACCCACCAACATTCCCCAACTACTTGCGGATCGCGTTCGGAACTTTCCGGAAAAACAATTCCTGTTTGCGGAGGCGAATGGTCGCACTTTTACTTATCAACAGTTCGCTGAGGCCGTAAATCGTGCGGCCTCGCTGCTGCGGCAACTCGGGATCAAAAAAGGGGACGTCGTCACCCTGTTAATGCCCAACAGCGCGGAATATGTGATCGCTTACTTCGCCTGCTGGATGCTGGGTGCTTTGGCAGGTCCAGTGAATTCGCTCCTCAAGTCCCAGGAGATCGCTTACGTGTTGCAGAACTCTGAGGCGAAGGCCATTCTCGTCAACTCCCAGTTTCTGCCGCAGATTGAGGCGATTCACAGCGATCTTCAAACACTCAAACATGTAATCGTTTTTGATGATGAAATAACGGCGAACCGAGATTACGAGGCTACAGCAGATAACACTACGGACATTGTTGCTGATGACGAGGCCATCATTATCTATACATCCGGTACTACGGGTAAACCGAAAGGCTGCCTGCTGACGCATGGCAATCTGATAGCGAATGCTCGGCAGATTAGTACCTGGCTCGGATTTACCGAACGCGACCGGTTGTTGACCATCATGCCTTTGTTTCACATGAATGCAGTTTCCGTGACGACAATGTCTGCTCTTTATGCAGGTGGATCAACAGTAGTCAGCCCCAAGTTTTCTGCTTCACGCTTCTGGCAGGTCATTTCTGATTATCAGATCACCTCATTTGGGTCTGTCGCAACCATGTTGTCCATGCTGCTCAGCAGCTATCCAGACGGCGTGCCTGCGGGTCTGACGACAGATCAGTTGCGATTTGCGATGTGTGGTTCGGCGCCTGTACCAGCAGAGGTTCTACGGCGCTTTGAAGAGACATTCAACTGCCTCGTGGTTGAGGGTTACGGGCTGTCCGAGTCCACCTGTCGATCAACCTTCAACCCGCCTGATACTCGGCGGCGACCGGGATCCTGTGGACTACCAGTCGGAAATGAGATGAAGGTGGTTGATGACAACGCCCTCGAAGTTCCTGACGGCACGCCCGGAGAAATCGTGCTGCGCGGGGAAAACATTTTGAAGGCTTACTACAAAGACCCGGAGGCGACGGCAAGGGCATTCCGCCACGGTTGGTTTCACACCGGGGACATTGGTTACAGGGATGCAGATGGTTACTACTACATTGTCGATCGCAAGTCAGACATGATTATTCGCGGTGGTGAAAATATCTATCCCCGGGAGATCGATGAGATCTTATATCAACACCCCGATATTGCTGCGGCAGCAACGATCGGTATGCCTGATGACCTCTATGGCGAGGAAGTTGCAGCTTTTGTCGTGTTGAAGGAGGGTGCCCAAACCGAGGCTGAAGAGGTGATCTCGTTCTGCCGCGGCAGGTTGGCGGATTACAAATGCCCGAAAATTGTTCGCATAGTGAAGGAGATACCGAAGGGTCCGACAGGCAAACTGCTGAAACGCGAGCTGGCGCAGCATTTCCGGAAGTGATTGAGCCACAAATTTAATGGATGACGCTGATTTCAACAGACACATAATCTAATGAAAACCAATTAGCCAACCTTACTAGGCTTGCGCTGGGGAAGGGGGCGCACCACGTGGTTGCAATCGATCCATTAGCCAGCCACCCAACAACCACAGGCCACAAACAGACACCATGAGGAGTGAGAACCACTTCCCGTATAACCCGTCCGGAGAAAACTTCTCTGTTGCGCTGTGCAGCACCTCACTATTAGGCAGCAGACCCGCTTCCGAGAATTCATGGAAAGAGTAAATTGCGACCTGAACCATAAAGAGAAGCAGGAACACGCCGGTTACCTGAAAGAAACGCCTCACATTGATCAGATGACCGAAACGAGCCCAACCCAACGCGAACACAAGTGCAGCAGCAAGTCCGAGCAGGGCTCCCGTTATCATCTGCGGGTCCTTCACTTGCAACAGCATTAGGGCCGTCTCCATACCTTCACGTGTAATCATCAAAAAGGTGAACAGGAACACACCTGCAACCGCGGCAAATCTGGAGCTTCGGGAAGAGACGCTCGTTAGCCGTTCGTGCATCCGCTCACGAATCTTACCTCCCGACCGCCACATGTGGACCACCAGGGTTCCTACCATCACGATTGCAATGAGCCCCAGGGTTCCTTCCCGCAAGGCTTCATTGCCGAGGAACTGCCCAACGTATCCGCCAAGAGTCGTACCGAGCGTAGCTTCAAGCGCGGAATCGTCAACGCCCACTTGCAGTAGGTAACCGAGCGCCGCGCTCGCGGATAAAGCCAGCGCTATGGCGAGGTAAACCCAGGAAATGAGCCATTTTTGTCCAGACTTCCGCAAGTAGGTAAGAATAACTGCTACGAGTAAGAATGATTCAAATCCTTCGCGCAGCACTATGATGAATGAATTGAGCATGTTCCAGTAAGCCTTTCCCCTTAATAATTCGGTTCGGCCTCATTGGGCGAGCGGGGCCAGTATAGTCACATTGAAAATAGATTTCAATTTCAAGTAGACCTTTAGTGCGCCCTTTGCCGTCGCACTCCACAGCCTACTGTTGTGCCAAGGGAATGATGGCAAGATCGGCCCGCACCTGACCCAGAGGACTCATGGCCGTGAGGCGTAGCGGCAGCCGACGCGAATCATCGCTGATCCAACCTCGGAACTTGAACTTGTCGCTGTCTGGATCGTCAGTGGTCAGCGACACCTGGATCGCCGGAATCTGTTGCGTGCCGAGTTGAATAGTCTCACGTTGTAATGCGGTGATGAAGAGCGTCTTGGTCTTGCCTTCGACCAAAAGTGAGATAGCGTTCCGTCGCGGTGGAGTGAGGTTGAAAGTCCGCAGCGCATAAAAGCAGGAGATGATGTCGTGCGTACCCACTGGAATCTCCATGCGCGTCCCATTATCAGTAACTGCCGTACCATGATCCTGATTAATCGTTATGATCTGATTGAGACGCCGCCGTCCTTCAGTGAGATCCAGTTCACTACGGAAGGGAAGTAGCGTCTGCGGGTCCACGTACGACGTGATTTGATCGTTTGCAAAAAAGAGTCGCTGCATGGCGTTCGTCGTCTGGGCGCGGAGGACAATCAACAATCCTTCTCTATCGAAATAACGCGAACGTGCTCTGACGTGATAAGTGGCAGTGCCCGCAACCTCCATGACGTTTGCAAGATAAATCTGATAGTTGAGTTGTTCGCCGACCTTGAACGGGAGGCCAGGCAACTCTGCGGCAGTAGTAGAAGGTGTTGTCGGTAAGGTAGTCCCCGATGGTGGATGCGCAACAGCATTGGTTGGCGGTGCGGGCGTAGTCACCGCGGGTTGAGCAAAATCAGAAGCCGCCAGTTCTGCTCGAATTTCGCCAGCGCGGTGCTTTGCGGTGATCAATACGGGTATATGGCGGACATCGTCGCTGAAATAGACTCGCAGATTGTAACTATTGGCCCGCGAGTTGTTCCTGACCCGCACCTGCCCCACGAGCGTGTTGAAGGTACCCACGTTAACCTTTAGCGTCTGTCGTCCCGTTATGCGCAGTTCCGCTTGATACTGCTCTGTATCCCCCTGAACAACAAAGGAATAAGTGCTCCCTTCGGCTAGTGGTAACGCTCGCAATCGATAGAGGGCTGAGACGAAGTCGTACGTGCCGGGAATCGATCCGCTGCGCGAATCTGTCACCGTGTCCGAATTGAGATCACGAGTACTTTCAGACGCGCGCATCGCCTCTCTGATTCGCCGCTGAGTGCGGAATGGGATTCCGGTGTTGGGATCTACATAGGTGAAGTAATCATTATCCAATGAATAGAGTGCCGCGCTGACGACACCCGACGTCTTCACTTGCGCCGCAATCTGAATTCCCTCGCGTCCGAAGAACGTCCCCCGTGCGAGTACCTGAAGCTCCACGTGCGCTGCGCTGATGAAGTTCGAGAACGAGACGTTGTAAGTCAAGCGCTCGCCGACGCGATACGGCGCGGGAGAGATAGACGCAGATACGATATCGCTTCGCTGGGCGCCGGCGGGGACGAACAGCACAAGAATCAGGAGGAGGGAGTAACAAACACAAGCGGGGGTCAAGCTTTGAGTCACCTTCGAATAATAGTTTCAAATTCAGGAACAGAGCAAACCGTTGCGATCGACGATCGCAAATTGCCAGTTGTCAATTGACGGTGACGCCACGAGCTCGGCACCTGTCTCGTAAATGTACACGAACCAGGAGCGTTGTAGTTCCTATTACTTGACCTCATTGCACAGCTGCCATCTCGGCGACGATGGCCTCAGCTGCGCCTCGGGGATCTGCAGCGGCAGTTATCGGTCGACCGACTACCAGATAGCTTGCCCCGGCAGCGATGGCATTTGCCGGTGTGCTGATTCGCCTCTGATCGTCGGCAGCTGAACCCTCTAGGCGAACTCCAGGCGTTACGACGAGAAAGTCTGGCGAAGCAATCGCGGAACGAATCGTAGCAACCTCATTAGGTGACGCGACAACCCCATCCAAGCCGGCTGATTCTGTCAGCACTGCTAGACGCCTTACCGACGCCTCTGGAGAATCTGCCATTCCGGTCTCCGACAACGTGGACGCATCAGCACTCGTCAGCACGGTGACAGCGATAATCGCGGGCTTTGCGAGGCCTTCTTTGGCGGCTGCCTCCCCAACAGCCTCACCGGTGCGCATCATCATTTCGCGACCCCCAGAGGCATGCACATTGAAGATTGAAGCGCCTAATCGCATCGCTTCCACTCCGGCAGCGGCTACTGTGTTCGGAATGTCATGGAACTTTAGGTCGAGAAAGACACGCTCTCCGCGTCGCACGAGCTCTCGGATTATTACTGGGCCGGCCGCAGTGAATAATTGACTGCCGACCTTGAACATGCCTACAGCGCCTTGCAACCTGGCGACTAATCGATGCACGTCTTTGCCGGATGCTACGTCCAGGGCGACAATTAATCGCTTCCGTGCACTCTCTTGGTTTTTCAAATCAGCCATCTTGTCTGAACTCCTGGACGCGACTGCCGACCGCGTCATCGAGCGAACCGAATCCTTTACTCAACAGTATTTCGTGGAGTCCTTTGCAAATATCGCGTGCTATGGAAGGCCCCTCGTAAATGAAACCCGTGTAGAGTTGGATCAAGCTCGCCCCGGCGCAGATTTTCTCCCAGGCGTCTCGCGCATTAAAGATACCACCGACGCCCACAATTGGAGTCCTTCCGCTCGTCAGACGATAGAGTTGAGCGATTAGACTTGTCGCTTTGTGTCTAATCGGTGCTCCGCTTAGCCCGCCATCGCCGCATCTTAAGACCTTCTCTTTGCTCGTCTTCAAACCGTCTCTCGTAATGCTGGTGTTGGTTGCGATAATTCCGGCGATCCCGTTTGCCTCTACGACGCGGACGATCCCTTCCAGTTGCTGCTGGTCCAGATCTGGAGAGACTTTAACCAGCAACGGACGTTCAACTCCATGTTCAGATGCTAACTGGCGACGTCGTGCGACCAGTGCGCGCAGCAGTGCATCTAGGCTTTCCCTTTGCTGTAGTTCGCGCAGCCGCGGAGTATTTGGTGAACTAACATTCACGGCGATGTAATCCGCCACTGGATACACTAGTTCAAAACATCGGGTGTAATCTTCTATCGCATTTTCCATGGGCACGATCTTGCTCTTGCCGATGCTGACGCCTAGAACGCAAGGAGGTCTATTTCTTGCAACTCTATCGACGAATGCAGCTGCACCGGCGTTGTTAAAGCCGGCACGATTGATCAGAGCATTGTCTTCGGAGAGTCGAAACAATCTCGGCCGCGGATTTCCCAGTTGCGGATGAAACGTCACGGTGCCCGCTTCGATAAATCCAAAACCGAGCGCTGCCAGACCCCTAAGAGCGACCCCATCTTTGTCGAATCCTGCTGCCAAGCCAACGGGATTCGGAAACTCCAGGCCGAACCGTTTCAGATTACCGAATATTTTGCTGTCTTGCCTCTCGACCAGTAGCTTGGCAATGGCGGGGGCGCTGGCAAGTGAATGCAATGCGATCTCGTGTGCCGTTTCGGGGGGCAGTCGAAACAGGAGGGGTCGCAACAATGAGTGATAGAGCGTCAACGGCCGTGTGACGAAGTGCGTTGTTTACCAGGTGCGAGTCCGGATGAGTTTACCGGAAGATTCACGATCCACGAAATGACATCACGAATTGAATGTTATGGATGATAACGAGCTGCGCTATTCAGGCTCCTATTGGGTTGGTTCGTTCTGGTGCGAAGGCTCGGTGGCTGAGGGCTTCTCACCTTCAAGGTTATCGTGCGCCTTACGGTGTGGACCTACGCCCATCGTCCATGACGGGGGATCGCTCGCTGGGAACGACCCCATCACGTTGTAATCGATCTCACTCTCGCTCATCTCACCCGAAGAAAAGCGCTTCTCTCCGGATTTAGACGCAGTTTCATTTTTCATATCACACCCATTGCTACCCAAAGCTTTAGGGTGTCAGCACCACCTTGATGCAACCATCCTGTTTTGTAAAGGAACCCTACACAGCAAACGTTTCGGGACTGTACGTTTTCTTAAACGGATACATCGCGGTTCGCCCTTGCCCCAATTGGCGATTGGTAGTTTGAGATCTTCTTGGTGGGTTTGCGGCCTTCGCCTAAATATTCTACTGATCATCTCCGGTGGGCGTAACGGTAGGCATTCCTTTGAATGGAGTCAAAGCAACACCGGCTTACTTATCTGATTGGAAATGCCACTTTCGAATTATCGAGAGCCCACGTAAAACGGACGACTAGCACGAACCTGTAGTCGCCCGTTTCGTGGGCTCCACCGATCTGTTTTGTCCAACGAAGGATGTCTCAGCACTGGAAGCAATCCTTCCCCAGGGGTTCTTTGCTGACTTGAGCTGTGGCGTCAGTTCTTGCCGGCCGCAAGAGCCTTCACGTCTGCAGTCGTCAACGGCTTTCCTCCGATGGCCCAGTCACCGCTTAAGACGTCTTCGATGATGACAGTGGTGACTCCCCTCATGTTTTCACCTTCCACCGCCACCATTGCATCCGTCAGCTTGCTCACCATCTCCTGCTTCTGCTCCTTCGTAAAGACTCCCTCAATCAGTTTGACTTCTATCAGTGGCATATCGTGCCTCCTTTCAATTGATTCGCTCTGAGTCCACTATACGACCAGCAGGATCTTGAATACTTGATTGATCATCCCGTATTCTTGCCCCAAACACGCAGTTCAGCGAGGCAATTGCATGGACGTGCTCTCCGAGGTTTTGAGAGTTGTGAGGCTCGAGGGGGCGTTGTTCTTCAATGCAGAGTTTTCTACTCCCTGGTCTATCAGCTCGCCTCAATCAACCGCCATAGTTCCTTATCTTCAACCCAAAGCCCGACACTTGATCATCTACCACTTCTTAACCGAGGGCCGAGCATATGCTCGGCTTTTAGATGGACCACGAGTGGAACTCTCCGCTGGCGATATTGTGATTTTCCCGCACGGAAATGCACATATCTTAGGTAACGGGTCTCCGGAAAAACCCGTAGACTCTTTGCGAATGTTCGCTAAGAATCTCGAGGGGGGTCTAAAAATCGCCCGCTTTGGTGGAGGCGGCTCTGTGACGCGATTCGTTTGCGGATATCTGGCCTGCGACCCACGATTGAGCGAGGTGGTTCTGGCCAGCTTGCCTCCATTGCTGAAGGTACATGTCCCGGATGAATCGTCGGGTCAATGGCTGGAGCACTCAATCAGGTTCTCAGTGGATCAGGCGAGCAGAAGGCATGCAGGCAGTGGTCTTGTGCTCGCGAGATTATCGGAGGTTCTTTTCGTGGAGACGTTGCGCCGTTACATCAATTTGTTGCCGGCCGATCAGGTCGGTTGGCTGGCCGGCGTCCGGGATCCAATCATCGGGCAAGCTCTGGCTCTTCTGCATAAGGAGGCGGCAGAGGCTTGGACTATTTCAAGGTTGGCACGACGCGTCGGACTGTCGCGCACGCAACTCGTGGCGCGCTTCCGCTATTTTCTTGGCCAATCGCCAATGGCATATCTGGCCCAGTGGCGACTGAGACTAGGAGCGGAAATTCTGCAATCGACCGACCACAGCGTGGCACAAGTGGCTGCGGAAGTGGGCTATGGTTCCGAGGCGTCGTTCAACCGCGCGTTCAAGAGGGAGTTTAAACATCCTCCGGCCAGATTCCGCCGCCAACAAAAGCACGAACAGTGAATTGAACTGCCAAGTCCAATGGTCACTAACAACAAACAACAAAAAACGAACAATCCAATCGCCTTACTTGTAACCATCACTGCTTCTTGTTACCATCCGCCACCATGGATTTCGTCGAAAAGGCGCGGATTATGGATGGCCCCCGCATCAATCGCGCCCTCGCCCGTTTGGCCTCTGAAATCGTTGAAGAGAACCATGGCGCTGACGACCTTTACCTCGTGGGAATCAGGCGCCGGGGAGTACCACTGGCTGAACGCATGGCGGACAAAATCGCGGATCTGGAGGGCGACCGGCCACGTGTAGGTGTACTCGACATCACTCTATATCGCGATGACCTGTCGACTGTCGGCGCCAAACCCATTGTTAATCGCACCGAGTTGCCGGGAGATATTGAGGGTCGCAGTATTGTCTTGATCGATGATGTCCTATATACCGGTCGTACAATCCGCGCTGCGCTGGATCAGTTGATTGATTTTGGCCGGCCACGGCGCGTTCAGCTCGCGGTTCTCATCGACCGCGGGAAGGAGCACCGTGAGTTGCCAATCCAGGCTGACTATATCGGCAAGCTCGTGCCTACAAAGAAGAGCGAAATAATAAAAGTGATGCTCAACGAGTTTGATGAAGAAGAAGGAGTAGTAATCGTCGAGCGACCGTCTACTGAGGCGGTTTGAACAGCGGCCAGCGATGGCCGCTTTTTTTTGGCTGGTATTCAAAATGCAGTCGCCTTTCAATCGGAAACACCTGCTCGGAATCCGTGAACTAGAACCCGCTGAGATCAATCACCTGCTTGATACCGCTGAGACTTTCCGGGATGTCTCTCGTCGAGAAATCAAGAAGGTACCGGCATTACGAGGCCGGACCGTTATCAACCTTTTTTTTGAGTCATCAACCCGAACTCGAACGTCCTTTGAGATTGCAGCTAAGAGGCTCTCTGCCGATACAATTAACATAAGTGTCTCCACATCAAGCGTGACCAAAGGTGAGACTTTGTTGGACACGGCACGAAATCTTGAGGCCATGGCGCCCGACTGCATTGTCATTCGCCACTCGATGGCAGGTGCACCTCAGCACCTCGCTCGGATGTGTGATGCTCCCATCGTGAATGCAGGGGATGGGTCGCATGAACACCCAACCCAGGCGCTACTTGACGCACTCACCATTCGTGAGCAAAAGGGTCATATTGAGGGTTTGAATGTTGCGATCATCGGCGACATCCTTCACTCTCGCGTCGCCCGATCAAACATATACCTGCTGACAAAGCTCGGCGCCACTGTGCGAGTGGCGGGTCCAGGCACGCTCGCTCCTACAGAATTCGCGGAGTTAGTCTCGCATGGACTGCGTGTCGAAAAGACGATCGAAGCGGCAGTGGACGGCGCGGATGTAGTGATGGTATTGCGGATTCAGCGTGAGCGGCAGGATTCCGCTTTCTTCCCATCGATGCGCGAGTATGCGGTGCATTATGGGTTACATAAGGAACACCTGGATCTAGCGGCGCCCGAAGCCATCGTCATGCACCCCGGACCGATCAACCGCGGTATCGAGATCTCCTCCGAAATTGCTGACGGCGGGCGCTCCCTTATTCTTGAACAGGTTACAAATGGCGTCGCTGTCCGCATGGCGGTGCTCTATCTATTAGCCGGTGGCGGGCACGACTCTGAATCAGAGTCTGCTCCCACGAGCGGAGAAAGAACAAGGGAACGTTAAAGAAGTATGAGACTGCTAATTGCCAATGGCTATGTCGTCGACCCCTCTAGCGGCGTAAATGCAGGGCGCGACGTGCTCATAGAAAACGGACGGGTCAGTGATCTCTTGGAGCGGAGTGAAAGCCCCGAGGGTGTTAAAGTGTTCGATGCGACTGGGTTGATCGTAGCGCCTGGATTTATTGACCTGCACGTTCACCTGCGCGAGCCAGGCCATGAATATAAAGAAACTATCGCGAGCGGCGCGGCGGCAGCAGTCGCAGGTGGATGGAGCAGCGTCTGCGCAATGCCTAATACGGATCCTATCAACGACAATCCCGCAGTTACGCGGTTCGTGATTGAGCAGGCCGAGAAGGCTGAGCTGGCCAACGTCTTTCCGATTGGTGCAGTTACAAAGGGAAGTGCCGGCAAGGAACTAGCCGAGATGGGCGAGATGAAGAACGCCGGAATTGTCGCCGTCTCGGATGATGGTCGGCCAATACCGACCGCTGGGTTGATGCGTCGAGCCCTGGAATATGCTCGTGGTTTTGATTTGAGCGTTGTAGATCATTGTCAGGATGCATCCTTGAGTGCCGGGGGCGCTATGCATGAAGGCCGTTGGTCTCTGATTCTCGGCCTCAAGGGAATGCCGGCCGCTGCCGAAGAGGTGGATGCCATCCGCGACTGTGCACTTGCGAAGCTGACCGGTGCGAAGGTGCACCTCGCCCACGTCTCAACCAGAGGCACGCTGGAAGCCGTTCGTCGAGCCAAGGAGCTGGGTCTTCGTGTCACGTGTGAAGTTGCCCCGCACCACTGGACTCTGACGGATGAGGCAGTCGCTGAGTACGACACAAATACCAAGATGAGTCCACCACTGCGCAGTGCCGAACATGTCGGGGCCTTGCGTGAAGGCTTGAGGGACGGAACGATCGATGCGATCGCGACGGATCATGCTCCGCACCATTCGGATGAGAAGGCCCTGGAGTTTGATCAGGCGCCTTTTGGAATCGTCGGATTAGAAACTGCGGTAGGGCTTGCCTTTGATCTAGTGCATCAAGGAGTGATCGATCTTAATCGACTAGTTGAGCTTTGTTCTGCGAATCCTGCTCGTATTTTCGATCTTGAGGATCGAGGCACGCTCAGAAAAAACGCCTGGGGTGATGTGACCTTATTGGATCCAGAGCTTGAGTGGACCTTCGATGTGTCGAACTCTCGCTCAAAGAGCAGGAACACCCCTTTTGACAATCGTTCGTTTAAGGGAGCCGCGGTCGCGACCATCGTAGGCGGTCGAGTCGTTTACATTCATCCGAAGTTTGCTGGCGCCCTCCAACAGTCGGCAGTAAGGGGATGACTCTGGATCGTAAACACAGGAAAACCCGCCGCGCTCTCCCCTTCGCGGCGGGTCTCCAGCTAGTCGCCTACTTACGTTATGACAGGGGCGACTGAATCTCTGGGAGGCCCGCCCGCGCTCTCCCCTTCACAAGCGGGCTCCCTTCGTATCGGCACCCAAAGGTCGCCGATTCTCTAAATGTAAACTCAAAAATCGGCCAGCACTGACTGGCGCGGATTAGAATGGCAACGGCCGTGCCACTTCATTCGCCAGAGCTTTATGGGAATTTCAGAAAGTATTTGCTGTATCGCTAGACGATGTGGGTTTCTGTTTGCGGCATTTGGTGTTTTGGAGTGCCAAAAGGCACTCCAAAACTACCTTCTACGGAGTTCGTGATAGTGAGGAGACCAGATCTTCTCGTCCACCCGACGCTCGATCTCCTCTGCCGTGGGTACTTCTGCCAGTCCCGAACGCTGCGCCTCTAACGCAACCGCAATTGCGACCTTCCGCGACACGTTACACACCTGTTCAAGTGGTGGATAGAGTGGCGCCGCCGGATCTGTCAACGCCGGTGAGAAGTCGCTGAGAGCCAATGCGGCAGCAACAAACATCTCGTTGGAAACACGGTTCGCTCCCGATGCCAGGACGCCCAGTCCTACGCCCGGAAACACAAAAGAGTTGTTACATTGACCAATTCTGATTGATCGGGTCCCAACGGTCACTGGCGGGAAGGGACTGCCGGTGGCCACCAGCGCGCGGCCCTCAGTCCAGGCGAGCAAATCGGTTGGCGTGGCCTCACACTTTGACGTGGGGTTCGAAAGCGGGAAGACAATCGGTTGTTCTACTGTCTGGGCAATGCCTCGAACGAGTTCTTCCGTAAAAGCGCCGGGTTGGGCTGATGTACCAATCAGAACCGTCGGCTGAACGTTTTTAATCACATCGGCGAACGATACGGTATTCGCTGAACCGAGTCTCCATTCAGCAAACTGCGAGACTGCTTGGGCGTACTTGGTTTTGAACGTATCTAAGTCACTGCGTCCCGAGTGCACCAGCCCGCGACTATCGACTAACCACATACGAGACCGTGCATCCTTCTCTGAAAGACCTTCTCGTTTCATGGCTTCGACGATTTGATCACTTATCCCAACACCGGAAGAGCCAGCGCCAAGGATAGCAATCCGCTGATCTCGCAGTCTTGATCCTGTAACTTTGACAGCTGCGAGAAGTCCAGCAAGTGTCACCGCACCTGTGCCCTGGATATCGTCGTTAAAGGTGCACAGACGATTCCGATAACGGGAAAGGAGTCTAGCTGCATTGTTCTTGGAAAAGTCCTCCCATTGTAGAAGCACCTGAGGGAACTTCTGCATCACGGCGGCGACAAAGGACTCAATGAACGAGTCGTACTCTTCTCCTCTGATCCGTTCGTGGCGCCAGCCGAGATACAGGGGATCACTCAGTAATTCGCGGTTGTCCGTTCCCACATCAAGAAGAATGGGAAGAGTGGTTCGTGGATGGATGCCGGCACAAAGCGTATACAGCGAAAGTTTGCCGACCGGAATTCCCATGCCGCCGACGCCTAGATCACCGAGCCCAAGAATCCGCTCTCCATCCGTGACAACTATCACATCTACTGAGTCCGCCGGCGCATTGTCCAAAAGCGTGGCAATCTCCTCTCTGTAGGGATAGGAGATGTACAGACCACGCGGCCGGCGAAACAGATGACTGTACTTCTGGCAAGCGAGCCCGACGGTCGGTGTGTAGATAATCGGCATCATCTCACTGATGTGCTCGTGGACCAGGCGATAGAAGAGCGTTTCGTTTCGGTCCTGCAGCGCGGAAAGAAAGACAAAGCGCTCTACATCGGAATCCTTGCTCCTGTAATTTTCGTACGCGCGGCTCAGTTGCTCAGTGAGCGTCGAATGGTGATATGGCAACAGTCCCAGGAGTCCAAACTCGCGCCGTTCCTGTTCTGAGAAGCCGCTTCCTTTGTTGAACATCGGAGTGTCGAGCAGGGCGTATCCGGCTTCTGAGATCTCGAGCGGTGATTCGTTGAGTGACTTCAGTTCTGCTGCAGTTGAACGGATTGGATCAGTTAGAAGAGTCATTGACGTTGTGCCTCAAAGTGCTTTGGGCAAGCCATATGCCGCCGGCGGTGATGCCGGGAGCTATCGATTTTGTGGTGAAACGGGGCTTTCCCGGATGTGAGGGGCGTTGTTATTGCGGAATTTACGGCTCAGGCTGCGGAATGTTTCGCGCCTTAACAGGGCAGGGAACAGGTCAATCTAATACTGAGCGCTGTTTCACTAAGCTTTCTGCTCAGCGCTCGGGACCGCAACTTCCGGCGGTTTCACCACGGTTTCAGACTTCGTATATTGATCCAGCCCGAAACCCAACAGCAACGTTGCGAGAATGAACGCTGAAGAAAAGAAGTAGGGTGAAGAAACACCAAGCACGTCGAAGGACCACCCAAAGAAGAGGGGCGCAATGATCCGAGCGACGCCTCCATAGGTCTGTTGCATCCCCATATACAGACCGCGTTCTCTGGGAGCGGTCACGCGCGACAATAGTGCCGTCACGCAAGGAAAAGTAAAAGCTGTCCCCAGGGGTATCAATGCCACGGTGATAGCAAGCATCAGAAGGTTGCCCGACAACGGCATTCCCAGGACCCCCGCAGCTAACAGTACCAATCCCAGTCTGGAGAGTTTGGCTTCGCCCAGCCAGTCAACCATTCGCCCCAGCAGCAGCACACGCGTAAAGACAGAGATTGAGCCGACGTACATAAAGAAATACCCAATCGTCTGCTCCGTAACTTCAAAGCGCACGTTCAGGAAGAGTGCGAGAACCGAGAAGCTGCCTTGAAATGCTCCGATCGAAATTGCGTAAATCCAGATTAACCGTGACGAGGGCTCACTTGAATGCGAGATCACACGCCAAATCGCCTGCCTTGATGTGCGACGAACTTCATTGGGTTCGTGCGGTTCGTGCAGCTCACGTGACTCTGTCAAGTACCGCGCGGCAAAGGCCATGTTAAGTACACAGAGCGCCGCCGCAATTATTCCCGGCGCTGCATGGCCCATCTTCAACGTCGCGGGGCCCGGAAAGAGATCGCGATTACCTAGAGTGATAGCAAACGACCCAAGTACTGGTCCGAGCGCCACGCCCAGGTTAGTAGTTGCTGACAGCCAGCCTAATGCACGCGCTCGATCCTTTGGCGCAGTTGAATCAGCCACGTATGCTTGAATTACACCAACGGTTCCGCCACCAGCCCCTTGCACCAGCCTGGAGATGAAGAGCAGTAGCAGCGAATCCGCAAAGCCGAAAATAAGATAAGCAATGGCTGAAGCTCCCAACGCTATCAACAGCGTGGGTCGACGACCCACGCGATCCGAGAACCGACCCCACATTGGTGCGCTAACGAGCTGTGCTACCGTAAACGAGGCAACAATGAACCCGATGATGATCCCTATCCCAAAGTGAATTCCTAGTATCTCAATCCCGGATCCGCCCAACGTTTACATATAGAAGGGAAGCAGCGGAATGATCATCAGCAGCCCGACCATGTCCAGAAATGCTGTGGCCATGAGCGTGAAGAGCTTTGCTGGTATCTTGCGGACTTCCTTGATCAAAACGTACAGAAGTCCAATGGCGATGATTGCGAGCAGAATGCGAAGGAGAGGCGATTGGAACGAGTTGGTGATGTTTTGTAGTAGAAGCATCAGTTCAGATTTCAGCCGAACCGGATCACCTGGTTAGGTCGCGAACGCGAAGAATTGGCGTGAGACCTTCAAAGCGGACAGCGGTTGTGGAGTTAGTCATTTGGGCACGCGATTCTATCGTTCGATTTGTGTAAGCTTCAAGCCTGTTTGCAGACTGGAGTCAGAGCGTTTGCCCCTTCTCGCTTGCGAGTTATCTAAGCGTGCGCTGTGTTTCAAGAAGAAACGATGAGCCAATTGTCAATTTTGCAATCGTCAATCGTCAATCGCCAAGGTGCAATCGGCAATCATCGTTGGTACACTTTGCTTTCCCCTACAACCATAACGCTGTTGGTTCTGCCCAGGGAGATGGTGGATCTGTAGTGTCAGAAAGGAGTTTTCCAGTGAGGACGCGAATCCTAGTAACAATACTCGTTTGTGCTTTGGCTTTAATTGTCTTTGAGAACGTTCCGAGTGTGTCTGCGCAGGACAGGTTTTCAGGAAGGACCGTCACCGGTACAGCTTATTTTGTCGGCGGAAGGAGGTCGACACGTTCTGTCTCTGTTCCGTTCACATTGATCATCGATCGGCTTAGCTCTCCGGGGGAGATCAGTCAACTTACTACGGCGTTGCAGTCGGGTGGTCAGGATGAGTTACTGCGTGTGTTGTCGCGAATGGAGGCGGGACGCATCCAGTTAGGCCTGGGTGTGGGAGTACCCGCAAACGCCATCATTACGAAACAGGAAGGCGAGCGTACCAAGCTGATTGTTTTGTATGAGCGCTTCATTCGCTTTGCCGAGATGCGTTACGGTTTGCGCTCACAGGATTATCCGTTTGGCTATGCTGAACTATATGTCGGGGCTGGGGCGAATGAAGGGATGATAATTCCCGCGGCAAAAGTTCGACTGCGGGGGTCCGAGACCTGGGAAGTGGAAGACTTTGGCACTTTCCCTGGAAGACTTATGGGGTTGCAACTCCGTGGCCGAGGCCGCGTGCCGCGTTAGACTCGAATGGCACCCCCTTTTTGTCGGTGGTTCCTTAGCTTCAACCTACCCGCCGCCAGGAGAAGTTAAATAGCCCCGACTTCATGTCGGTGGTTCCTAGCTTCAACCTACCCGAGCGCCCGCACAAAGTTAAATACCACCACCCACTTCCTTAGCTTCAAGCTCGCGGGCCCCTCACAAAGTACTTTCATTACCACCGACTTTCGGCTTCAGAGGACGCCTAGAGCCCACTCGGCAAATCCTCACAGGGATCTTGACTGGAAGCGACTAATGCACTACAAGCTCTCGGCACTTCACAAGCACCAAACAAAAATCCTCTTTTCGAGCCAAGGGATTTTTGAACTTTCCTGGTTGGCCCAGAAGCCCAGTGCCCAAAAGCCAATCTTTGTTCCAGTTTCCCCAGACCCCGCCGGTGATGAATCCGGCCTGAAGGAGAAAACATGCGCAAACTGATACTAATCCCCCTGACAATAGCATTGCTCTGCGTGGTCGCTGCCGGTCAACAGCCGCCGGCGCAACCACAATCCTTTACCTTCTTTTACGAGTACACGGTGGTTCCGGGCAAGGAAGCGGGCTTTATGGATCTTGTGAATACCGTCGGAGCGCCCGTGCGTGACAAATTGATGGCAGACGGTGTCGTTCTTGCCTGGGGTTTAGAGACACCCCTGCTACGTTATCCAGGCGGGTCGACGCATTTGATTTGGTTCTCGGTTGAGAACTGGGCAGGCGTTGAAAAGGTGTTAAATGGGATGGAGGCGCAGCAGGCTAAGCTCGCGGCGGAAGAGGCCAGGACAGCCGATGCGACGCGAACGAGCAGACAGAAGCCCGCGATGACAACGGCGGAAAAGATTCGCGACGTGTTTGATATGAGTAAGACACGTGACTGGCTGACCCGCGACATAGTCTCTGGTTTCACGACTGCGCCGATGCCCGCTGGTGTGCTTCCATATACCAGGTACAACTTTGTAAAAGTGAAGCCCGGCAGATCGGCCGACTATCGCCGCGCCTGGGAAAAGTACAACAAACCAGTCTACGATAAGTTAGTTGCAGACGGTGTTGTCCTGGCATACGGCTTGGCAGTGGAAGAAGTGAGAACCGACGGCGACTTTACTCACTTTATCTGGGTAGCCACGGCGAACATGGCCGCTGCCGACAGAATTGGCCCAGCTTTTAGTGCGGATCGAACGCGCCGTTCAGAGGAAGAGCGCGCGGCGATCGCTGAAATCTTTGGCAACCTGCTGGACATGGATAAGTCGCGATCTATGGTAACGCGCTCAAGGATCTTTAAGTTAGCGCCTCCGAAGTGAGAGGGGATCCTATCGGCGAAAAAGGGGCCAGTCCATGCTGGCCCTTTTTCGTTCATTTCGACTGCCTTTTTCCGCCTGGCTAAACACGAAGCAATATGCACGAAGCAATATGAAGGCCGGTTTTTGCTCACTCACCGGGAAGAACTTCTGCGAGGCGTCGCGTGAGAAAACGGCGCTCGCTCTCATTCGTCACTAACTCCAGAGCGCGCCGGTAACTAATGGCCGCTTGCGAGTTCGCTCCGATTCGTCGCAGGAGATCGGCGCGGGTTGCGTAAAGCAAGTGATAGTCGTAGAGCTCCCCGCGAGAAGCGATTTCATCAACGAGTGCCAATCCGACAGCGGGCCCATAAACCATCGCGCTGGCAACGGCATGGTTCAATGAGACGATTGGGGTCGGTTGGGCCTGTTCAAGCAATTTATAGAGACGCAAAATCTCTCGCCAGTTAGTGTTCTCCGCCCGCGCCGCTTTGCAGTGCTCGGCCGCAATTGCGGCTTGTAGAGCATATGGCCCAGCATCCGTTTGCAACAGCTCTCCAACCAGAGTTAAACCTTCGTGAATCTGCGCCTGATTCCATTTGCTCCGATCCTGCTCTTCCAACACCACCAGATTACGTTCTGAGTCACAGCGGGCATCTCGACGTGAATCGTGGAACAGCATCAAACCGAGAAGACCTGTAACTTCTTTTGGAACTTCGGGAGTCAAAAGCGCTCTCAACAGTCGAGCTAGGCGAATCGCTTCACTACAGAGTTCACCGCGAACCAGGGGCGCCCCTTTCGTTGCCGCGTAACCCTCGTTGAAGATGAGGTAGATGACCGCCAAGACAGCGTCGAGTCGCTCAGGCATGTCGTGGGTGTCAGGTATTCTGTAAGGGATCCGAGCGTCTCGAATCTTGCGTTTTGCCCGCACGATCCGTTGCGCCATAGTGGTGGGCGGGACAAGAAATGCCCGAGCGATTTCGTCAGTCTCCAATCCTCCCAGCGTGCGTAGGGTGAGCGCTACCTGGGCCTCGAGCGCTAATGCGGGATGGCAACAGGTGAAGAGTAACCGCAGCCGATCGTCCGGGATTTCGTCGAGGCCGAGGTTGATTTCGGTGACGGTCTCGAGTAGTGGAGACGTGGCATACTCTTGGACCTTTTCTGCGAATCGGCTTTGGCGTCGGAGCCGATCGATTGCCTTGTGCTTAGCAGTTTGTACAATCCACGCACGAGGAGATGCTGGGACGCCTTCATCGCGCCACTGATTAATAGCGGCGGCAAACGCTTCCTGAGCGGACTCTTCCGCCAGGTCAAAGTCGCCAAAGTGGCGGATCAGTGTAGCCACAATGCGACCCCAGTCGGTTCGATACACGCCTTCGATGGCAGCGTTAGCGTTTTGAAGCACGGCAGATGATAGAAACTTTTTCACAGGCTGTCGATCAGAGCAAACGTCATTCGATTAACTGTCGGAGGAACAAATATGAAGTACATGCTGCTGGTTTACATGGATGAGCAGGCGATGACAGGTCCCGAACGCCAACACTGCTATGTTGAATCTGCGCAGCTGACACAGGAGTTGAACGCCAGCGGTCAATATCTGGGCGCAAGTCCTCTGCATCCCGTTGCAACCGCAACAAGCGTTCGAGTGCGTGACGGCCGGAGGTTGGTGACAGACGGCCCATTTGCCGAAACGCGCGAGCAGCTGGGAGGATTTTACTTGGTGGAGGCAAAGGATCTCGACGAGGCAATCAGGATCGCTGAACGTATTCCACCAGCTCGCGTCGGAACGATAGAGATTCGTCCGGTCATGGAGATCAGTGGTTTGCCTGAGACGTTATAGAATTTCGCAGATGTAAAAGGAGAAGACGAGATGCGGGTAATGGTCATTGTTAAATCGAGCAAGGAATCCGAAGCAGGGGTGATGCCAAGTGAGCAACTGCTGCGGGACATGGGTAACTTCAACGAGGAACTGGTAAAGGCCGGCGTTATGTTGGCGGGAGAGGGCTTGCACCCGAGTTCTAAGGGCGTGCGGGTAAAGTTCTCAGGAGACAAGACTCTTGTTACTGATGGTCCATTTGCTGAAACACGCGAGCTAGTTGCTGGCTTCTGGCTTTGGCAGGTGAAATCGATGGAGGAGGCACTGGACTGGATAAAGCGAAGCGCATTCGAGGAGGAGGCGGAGATTGAGATTCGACCTGTATTTGAGGCTGAAGATTTTGGGTCAGAGTTTACGCCAGAGTTGAGAGAGCAAGAGGAACGTCTGCGGGCCCAGATTGCGAGCAATTGACGGTTGAAAGAAGAATCTTAAGCAGACGTTCAAAAACGGTCCACGAAAAAACACGAAACGCGCACGAAGCCCGGTCGATGGTTAGTGTGGTTTCGTGTGATTTTGTGGATCGGGTCCCGTCGCTCAGAACTCAAGGCAGTCGAACCCACAAGACAGAAGAACTGACAGACGTCAAAAACGGTCCACGAAAAAACACGAAACG